>Ga0180429_10000127_pt1 | contig 72630 bp, 60 predicted proteins | sample SS_ome_FD_132428 | JGI IMG/M metagenome (GOLD analysis project Ga0180429, IMG submission 132428) | Hypersaline lake sediment archaeal communities from the Salton Sea, California, USA - SS_1_S_1 metaG | ecosystem: Environmental > Aquatic > Non-marine Saline and Alkaline > Hypersaline > Sediment ... | reverse complement strand
GGCGGTCATGGGCGACCTGCGGGTCACCCAGGAAGAGGAGTTCGAAGGACTCGATCTCGCGGCCCACTCGGAGACCGCGTACGGGCAGGGCGGCTCGAACTGAGCCCGCGCCGGATCGGGCGGCCCGCCGGCGATCCGAAGAGGCCCGGCTCTCCTCCCGCCGGCGATCCGAAGAGGCCCGGCTCTCCTCCCGTCGGAGGGGAGTCGGGCCTAGCTGCGTTTCGAGCCGGTCCCGCCGGGTGCTAGGTTTCTCGCTCCTCCAGGAGACCCCATGCAGATCACGAAGACCAGCTCCGCCGTCGGGGCCGAGATCGAGGGCCTCGACCTTCGCAAGCTCACCGCGACCGAGGTCGAATCCGTCCGGGAGGCCCTCGCCGAACACGGCGTCGTCTTCTTCCGCGACCAGCCGCTGACGCCCGACGACCAGATCGCCTTCGCGGAGCAGATGGGCGAGATCAACGTCAACCGCTTCTTCAAGGCGGTCGACGGGCACCCGCAGATCGCCGAGGTCCTGAAGGAGCCCGATCAGCGCGTGAACATCGGCGGCGGCTGGCACACGGACCACTCCTACGACGACGAGCCCGCGATGGGCTCGGTCCTCTATGCGCTCGAGATCCCGCCGACGGGAGGGGACACGCTCTTCGCGAGTATGGGCGCCGCCTACGACGCCCTCTCGGACGGCTTCAAGGAGACGATCGGTCGTCTGCGCGCGGTGCATTCCAGTCGGCACGTCTTCGGGGCGCAGGCTGCGTCGGGCGCCGGGGTCGAGGGCCGGATCGGGAACGCCGAGGCGGCGACCCAGGACGCCGTCCATCCGGTCGTGATCGCCCATCCCGTCACAGGTCGGCCGCTTCTCTACGTGAACCCGGGCTTCACGATCCGGATCGAGGGATGGAGCCGCGCCGAGTCGAAGGCGCTGCTCCGCTTCCTCTACGACCACGCCAGCCGTCCCGAGTTCCAGACGCGCTTCCAGTGGAGACCCGGATCTCTCGCGATGTGGGACAACCGGTCGACCTGGCATTTCGCCCTCAACGACTACCACGGGCACCGCCGCTACCTCCACCGGATCACCCTCGAAGGCGGTCCGCTCGCAGCGGCGAGCGCGGTGGCCTGAGTCCCGATGTCCGGCGAGCCGAGATTCGACCCGAACGAAGCGAGCGACTACCAGGTCACCCTCGACCGCGCCGGCACGCGCGAGGCCGCCCATCCGACGCGCCCGGAGATCCGGCTCCTCGATCCCGGCCTCTACGTCGATCCCGAGCCGCTCTTCGCCTGGATGCGGGAGGAGGCGCCCGTCTACTGGGACGATGCGACGGGGATCTGGGGCATCACCCGCTACGCCGACATCATGGCGGTCTCGAAGGACGCGAAGACCTTCTGCTCCGGGAAGGGTTCACGTCCGGACTCGTCGGTGCCGAGCATGATCAACACCGACCCGCCGGATCACAACCGGCGGCGCGGGATCATCTCCGCCGGCTTCACGCCCCGTCGCGTGCAGGCCCACGAGCCCTTCCTGCGCAGGAAGGTCGACGAGCTGATCGGCCGGGTGATCTCTCGAGGGGAGTGCGATTTCGTTCGGGATCTCGCGACGCCGCTCCCGATGTTCATGATCGGCGAACTGATGGGGCTTCCCGAGGACGACTACGACAAGCTCCTCCACTGGTCCGACATCTTCGCGACGGGGGGCGACGAGATCCGTGAGGAAGTCGGGCCCGCCGTCATCGACTACGCCCAGTACATCATGGAGATCATCGAGCGCCGCCGCGGCGGCGACGCCGAGGATCTCGTCAGCCTCGTCATGAACGCGGACTTCGATGGCGCGCGGCTCGACGACAACGACCTGATCTTCGAGACGATGCTCATCCTGGTCGGCGGGGACGAGACGACGCGCCATGTCCTGTCGGGCGGTCTCGAAGCGTTCATGCGGAATCGCGACCAGTGGGAGGCGCTGCGCGACGACCGGTCGCTCCTGCCGGGCGCCGTCGAGGAGATGCTCCGCTGGGTCACGCCGATCCAGAACATGAATCGGACGGCGACCCGGGACACCGAGCTCGGGGGGCAGGCGATCCGGGAGGGCGACCGGATGCTGCTGCTCTATCCGTCCGGGAACCGGGACGAGCGGGCCTTTCCCGACGCAGGACGCTTCGACATCCGCCGCCACCCGAACCAGCACATGGCCTTCGGCGGCTACGGGCGCCATCACTGCCTCGGGGCGCAGCTCGCGCGCCTCGAGATCAGCGTGCTCTTCGACGCGCTCCTCGATCGGCTGCCCGACATCGAGCTCGCGGACCCGGAGGCGCGGCTCGTGCGGCGTCGCGGCAACTTCGTGCTCGGTCTGGAGACGTTGCCCGTCGTGTTCGAGGCGCGCTGAGGGGGTGGTGGAGCGGCCGTCTCGGCCGCGCTACCGATGTACCCATGCAGAAACAAAGCGTCTGGGTCATCTGGATCGGGTCCATCCTCGCGATGGCCCTCGGGAGTGGTTGGGTCGCGACGGTGGGCCAGGTGCTCTTCGGTCTGACCTTCATCGCGCACGTGGTCGAGTTCATCATGAAGCGCCCCCTCTTCGAGAAGGTCGGCGGTTCGATGGGCCATCACTTCGTGCAGACGATGATCTACGGCCTCTTCCACTGGAAGCCGCTCGAGGAAGCGCTCGAAGGCGACGGCTGAGCCGATAACGTCGCGAGGCGAGGCCGAACGACTTCTTCGGGTCGGGATCGGCGCCGCCGCAGAGCCGCCAGAGCGCCTCCCGCTCGGCTTCGGTCTCCCGCGTGATCGGCAGCCAGTGGGTCCGTACGGCCTCGCGGTCGAAGTGGAACTGCCCGGTGACCTGCGAGGCGGCATCGGCGGCGGCGAGCCACACGACCGTGTCGGCCCCTTCCTCCGGCGTGCGCAGGATCGCCTCGGTCACCTGGTGGAAGGTCGGGAGCGACGAGGCCACCGCCGGCGTGTCGGCCCATCCGGGATGCATCGAGTTCACGACGACCGGGCCCCCCGACAGCTCCTCGGCCCACAGCTCCGCCAGGATGACCTGGGCCCGCTTCGTCTCGGCGTAGGCGCGGACGCCGTCGTACTCGCGGTCGCGCCACTGGGCATCCGCGAGCTGGAGCTTCGTCGTCAGCATCCCGCCCGAGGAGACCCAGATCACCCGACCGTCGTCGCTCGCCTCGAGGGCGCTCCGCAGACGTGCCGTCATCAGGTGGGGCCCCGCGACGTGGGTCGCGAAGGTGAGCTCGAGGCCCTGCTTCGACTCGCCCCGATCGTCCGGGAGGACGCCGGCGTTGTGGACCAGGACGTCGATCGGGTCCTTCGCGAGCGTCTCGCAGGCCTGCTCGATGCTCCCGAGGTCGGAGAGGTCGACGGTCATCGACGAAACACGCCGGCTGCCCGTGGCTTCGCGGATTGCCTGGACGGCGGCTTCCGCGCGCTCGGGGTTCCGACAGAGCAGGATCACCTCGGCGCCGAGGTCGGCGAGCGCGAGGGAAGTCGCGTAGCCGATCCCCGAGTTCGCTCCCGTCACGACGGCGCGTCGGCCCGTGAGGTCGACGTCGAGGTCCGCGGGGTCGAAGGCGAGGGCGTGGCGGGCGAAGCCGAGCCGATCGAAGGAGCCGACGGGGGAGACGTCGAGCACGCCGCGGGTCGCGGCGGCGATCGGAGCGAACGGCGAGGGCGCCGGCGCCGCCTCGTCGAGGGGCTCGTTCGTGGCGAGCGCCGCGTCGATCGACCCCGGGTCGACGTGGTCGCCTGCCGACTCGGCGCGATGGGCCAGCAGCAGCTCGCCTCCCTGCTGGAAGACGAAGGCGCCGCCGAGCTGCCAGGCATCGCCCTGGACGCCGGTCTGCTTCGCTCCGGCCCGCCGTGCGCGGAGGGCGTCACCGATCAGGCGGCGCGACAGGAGCGCCTCGGCCCCCCGCCGCAGCCCTGCTGCGCGATAGGCGACGAGATCGGGGTCGATCAGGACCGGACAGTCGAGCTCGAAGTCCTCTCGGAACGCCTGGGCGAACGCGCGGGTGCCGTTTCCGACGAGCGCCACGCGGATGCCCTCGGCCTGCCATCGCTGGATGTCGTCGCGCAACTGCGCGACCTGCTCACGGCAGAAAAGTCAACCGAAGTGGCGGATGAAGACGACGACGGCCGGGCCGTCCGACCAGAGCGCGCCGAGCGGCTCCGGCTCGCCGGTCTGGGCGTCCTCGAGGGCGATGGGTCCTAGGCGTGAGGCGAGTCGCAAACCGTTCCTCTTGTCCGGGCCGACGGATACTAGCCCTGCCGGCCCGGGTGAGAAGGGAACGCGCCCGTCGTGGCCGAGGTGGCGGGGAGGGCGTTCTGCCGGGGCTTCGGGCGCGATACCCTCGCGCGATGCCCGCCCGGATCCTCGACCCCGGAGAAGCCGCCTATCAGGAAGCGGCCCGCGTCCTGCGGGCAGGCGGCCTCGTCGCGTTCCCGACGGAGACGGTCTACGGGCTCGGGGCCAATGCCCTCGACGCGCGGGCGGTCGCCCGCATCTTCGAAGCCAAGGGGCGCCCCTCCGACAACCCGGTGATCGTGCACGTTCCCGAGGCGAGCGCTGCCCGGTCGCTCGCCCGCGTCTGGACCCCCGCCGCCGATCGGCTGGCCCGGGCAGGCTGGCCCGGGCCGCTCACGCTCGTCGTCGAGAAGGTCGAATCCGTGCCGGACATCGTGACCGCCGGCGGGCCGACCGTCGGTCTCCGCGTGCCGGACCATCCCGTCGCGCAGGCGCTGCTCCGCGCCGCCGACCTGCCGATCGCGGCGCCCAGCGCGAATCGATCCGAGGCCGTCTCTCCGACGACCGCGCGTCACGTCGCCGATTCCCTGGGACCCTTCGTCGACGACCTGATCGTCCTCGACGGGGGCCCCTGCACCGTCGGGATCGAGAGCACGGTCGTGGACGCCACCGGCGAGCGACCGGTCGTGTTGCGGCCCGGAATGTTCCGACTCGAGGAGGCGGCGGCGGGCGCCGGTTCCGGTGAGCCCGGCGCCGACGGTCCCGCACGATCTCCAGGCCAGCGCTCGCGTCACTACGCCCCGAGCAAGCCGCTGATCCTCGTCGACCGAGGCGAGCTCGCGAGCCGTCGCCGCGACGGGGACGCGGTGCTCGAGTTGGGAGAACAGCCGGAGGTCGCAGCGCGGGAGCTCTACGCAGAGCTCCGCCGACTCTCCGACGCCGACGGCGTCGAGCGGATCCTCGTCGAGCGACCGCCGCCGGACGAGGCCTGGGCCGGCATCCGGGACCGGCTGCGGCGCGCCTCGAGCGGTTGATCGCGCGAGACGCCCCGCCGCTTCGTCCGGCGAAGGACGACTAGCGTCCGCGCCCGCTCGTCAGCTCGCGCCAGGCCTCGAGATCCCGCTCGCTCGCCTCGCGACCGACCCGCGTCACGACGTCGACGTCCGGCGACTCCGCCCGCAGCGCCGCCGCCGTGCACTTCTCCTTCGGCCGGTGGGCGAAGGGGTCGAAGCCGTAGATCGCCATCGCGTTCTCGTGGGTGATCTTGTTGATCAGCCCGTCGTCGAGCCCGGCGAGGGTCTCGACGATCCGCTCCGGGGCGTTCGGCCAGGTTCCGTCCGAGTGCGGGAAGTCCGACTCCCAGCAGATGTGGTCGAGGTTGAACGCGTCGATGTTCGGGATCCAGGTGTCGTCTTCGATGAAGCAGCACAGGATGTTGTTGCGGAAGATCTCCGAGGGACCCCCGGTCTGGCTGAAGTCGTGCTTCGTCCAGCCGCTGTGGCGTCGCTTCACGTGCTCCGCGCGCCAGAGGAAGAAGGGGATCCAGCCGATGTCGCCCTCGGTCAGCGAGAACTTGAGGGTCGGGAAGCGGGTCCAGAAGGTCGCCCAGACGAGATCGATCAGCGTGTAGACCGTCGAGGCCGGGGAGCAGGTCATCGGCACGCCCGCTGGGGCATCCGTCGCGTTCATCGGCGAGCGCGACGAGGAGCCCAGGTGGCAGCAGAGCACGGTGTCGTGCTCGACGCAGGCGGCGAAGAGCGGATCCCACTGGCCCGAGTGGATCGAAGGCATGTTGAGCGCTTCGGGGTTCTCCGAGAAGGTGACCGCGTGGCAGCCCTTGTCGGCGAGGCGCCGGATCTCCTGGGCGGCGAGCTCGACGTCCCAGAGCGGGAGGATGCCGCAGGGGATGAAACGCTCCGGGTAGGCGGCGCACCACTCGTCGATGTGCCAGTCGTTGTAGGCCTGGATCATGACCATGTTGACCTTCGGGTCCGGGCCCTGGTTGAGGACCTGTCCCGCGAAGCCCGTCCAGTTCGGGAAGTTGAGTCCCGCGAGCTGACCGCCGGCGTTCATGTCGCGCACGCGCTCGTGGACGTCGAAGCAACCGGGCCGCATCTCGTCGTAGCGGCTCGCGTCGACGTTGAAGAACTCCGGCGGCTTGCCGGCGACGGCGTTCAGGCCGAGGTTGCGTCCCTTGAGGTCTGCGTACCACCACTGCTGGATCCCGCGGTCGTCGGTCTCGACCCGCGGAGCGTACTGCTTGTACTTCTCCGGGACGTGGCGGTCGAACATGTCGGCCGGCTCGGCGATGTGGTCGTCCACACTGATCAGAATGACGTCGTCGGCGTTCATGGCGCGGGATCTCCTCTTGCGGCGCGCATCGGGACGGGACAGTCCGCAGGCACCGTCTCCGACGCTATCTCCTCGACGCGGGTGGGCAAGAGGGGGCCGGGCGACGCGATCGGCGCGGCGCCCGGTCGTCGGGCCGATGTCTCCGGCTGATCGAATCGCTACGCCGGTCGCCAGAGGCGCCCGACGGGACGCTTCCCCGAGAGCGGCGACGCGACCGGCGCGGCCGGCGATGCGAGGAGCGCGACCGCTTCCTGCGAGAGCCTGCGTCCGACGACCGCCTTCGCGTCCTCGTCCAGCGCCGCGAAGTGCGCCTTCAAGGCTTCGAGGCAAGCGGCGCGATAGGGCGCGGTCGGGATCTCCCATTCGACTTCCCGAGCGCGGTACCGAACCGTCTCCGATCCGGCGGCGACGGCCTCGGCGTTCGCCGCGAGGTACGGGAGGTATTCGTCCGACGCGAGGTCGAAGAAGAAGTCGAGGTCGTCCGGGAGCGCGTCGATCTCGGGCGCGGCCGCGAGGTCGGCGGGTCGGGTCGTCCAGAGCCGCGTCACCCAGTGGGCGAGATGAGGGGCATGGGTCCGCATCAGGGCGCCGGGCGTCGGATCGCAGAAGAAGTGCCGGAAGAAGGGACCGAAGAGCCCGTAGTCGGCTTCGCAGGGGCGGTCGCCGAGGAGGAAGCGGCGCTTCCGGAAGATGGCGTCGAGTGCGCGCAGCGTCTCCATGTAGAGGGCTTCGATCCGCGGCGCGGTCTCCTTCGAGACACCGTCCTGTTTCAGGTAGACCCGCCGCTGTCGCCAGAGGACGAACCAGCGGCGCAGGAAGAGCGGCGCGCGCACGTCGCGCAGCAGCGTGCGCGCGATCTGGCGGCTCATCAGCGTCGCATCCTCGTCGAAGGCCCAGCGGTAGTAGAGCGCCGGCCGCCAGTACCACTCGTCGAACAGATCCTCGAAGAGCGCGCTGCAGAAGGCGACGGCAGGGTCACGAGGGCGTACGCGCGGCCCCGGGGCCGCGTCCTCGAAGTGCTCGAGGATCGCGGTCGTGTCGGTGAGCCAGGCACCGTCGGGGGTCTGGATGCAGGGGAGCTGGATCACGCCGGTCGCCTCGCCGCACGCGCGGAGCTGGCGGCGCGACATCTCCTCGAAACGGTACGGGATCCCCTTGGCCTGGAGGTAGGCCTCGAGCTTGCCGGTGAAGTACGAGCATCCCATGCCGTAGAGCACGTGGACGTCCGGGCGCTGCGTGTCGGCGTCTTCGCCTCGCGGCTCGAGGAGGACCACCGGGATCTCGCGAATGCCGCGCGTGCGCTCCTCGTAGTCGGCGAAGCCGGGATCCTGCTCGACGATCTCCTTCCAGACGAGGGCGCGCTCTTCGCCCTCGAGCTCCCGCGCGCGCACGGCAACGCGCCGCGGACCGACCTGGATCTCGGCGTCGCGCTGTGTCATCAGGTTCCGATACCAGGCGGGGTGCTTCGGCTCGCCCGCCCACGACGCCGCGATGGCCCAGCCGCCTTCGCGTTCCAGGTAGACGAGGCCGTTCGTCCTGGGCTGGCCGCTCTTTCGGCCGCGCGTGTGGAGCAGGAGGATCGGGGCGCCGTCGAACGAGCCGAGCAGGCGACCGCCGGTCTTGCGGTAGATCCAGGGATGGATCCGGAAGAAGGTCTCGGTCAGGAAGTTGCGGCGCACGCTGGGCATGTCGGGACTCCTTCTGGCAGGGCAGGGGATCCGCCCTCTGTTCGCGAAGATCGAAGACCCGAAAGATTCCATCCAATGGTATTTTTTCATTGATTCATGAAAATGAGTTATCAATCTGGGGATGCCCGATGACTCGATCGATCTCCGACGCGTCCGCCATCTGAGGGCGGTGGCGACGCACCCGACCCTCCAGGCAGCGGCGGAGGCGCTCCACCTGACCCAGCCGGCGCTGACGAAGAGCATCGCTCGTTTCGAGGAAGAGCTCGGCGCCAAGCTCTTCGATCGACGCGGGCGGAAGCTCGTGCTGACCGAGCTGGGCCAGCGGATGGTCCAGCGGGGCGAGGCGCTGCTCCGCCACGTCCGCGCGATCGAGGAAGAGGTCGATCTCTGGCAGGGGCTCGGGACCGGCGAGGTCATGATCGGCGTCGGGCCGGAGACCGAGCTCGGTCTCCTGCCGCGCGTGCTCGAAGCCTTCGTCCCGGCGCATCCGGGCGTGACGGTCAGCGTCCGTTCCGGCGCGACGGAGACGCTCCTGCCGGCGCTGCTCGACGACGAGGTCCACTTCCTCGTGACCGATGCGGAGATCGCCGAGGGGCGCCCGGAGCTCGAGATCACGCCGCTGCCGCCGCGACCGATCGCGGCGGCGGTCCGTCCGGGGCATCCGCTCGTCCGCAAACGCCGGCCGACGCCGAAGGAGACGGACGGCCTGCCACTGCTCGGAGCGTTCACGTCGCCGCGCTTCGAGCGCTGGCGGCAGGAGGCGGGCCGGCGGGAGGTGGGCGAGCCCTTCCGGCCGTCGCTGCTCTGCGACAACTACGAGGTCCTCGTTCGCCTCGCCGAATCGAGCGATGCGATCGTCTTCGGTCCGACGGATCTGCTCGGAGCCTACGAACGGGCGGGCCGGTTGAGAGTGACGTCCTGGCCCGTCGACGGGCCGGAGTCCCAGGCGAGCGTGATCCGTACGCGCGATCGCGAGTTCTCGCCGGCGGCACGTCGGCTGATGGCGCTCTTCGAAGAGTCGGCGGGCTCGGCACCGCCGAACGGGCAGTCGTCGGACTAGCGGGACCTCCGAGGCTACGGTCCCGGAGGCGTGAGGGCCGAGCGACGGGCGGAATGCCGGCGCGAGGGGGAATCAGTGGGGCAGGACACGCGATGTTCGATCCGCCGGCGGAGCCACGGCTGGGCATGGAGCCTTCCGCTGCTGGTGGCGGGGCTGATTCTCGCCGGGTCGGCAGCGGCCAGCGACGTCACTTCCGCACTCGGTCGAGGCGACGCCGCCTGGGCCGCGCGCGCAGAGCGTCTCGACGCCGAGGGGCTCCTCGCGGATCCCGCCGCCATCGAGTCGGCGATCCGCCACTACGAAGCGGCCGTCGCCGGCACACCTGATTCCCTCGAGGCGCGTTGGAAGCTGCTGCGCGCCTACCACTACTCGATCGACTTCGCGGCGAGGAGCGAAGAGGCCCGGACCGCCAGCGCGGAGGCCGCGATCGAGGTCGCGAAGACGAGCATCGATCGACTCGACGCGGTCGAGGGCACGCCCTTCGATCGCGCCCGCGTCTTTTTCTGGAGCAGCATCGCCTGGGGGGCGCGCGCCAGCCGCGTCGGGCTCCTCACGATCGTGCGCGAAGGCGTGGCGCGGCGGATGCACGACTACGCCGAACGCTCCCTCGAGCTCGACGAGACGGTCGATCGGGGCGGGGCGCTGCGACTGCTCTCGCGCCTGCACGCGACGCTTCCCCGGGTGCCCTTCGTGTCGGGCTGGGTCGATCGCGACAAGGCGATCCCGTACGCCGAGCGTGCGGTGGCACTCTATCCCGAGCACGAAGGCAGCCGGCTCGTGCTCGCGCTCACGCGGCTCGATCTCGAGCCCGAGCGCGAATCGGCGTCGCGCGCGGATCTCGCCCGCGTCGCCGCGCTCACCCCGCGACCGGATTTCCTCGTCGAAGACCTCGTGATCCGCGAGCAGGCGCGCGAGCGCCTCGTCGAGCTCGAGGGCGGTGAGGCGGGCGGGCGATGAGCTCCACGGATCCCGATCGTCTCTCGGCCGCGCGTCTCGTCGCGTACTCGGCTCCGTCCCTCGTCACGTCGGTCGCGGCGCTGCCCATGGCGCTCTTCGTGCCGGCCTTCTATTCCGACGATCTCGGCGTTCCGCTCGCCGCCGTCGGCGGAGCGATCGCGGCGTCGCGGCTGCTGGACGTCGTCACGGATCCGCTGATCGGGACGCTCTCGGATCGCTTGCGGCTTCCCCTCGGACGACGGAAGCCGTGGATGCTCGTCGGGCTGCCGATCTTCCTGGTTTCGCTCTGGAACATCTTCGTGCCGAGCGGAGAAGTCAGTGCGACGTCGCTGCTCGGCTGGTCGGCGGCGCTCTATCTCGGCTTCACGATGCTCGACCTGCCGCACAAGGCGTGGGGGGCCGAGCTGTCGACGGACTACGACGAACGCTCTCGGATCGCGAGCTGGCGCGAAGCCCTCTCGACCTTCGGGCAGGTTTTGTTGCTCGCGGCGCTGGTCGGGCTCGCGATGCAGGGCGTCGAGGAGGCGGCCCCGCAGCTGCGAAGCATCGCGCTCGTGGTCGTCGTCGCGCTGCCCGTGCTCCTGCTCGTCTGTCTCGTCTTCGTCGAGGAGCGCGAGCCCGAGGTGGTCCGCCGCGAGGAACGGAGCCTGCTCGCAGGGCTCGCGATCGTCGCCCGGAACCCGGCCTTCAAGCGGATGGTGGGATGCGTCCTCTTCTTCGTGTCGGGGGTCGCCATTCAGGGCACGCTGCATCGGCTCGTTCTCGCGGACGTGATGCTCGACGAGGGGCGCTTCCCGGTCATGATCCTGTGCGAGAACCTGGCGACGCTGGCCGCCGTCCCGATCTGGCTGCGGATCTCGGTCCGGTTCGGCAAGCCGCAGGCGCTGATGGGCGCGGCTCTCTGGATCGCCTTGTGGAGCCTGCCGCTCGCCTTCCTGCGGGAGGGCGACACGGGAATGCTCGTCGCGCTCGTCGTGCTGCGCGGGTCGAGCTTCGCGTCGATCCTCTTCCTGGCGAACTCGATCGCTGCCGACGTGGTCGACGTGGACACGCTCGAGAGCGGCGAGCAGCGCTCCGGTCTCTTCTTCGCGGTCTGGGGCATGATGATCAAGCTCTCGCTGGCGCTGGGCGTGGTCCTCGGGACGGCGCTCCCCGCCGCCGCGGGCTACGACCCGTCCGTCGACGTCGTCGAGGGCGAGATCCAGACGCGGCTGATGGCTGTCTACGGGTTGGTCCCGGCGTTGCTCATGACGGTCGGCGCGCTCTGTCTCCGCGGCTTTCCGATCACCCGCGAGCGCCACGCCGAAGTCCGCGCCCGGATCGAGGCGGGCGTCGCGGAAGGCTCGGACGGGTCCTGACGCGAGGGGCGATTCGGCCCGGCGCCTAACGCCAGTCGGGGAGCCACTTCGTCCGGTCGTCGAGCTCCTCGCGCGGGACCACGACGCGGTTCCGCGAGAGGACCGCCTCGAGCTCCACCTGCTCGCGGGGGCCGTCGTCGCCCTCGATCTTGCGTAGCCCGACGACCCGGAAATGCTTCTCGCGATCGACGGGCTCTGCGGCGCTCCAATTCGATCCGATCAGGTTCCGGCGGCGGTCGTTGGATCGCTTTCGGGCAGGCATGGTCGTTCTCCGGTCGAGGCGAGCAGGGGGCGGCGGATGTTCCCGCGTTCCGCGCCGGGTCGCCCATTCGCCGTTCCGGTCCCCGCCTTCGCGGGTCCTCGGCTACCCCCCGATCCGCCGCTCCTGCCCGCGGTCGAAGAGCCAGACTTCGCCGTGGGCCGTGAATCGGTCGCCTTCGACGACGATCCCGCTGCCGTCGCGGCAGGCGTAGAGGGCCCGACCGCTCCTTCGTGAGTAGGCGGCGAGTGCTTCGCGGTAGCGCTTCGAGCGACGGAAGTGGGGGAAGAACTCGAAGTCGACGAGCCCGAGAGCGCGGCGGGCGCGTTTCGACAGGCCGATCTCGTCCTCGTCGCGGTCGAACTCCGGGTAGGCCGCGAGGCCGATGTCGGGCGTCATCAGGATGCCCCCGGCCGAGAGGCCCGCGACGACGCCCCCGCCTCGGGCGAAGCCGTCGATCGTTTCGAGGAGACCCGATCGGCGCAGGTGGTGGAGGAAGTGGAAGGTGTTGCCGCCGGCGAGGTACACGACGTCGCTGGCTGCGAGGTCGGCGAGGACGCGCCGCCGATCCGGACCCTCGCGCGCGAGCAGCGGGTCGTCCGGTGCGATGCAGTGGAAGTCCGTTGCGCCGAAGCGCGTGTAGCGCTGGACGAAGCGACGGAAGTAGGGGCGGGCGCCGTCCGCCGTGAAGGGGACGTAGGTCATCCTGATCCGGTCGCTCGCGGCGGCGCCGCCGCGGCGCAGGGCCAGGTCGAGCAGGCTCTCGTGGATCAGACGATTGCGTCGCTCCTGCCCTCCGGAGTAGAGGACGAGGCGGCGGCGGTCGGGGGACATGGGGGGCCTCGCGAATGGCTTCCCGTCTTCTTCGGTCGTCGGTCGGAGCGGCTGAAGGGAAGGCTCAGACCCCGAGCTGGCTCAATCCGTCGACGATCCGCCCCACGATGATCGAGAGGTTCGGGTGGGCCTCCTCCAGCCGGACGGAGAGCTCGCGCAGCTCCTCGTAGATCGCGCCGCCGAAGGTCGGATCGTCCTGCTCTTCGTCGAGCATCTGGTTCACGTCGGCGAGCGTCTGGTCGAGCAGCCGCCGGTCCGCCTCGGAGAGCGGGTGGTCCGCGTGCAGCTCGTCGCGGAGGTGTTCGACCGATTCCTTGAGCTTCGCGTGGGTCGTCATGGGCCTCTCCTGGACCGGCGATTCAGTCGGTCAGGGCGAGACCGTAGCGCGAGACGGCGGCGACGATGTCGAGGGCGCTCACGATGCCGACGAGGTTCCCCGTCTCGGGGTCGACGACGGGCAGGCGGTGGAGCTGGTCGCTCGTCATGCGTTCGGCGAGCGCGTCGAGGGGCTCGTCGGGGCCGACGACGATCGGGTCGGGGGTCATGATGTCGGCGACGCGAATCGACTTCAGTCGTTCACCGATCGAGGGCGCGTCCTTCGCCATGCGCTCGATTGCGGAGAGCGGGATCGGATAGGGGCTGGCGAACGCGGACACGGAGCGGTCGTGGACCTCGTGCTGGACTTCCCAGAGCGTCCGGATGAGGTCGAACTGCGAGGCCACGCCGACGAGCACGGCGCCATCGACGACGGGCGCTCCGCTCACGCCTCGCTTGAAGAGCACGGTGTCCATCTGGAGCAGGTCCATCTCCGCCGTGAGCTTCGCGACGTTCGTCGACATGAGATCCGACGCGGTGATCGCCATTCCAGTCCTCCTCGGAGTTCGAGACGCGGGTGTACGCCCGGAGGATCTGCAGGAGGCATGCCAGGCCTCCGCCCGCGTGCGACGGCTTCGCGAACCGGGTTGTGACGAACTGCCTCGAACTGGGGCGCGATCGACCGCGCGGCACGCGTCTCGACTTCCTGGACGTCGCTTGCCATGATCGACGCGGAATGTGCCTCGCCCGCTCGCGGGCAAGCGGGCTCGAGAGCCCACCGAACACGTCGGGCCGACCGTCGGCGCCCGCGCCGATCCGAGAGGATGTCGAACCTGGAAGCCGCTCAGCCCATTTCGCCGAACGAGCTCCACTCGCTCTTCGTGCTGCTCGGCGTGCTGTTCCTGATCGGCCTCGCGACCGACGTCGTCGGTCGTCGAACCGCGCTGCCCCGCGCGAGTCTGCTGCTGGTCATGGGGATCGGCCTCGGTCCGTCCGGAGCCGGCTGGATCTCGATGGCCGGCAACGACTGGTCGCACTTCGTCGCGAACACCGCGCTGGTGATGGTCGGCTTCCTGTTGGGCGGCTCCCTCGCCCTCTCGAATCTGCGCGAGCACGGGCGCGCGATCCTCTTCGTGTCGATCGGCAAGGTGCTCGGCGCGCTGGTCGTCGTGACCGGAGGACTCCTGCTCCTCGGCGTCGAGGCCGATCTGGCCCTGCTCCTCGGGGCCGTCGCGACGTCGACCGCCCCGGCCGCCACCGCGGACGTCATCCAGGCGGATCGCGCCGAGGGCCCCTTCACCCGCCGTCTGCTCGGCGTCGTCGCCGTCGACGATGCGTGGGGACTGATCGTGTTCGGCTTCGCGCTCGCCTACGTGCAGGGGAGCGCGGGCGGCGGTGCGCTCGCCTACGCGGCCTGGGATCTCGGGGGGGCCACGCTGCTCGGTCTGCTGCTCGGTGTACCGGCGGCCCTGCTGACGGGGCGCGTCGAGCCCGGGGAGCCGACCCAGGCGGAGGCCCTGGGCATCGTTTTCCTGTGCGCGGGGCTCGCGCTTCTGATGGAGGTCTCGTTCCTGCTCGCCGCGATGGTGATGGGGGCGACCGTGGCGAACCTCTCGCGCCACCACCGGCGTCCCTTCCATGCGATCGAGGGCATCGAGTGGCCCTTCATGATCCTGTTCTTCATCCTCGCCGGCGCGTCGCTCGACCTGGACCTGCCGATCGAGGTGATCTCGCTCGTCGCGGCCTACGTCGTGCTCCGGACCCTCGGAACCGTGCTCGGCGTCGTCGCCGGCAGCCGCGCGGCGAACGGCGGGGCCGCGAGTCGCGACGACGGATGGATGGGGCTCTCGCTGATGCCCCAGGCCGGCGTCGCCCTCGGCATGGCGCTGGTGGCGGCACAGCACGTGCCCGAGCTCGCGCAGCGACTGCTTCCCGTGGTGATCGCGTCGACGGCGATCTTCGAGATCGCGGGCCCGCTGTGGACGCGTCGCGCGCTCGGCGCGGTCGGGGAAGCCGGTGTGGGCCGAGGCCTCCCGGAAGAGCAGGCTGAAGCGGGCCCGCCCGCCGACTGACGAACGCGCGGAAGCGACGGAAGCGTCGGACGCTTCCGCCGGACCCATCGGATCGTCGGTCGCGGACGCCGACTAGCTGCAGATGTCGTCGTCCGAGGGCGCTTCGTCGTCCACGCCCGGAACCTGCGCCCAGGGCATGTTCTGCATCATCCGCTGCGTCTCCGTCATGTTCTTGGAGCACTCGCGGATCTGCTTCACCGTCGGGTCGTTCTGCATCTCGCGAGAGAGCTTCATGGCCTTGGCGAGGGCCTCCGACTTCTTTCCGGCCGCGCAGAGGGCTTCGATCTCTTCACCGGCCTGCTTTCCCTTCTTCTCGAGCGCCTTCAGCTCGGCTTCCGAGATCTTCGAGAAGCACGCCTGGGCCGCCTCCGCCTCGCGCTGCATCCGCTCCATGGCCGCCGGATCGTTGAACTGGCGCATGAGCGCCTCCGCATCCATGCCGGACGGCATGCCCTGGGGCATCTGGGCGAGGGCCACGGCGGGCGCCAGCGCGACGGCAGCGAGAACGATCATTCTGAGCATGGGGATCCCTCCTGTGTGGGAAGGAGGGTGAACCAGATCCCTTGCGGGCGGAAGAGGGGCCGTCCCGGCGACCGTGGTTCCCGTTTCCGTTCCTCCGATCGGAATCGCAGGGTGGGGTCAGGATTCGGTGATCACGGGGATCCGAGCGCGTGGGCGGGGGCGTGCACGGCGCGCCGGGACGCGGACGACTGATATAGTAGGCGCGAGTCGAGGCCCGCGAGCTGAACGGATCAGGCCGGCGAGATGGATCGAGAGCCCGTGAACCGCTTCTTCCCCCAGGATGTCCTCGCCCCGGCGCTCCTTCTCCTCGCGCTGCTCGGGTCGGCGCTCGTCGGCCCCTTCGCGGCGTCGGCGCGGACGCCCGCCGGTTCGACCGTGCGGATCTCGATCGCGACGGACATGGAGTGGCGACTGGCGCGCGCCGACGCGGTGGTGCGCGAAGAGCTGGAGGCGCTCCTCGAGCCCGAGTTCGAGATCGAGTTTCCCCCGTCGATCCAGCGCAACGCCGCCGAGATCGATGCGCCGATCCCGGCGATCCTCGAGGAGTTGATGGCGCGTGACGACGTCGACCTCGTCATCGCCCTCGGTCCCCGGACGACGCAGGCGCTGCTGGACGTCCCGTCGCTCGCGAAGCCTTCCTTCGGCACGTTCGTTCTCGATCGGGCCTTGCAGGGATTTCCGATCACGCCGGAGGGGACGAGCGGCTACCCCAATCTCGTCTATCTCGTCGAGGACTCCGGACTGGTGGAGCTGATCGAGCAGCTCGGGGCGGTCTTCGGGGGCGAGGGCCCCGGTCGGCTCGCCTTCCTGCTCGACGAGTCCTACCTGACCTCCGGCCTGAACCTCCAGGGCGAGCTCGACGCCGTCCGGGACCGAACGGGGGTCTCCGTCTCGATGGTGCCCGCGCGTCGTCCCTATGCCGCGTCCGTGGCCGAGATCCCCGACGGCGTCGACGGCGTTCTGGTCGGGCCGCTCTTCGATTCGCGCGAGGAAGAGGTCCGGCGGCTCGCCGACGATCTGATCGCCCGCGGACTGCCGAGCATCGCGGTCGCCGGGAGCCGCGAGGTCGAGCTCGGCATCCTCTCGAGCCTGTCGCCCTCGTCGGACGTCACCCGGCTCGCGCGTCGGATCGCGCTCCAGGTCCAGGACGTCCTGCTCGGCGCGAGAGCCCAGGATCTTCCGGTCTCGCGCGAGTCGCTGGAGGAGCTGACCATCAACGTGGAGACGGCGCGGGCGCTGGACCTGCCCCTTCGGTTCGACCTCCTGGGCGAAGCGCGACTCGTGGGGCGGATCGAAGCGGTGGGGCGGCGCCTGTCCCTCGAGCAGGCCGTCCGCGAGAGCCTGAAGGCGAACCTCGATCTGCTCAGTCAGGACCGGGTGGTGGCCGCCGGAAGAGAGGACGTGTTCATCGCGCTCTCGGCGATGCTCCCACAGGCTTCGGTCTCCGGGACCTACACGCGCATCGACGAGGGCCGTGCCGGCTTCATGGCGGCGGAGGCGTCGACGACGGTCGGTGCGAGCGCGCGCCAGCTGCTCTTCGACCAGGCGACGATCGCCAACGTTTTCGTGGCGCGGAGCGGACTGGAAGCGCTCGACGAGGCCCGGGAGCAGGTCCGGCAGGACGTGGTGCTCGGGACGGCGCAGGCCTTTCTCGAGGTCCTTCGCGCGCAGACCACCTTCGACGTGCAGCGGTCGAACCTCGAGGTCACTCGCGCGAACCTCACGCTCGCACGCACGCGAAACGAGCTCGGCGCCGCCGCGGCAGGGGAGGTCCTCCGGTGGGAAGCCGAAGAGGCCAACGCCGCGAGAGCGCTCGTCGACGCGCGCGCGGCTCTCCAGAACCAGCGGATCGTCTTCAATCGCCTGCTGAACCGACCGCTCGAAGAGGCCTTCGATCCCGTGCCCGTCCGTCTGACGGATCTGCCGTTCACGTTCGCGGACGGACGCGTCGTCCCGTTGCTCGAAGCCCCCCTGCAGTTCCGTCGGCTGGCGGACTTCATGGTGGCGGAGGCGATGCGCTCGGCGCCGGAGCTGGCGGTGCTCGACGCGCAGATCGACGCCCAGCGAACGCAGCTCCGCTCGCGACAGATCTCCTTCGCGTCGCCGACGATCGCCGCGCAGGCCGATCTCGACCGGCTCGTTGCCGACTCGGGCCGGGGCGCGGGCAGCCGGCCGGGCGGGGACCACAACTGGTCGATCGGCGTGGAGGCTTCGATCCCGATCGTCGAAGGCGGCGGACGCGTGTTCGACCTCCGGAAGCTCCGTGAGGCGCTCTCGCAGCTCCGGATCGACCGGCGGAGCACGGCGCAGAACGTCGAGGAACGGGTCCGGCGCGCGGCGAACGAGAGCGCCGCGAGCTTCGCTTCGATCCAGCTCTCGCTGGACGCGGCGCGGGCCTCGACGGAGAACCTCGATCTGGTCACGGAGTCCTACGCGCGAGGCGCCCTCAACGTGATCGACCTCATCGACGCGCAGGACGCCGCGTTCGCGGCCCGCCAACAGGCCGAGACCGCGGTCTTCGATCACGTGCTCGACCTGCTCGAGCTCCAGCGGGCGATCGGCCGCGTCGAGCTCTTGCAGTCCCCCGAAGCGCGGCGCGAGACACTGGACCGACTCGAGCACTTCCTGGTCGGATCGAGGCGAATGAAAGAGGAGACGCGATGACGGGCGACGATCGAAGGGCGGCGCAGCGCGAGGGCGCGCGGGGCGCGGGCGAGTCGTCCAGTCGCGACGACCGGGGACCGCGGCGGGCACGTCGCGGATGGCGGGGCCTCCTGGCGCTGCCGCTCCTCCTTCTCGCCTGCGGAGAAGAAGAGGTGGCTGCGCCCGAGGTGGTCCGCGGTGTCCTGGTGGCTCGGGTCGACGCGCCGGGCGAGACGCAGGATCGCGTCCTGACCGGCGTCACCCGTTCCGCCGACACGACCGACCTCAGCTTCCGGGTCGCGGGACAGCTGGTCGAGCTCGGCGTGAAGACGGGGGACCTCGTGGAGACGGGCGCGCTGATCGGACGCCTCGATCGGACGGACTACGAGATCGAGCTGGCCGAAGCGAAGGCCGCGCTCACCCAGGCCGAGGCGGAGCTTCGCAGTGCCGACGCGAGCTACGCGCGCGCGCGCGCCCTCTACGAGCGGGAGGGGATCGCGCGCACCGATCTCGAGGCGGCGCGCGCGAGCGCGGAGTCGGGTCGCGCCAACGTCGACGCGGCGGCCCAGCGTGTTCGCGCGGCGGAGCGCCAGCTCGGCTTCACGCGACTCGTCGCCCCGTCGGAGGGCGCGATCAGTGCCGTGCCGGTCGAGCTGGGCGAGAACGTCACGTCCGGGCAGGGGATCGCCGTTCTGCAGACGGGCGGCCCGCCCGAGGTCGAGGTCGCGTTTCCGGAGGTCCTGATCGCCTCCGTCGAGGCGGGGGCGCCGGTCGAGGCAATCATCGAAGCCTTCCCGAACGACGTCTACAAGGGCAAGGTCCGGAAGGTCGGGATCGCGCCCGCCGACGGTGCGGCGACCTATCCGGTCACGGTTCGACTCGACACCGGCTGGGACCGCATCCGCCCCGGAATGGCCGCGGAGGTCCGCTTCCGCTTCCGGCAGAGCGAGAGCACCCAGCCGATCGTACCGGCGTCGGCCATCGGCGAGGACCTCGAGGGACGGTTCGTCTACGTCGTCGAGCCGGGCGAAGGAGACTTCTTCCGGATCCGCCGCCAGCCGGTGACCGTCGGCAGCCTCGGCGGGGAGGGCGTCCACGTGGAGGCGGGACTCGCCGGCGGAGAGCAGATCGTGGTCGCCGGGGTGCCGCGCATCCGGGACGGCCTGACCGTCCGGATCCTCGAAGCGGACGCGTGGCCGTGAGTCTGACGTCGCGCGCGATCGAATCCAACCGCGTCACGGCGATCGCGGTGCTGCTCGTCCTGATTCTCGGGATCCAGACCTATCAGTCGATGCCGCGCGACGAGGATCCCGGCTTCCTGATCCGTGTCGCCCTGGTGACGACGCCCTTCCCCGGCGCGAGCCCGGAGCGCGTCGAACGCCTCGTGACCGACCGGATCGAGACCGCGGCCCGGCAGATTCCCGAGGTGGATCTCGTCACCAGCGAGAGCCGCGAAGGCATCTCGATCGTCTTCGTCGAGGTCGGCGACGAACACTTCGATCTCCAGCCGATCTGGGACGACCTTCGGCGCAAGATCGAAGCCGTACAGCCCGATCTGCCGAGTGGTGCGGGGACGCCGATCGTCGACGACGACTACGGCGACGTCTTCGGCATCCTGCTCTCCCTGACCGCTCCGGGGTTCAGCGAGCGTCAGCTCTACGAAGTCGCCAAGCAGGTGCGCGACGAGTTCCTGCTGCTCCCTGACGCGGCTCGGGTCGAGATCAACGGACGTCAGGTCGAACACATCTTCCTCGAGTACTCGAACGCGCGCCTCGCCGAGGTGGGGCTCTCGCCCCAGCTCCTCGCGGATACCCTCGCGGCCCAGAACATCGTGGTGAGCGGTGGCAGCGTCTCGACGGGCATCGAACGAATCACGCTTGAACCGACCGGCAACTTCGAGTCCGTGGAGGAGCTCGGGGAGACGGCGATCCCGCTCCCCAACGATCCGGGGTCGCTCGTTTCGCTGCGTGATCTGGTGACGGTCCGCCGGGGGACGGTGGATCCACCGACGGACATTCGCCGCGCGACCGGGCTGCCGGCGCTCGGGCTGGCGATCTCGATGCGCGAAGGCGGGAACCTGATCGAGCTCGGACGGCAGGTGCGCGAGACGATCGATCGCCTGAAGGTTGCGCTCCCGCTCGGCATCGAGATCGAGGTCTCGCAGTTACAGCCCGACATCGTCAGCCAGAAGGTCTCGGACTTCGAGTCGAACCTGGTGCAGTCGGTCGTGATCGTCTCGCTCGTGATGCTCCTGACGTTGGGATTGCGAACGGGACTGATCGTGGCCTCGCTCGTGCCGATGGCGATCGTGTCGGCGATCGCAGTCATGGGCGCCTTCTCCATCGGCCTCGATCAGATGTCGCTCGCCGCGCTCATCATCGCGCTGGGCATGCTCGTGGACAACGCGATCGTGATGTCGGAGTCGATCATCGTCCAGATGTCCGAGGGGAAGAGCCCGGTCGCCGCGGCGGTCGACAGCGCGGCAGAGCTCTCCACTTCGCTGCTGACGTCGTCCCTGACGACCGCCGCCGCGTTCCTGCCGATCTATCTCGCCGAGAACGCAGCGGGCGAGTACACCGCGCCGATCTTCAAGGTCGTCACGATCACGCTGATCTGCTCGTGGTTCGTGGCGCTCACGATGATCCCCCTGCTCTGTGTCTGGTTCCTGCGCGTCGACGCGAAGCCCGGGACGGAGGGCTTCGACGCGGGCTTCTATCAGCGGTACCGGGGGCTCCTCGTTCGGGCGCTGCACCGACCGCTCCTCTCGCTGGCCCTGATGGTCGGGCTCCTCGTCCTGTCGCTCTCGCTCTTCCGTTTCGTTCCGAACCTCTTCTTCCCCGAGAACGACCGGCCCCTCATGGTGGCCGAGTTCGTCTTTCCCTTCGGAACGGCGATCGAGCTGACGGACGCGGCCGTGGCAGAGTTCGAAGCCTTCCTCGAGTCGGAGCATCGGGTCGGCGCCGATCGAAGCGACGGCGTGACGGACTGGGTGACCTACGTCGGGAGTGGGGGGCCCCGGTTCACGCTGGGCTACTCGGGAGAGCAGCCCGCCTCGTACGCGGCCGCGATGATCATCAACGCGAGCTCGCGCGACACCGTGACCGTGCTCGCGCCGCGGCTCGAGGACTGGTGCCACGAGAACCTGCCCGGGATCAAGGCGACCGTGCGCCCGCTCGGGTCCGGCCCGGCTCCGTGGCCGCCGATCCAGATCCAGATCCTGGGGCGACGCCTCGATCCGCTCTACGCGGCCGTCGCGGAGACCAAGGCGCAGCTCCGCGAGATCCCGGGGACCCGACTCGTCGACGACGATTGGGGGGCGCTCGCGAAGAAGCTCCGGGTGCGGGTCGATCAGGCGCGCGCCCGACGCGCGGGGCTCACGAGCAACGACATCGCGGTCTCGCTGCAGACCGAGCTGTCGGGCGTGGAGGCCACCGAGTTCCGCGAGGGCGTGGAGCTGATTCCGATCACGATTCGTGCCGCCGGAAAGACCGTCCGCGACCTGACCACGCTCGAGAGCATCAACGTCTACTCGCAGTCGACGGGGACCTTCGTCCCGCTCAAGCAGGTGGCGGACATCGAGGTGGTCTGGGAGCCCGGGGTCATCAAACGGCGGAACCGCCTGCGCACGATCACGATCGAGGCCGCGCCCACCGCCGCGACGACGTCGGCGGACGTCGTCGCGGCGCTGCAGCCCTGGCTCGCGTCGCGGACGGGGGAATGGTCCGAGGAGATCTCGTACCGGATCGCGGGTGAGAACGAGGACTCGGGCGAGGCGAACGCGGCGATCCAGGAGAAGCTGCCGATCGCGGGGCTCGCGATCGCGCTGCTGCTGGTCCTCCAGTTCAACTCGATGCGCAAGCCCGCGATCATCCTGCTGACGATTCCGTTCGCCCTGATCGGCGTCGTCTTCGGCCTCCTGGTGGCGCGATCCTACTTCGGCTTCATGACGCTGCTCGGCGTGATCTCCCTCGCGGGCATCGTGATCAACAACGCCATCGTGCTGATCGATCGTATCCAGCTGGAGATCGACGAGTTCGACCGCGCGCCCTACGAGGCGATCCTCCAGGCCGGGCAGCGCCGTCTGCGACCGATCCTGCTGACCACCGCGACCACCGTCGGCGGCCTGATCCCGCTCTGGCTGGGCGGCGGGCCGATGTTCGAGCCCATGGCGATCGCGATCCTCTTCGGGCTGCTCTTCGCGACGGTCCTGACCCTCGTCCTGGTGCCGGTGCTCTACGCACTCTTCTTCCGGGTCCGCGAAGAGCCGGGGGCGGGCTAGGGGCGGACGGGCGCGCTCCGGCCGGCTTCGCGCGAGGTCAGGCCGGGTCTCTTGTCAGCGCCGCCTGCGCAAGCGAGAGTTTCCCCATGGCGGCCCCGAGCTTCGAATCGACCTATGCCGAGCTGCCCGAGCGCTTCCACGCCCGGATCGCGCCGACGCCCGTCGCCGCCCCGCGGCTGCTCCGGCTGAACGAGGCCCTCGCGGAGTCGCTCGGGTTGGATCCCGAATGGCTGCGGTCGGCCGAAGGAGTGGCACTGCTGGCGGGGAATAACGTCCCGGATTCGGTTCGCCCGGTCGCGATGGCCTACGCCGGGCACCAGTTCGGGAACTTCACGCCCCAGCTCGGCGACGGGCGCGCGATCCTGCTGGGCGAGCGGCGCGATCGCGCCGGGCGACTCTTCGACGTCCAGCTGAAGGGGGCGGGGCCGACGCCGTTCTCGAGAAGCGGTGACGGGCGCGCAGCGATCGGGCCCGTCCTACGCGAGTACGTCGTGAGCGAGGCGATGGCCGCGCTCGGCATCCCGACGACCCGGGCCCTCGCGGCGGTCGCGACCGGCGAGCCGGTCCAGCGGGAGACGCCGCTTCCCGGAGCGATCCTCGCGCGGGTCGCGCGCAGTCATCTGCGGGTCGGCACCTTCGAGTTCTTCGCGAGCCGCGGCGACGTCGAGGCCCTGCGGACCCTCGCGGGCTACGCGATCGAGCGACTCCACCCCGAAGCGGCGAATGCCGAGAACCCCGCACTCGCCTTGTTCGAATCGGTGGTGCGCGCGCACGCCGAGCTGGTTCCGCAGTGGCTCGGGGTGGGCTTCATCCACGGCGTGATGAACACGGACAACACGACGATCTCGGGCGAGACGATCGACTACGGCCCCTGCGCCTTCCTCGACGCCTATCACCCGGGACAGACCTTCAGCTCGATCGATCACGCCGGACGGTACGCCTACGGCCGACAGCCGGGGATCGCCGCGTGGAACCTGGCTCGCTTCGCCGAGACGCTCCTGCCGCTCCTCGGAGAGACCCAGGAAGAGCAGATCGCTGCTGCGCAGGCGGTTCTCGACGGCTTCGAGCCGCGCTTCCAGGAGCGCTGGCGCGAGGTGCTCCGGCGGAAGCTCGGCCTCGTCCGCATGGACGAATCGGGACTCGCGCTGGCGACGGATCTGCTCGACGCGATGGCCGAGCAACGGGCCGACTTCACCCTGACGTGGAGGGCCCTCGCGGCCAGCCTCGAAGAAGGGCCGAGCGGCGCTCCGGCTCGCGCGCCGAATGAGATCGGCGCCGCGGCCGGCTTCGAGGATCCGGCGGCGTTCGAAGCCTGGGGAACGCGCTGGCGCGCTCGGATCCGGGAAGAGGGAAGGGGGGCCGACGAAGTGCGAGAAGCCCTCCTCGGCGCGAACCCGGCGCGCATCCCGCGCAATCACCGGATCGAGGAAGCGATCGTGGCGGCGAGGCAGGACGACCTCGGCCCCTTCGACCGGCTGGTCGCGGGCCTGGCCCATCCGTTCGCGGACGATCCGCGCTTCGACGACCTCATGACCGCGCCGCGTCCGGAAGAAGTGGTTCGACAGACGTTCTGCGGGACCTGACCGGTCCGGCTCGGGGTCGCCGCGCTGCGGACCGGGCGGATCGATCCCGCAAGAAAGGAGCTCCCATGGCCCTCGAAACGCGTCCCCTCCATCCCCACGTCGGCGTCGAGCTGCCCGGGTTCCGCCTGGGCGAGCCCCGGAGCGCCGCAGAGCAGGCTGAGCTCCGTGCGCTCTGGCTCGAACACGGTCTGCTGTTGATCCACGATCCGGAGACGACGGAGGCGAGCCAGATCGAGTTCAGCCGCACCTTCGGACCCCTCGAGGCGCACCCGCTCGGCGACACGATCCGCTCCTCGGAGCACGAAGAGCTGATGGTGCTCGACAATCGCGACGAGACGCAGGCCTACGTCTCCTACTACGACGGGCGCCCGCTGGCGGGTCGACTCTTCTGGCACAGCGACCTCATCTACACCGGGGCGCCGAACCAGGGCGCCGTCCTCCGCGCGATCGAGATTCCCGACGAGGATGGGCTGACCGGCTTCGTGGACCAGGCGAAGGCGTACGACCTCCTGCCCGAGTCGACGAAGACGCGCATCAAGGGGCTCGAGGTCGTCTATCGCTGGGACGTCGACATGACGCGTAACCGGTACGTCGACCTGGCCGGGTACGAGCCCGGACCGAACGCGCCGACAAGGGCGTCGGACATGAACTTCCCGGACTTCCCCGACTGCGCCTATCCGATGGTGCTGATCCATCCGGAGTCCGGTCGGGAGATCTTGAACGTCAGCCCGATGTTCCTCCACCGCGTCGTCGGGCTCGCCGACGACGAGAGCGATGCGCTCCTGCGCGATCTCGTCGAACACGTGACCCAGCCCGAGCTCGCCTACTCCCACCGCTGGAAGCCGGACGACGTGATCCTCTGGGACAACTGGCGGATGATGCACTCTGCGACGGGGACCGCGCCGGGCGTGAAGCGGATCATCCACCGGACGACGATCCTCGGTGGGACGAAGCTGGGGCGGATCCTCTGAACGGAGGGGCGCGCTCGGACTCTCCACCCGGTCGGAGACCTTCTCGTCGGCGCGGGGGGGACTATGTTTCGCCGAGCCCCGGGGCGGTGCCGTCGCCGCCCGGGCCCTTCGGAGAACGCCGTTGCCGACCGAATCCGCCCGGAGGACGAGTCCCTCCGAAAGCCTGACCGAAGTCGCGAGTCGCCTGATCACAGAGCCCCTCGCGTCGGGCGCGACCCGGCTGCTCGCCCAGCCCCTCGCGCTCGGCGTGACCGGCGCGAAGAGCGGTCTCTACATGGCCGAGTCCATCCCGCTCTTCGCCCTCCAGCGTCTCTTCGGAGCGGGCGCGATCGCGCCGCCGCTCCGACTCGCCCCGGAATCGCAGGAGGCGATCCTCACGGCGCTTCGGGCGCTGACCGAACGCGACGCCGAGAACATGAAGCGCGGCTTCTATCCGCTCTCGGTGCTGGCGCCGGAGTCGACGCCGATCGAGCACCTCTCGCGCTACGCACGTCTGCTCGTCGACAGCGCCGGCGCGGCGACTCGTAAACGGGACAAACGGCCGCGCGAGTTCCGCGGCGCGGCGGCGGAGCGCGCGCGGGAGATGCCCGCCTACTACCGGCGCAACTTCCACTACCAGACCGACGGCTACCTGAGCGATGCCTCCGCCGACCTCTACGAGCACCAGGTCGAGATCATCTTCCGCGGCGTCGCCGACGCGATGCGAAGGATGGTGATCCCGGCGCTCAAGCGGCGATTCCCGTCCAAGGGGCGGGGGCTGCGCTTCCTCGAGCTCGCTGCCGGTCGCGGCACCGCGACGCGCTTCGTCGCCCGCGCCTTCCCCGAGGCGCGGGTCACGTGCGTCGACCTGAGCGATCCCTACCTCCGGGCCGCGAAGAAGCGGCTCCGGCGATTCGAACGCATCGACTTCCTGCAGGGGGACGCCGCCGACCTCGATCTGCGTGACGAGCGATTCGACGCGGTGTTCTCGGTCTTCCTCTTCCACGAGCTGCCGCAAAAGGAGCGGGCGCGGGTGCTCCAGGAAAGCCGGCGGGTCCTCAAGCCCGGCGGCCTCCACGTCTTCGCGGACTCGCTCCAGAAGGGCGACGTGCCGGAGCTCGACTGGGCCCTGGCGGAGTTCCCGAAGCAGTTCCACGAGCCCTACTACCGCGACTACGTCCGGACGCCGATCGAAGGCATGATCGCGGAGGCGGGCTTCGGACCCACGGAGACCGAGACCGCGTTCCTCACGAAGATCGTGAGCGGTCCTCGCGGCGACTGAGCCGGGTCACGTCGCCGGGTGGCTCCGGCGATCACGTGTCGGTCCGGACGACCTCCCGGTCTGCCTCGGGCCACTCGTCCGGTGCTTCGAAGCGCTCGATCGAGATCGCGAGGAAATCCGGTCCGGCGTCGGAGGGGTCGTTCCCCGCCTGTGCGCGCGCGGTGAGTCGTTCGTGGGCGACCGTGGGATCGCAGCGCACCTCGATCAGACGAGCGTCGATTCCCTTTTCCTCCGCGAAGCGCCGGGCCCGATCCCGGTCCGCTCTGCGGGTGAAGCTCGCGTCGAGGATCGCCGTTCGCCCGCTCTCCACGACACACGCTGCCCGCGTGAGCATCGCCTCGTAGACCGCCTCCCGCCGATCCGGAGCGTAGAGGCCGGCATCCACGGCCTGCTCCCCGTGATCGGTCTCGGCGCGACCCGCGAGTCGTTTGCGCAGTCGATCGGAGGAGAGCAGTACGGCGCCGTCCTTGCGAGCACGGATCCGCGCGACGCTGCTCTTGCCGCAGCCGACGGTTCCGCACATCAGGACGATCCCGCCGCGCCCGACCGGGGCGAGCAGGCTTTCTGCGAGCGCAACGTGGCGCAGCGCGCTCTCGCGCGCGGCGCTCCGCTGGGCCGGGGCGACACTTTCCTGGCTCGCGGCCAGCGCGGCGACCTTCGCGCGGACCAGGGCGCGGTAGGCGGCGTAGTAGTCGACGAGCCGGTAGAGGTCGTAGTCGTCGGACTCCCGGGCGTAGGCCGAGAGCAGGAGCTCGGCGAGGTCGTGGCGATCCCGATAGGCGAGATCCATCGCGAGGAAGGCGACCTCCGAAGCGCGGTCGATCTGACGGAGATCGGTGTCGAACTCGAGGCAGTCGACGAGCAGGGGCGAGGCTTCGTCGGTCTCGAACCAGACGTGGTCGAGGTGGAGGTCGCCGTGGGCGTCGACGACGCGACCGCCGAGGCGCCGCTCCTCGAAGACGGGCTCCAGCCGGGCGATCGCCTGCAGCGCGCCCTTGCGGAGCGCTCCGAGCCGTCCGGCCTCGAGCAGGTCGCACCCGTCGAGGGTTTCGAGGCAGTCGAGGACGGGGGAGGCATTCCTCTCGCGCCAGTCTTCACGGGAGAAGGGCGCCGGCTCGCCCAGGCCCACTTCCTCGTGGAACGAGGCGAGGAGGCCGGCGACGCGTTCGAGCTGCTCCGGCGCGAGTCGATCCGCCTCGAGCAGCGCGAGGGCGTCCCGGCCCGCGGGCAGCCTTCGCATGAGCACGGCGTGCTCGCGTTCGGGATCCAGGTCGCCTCCGGTCGGGGGGCCGACCTCGAGGGCCCCGTCGGAGAGCCGGAGCGAGACGATGCCCAGGTAGACGTCGGGCGCCAGACGACGATTGAGCGCGACCTCGCTCACGCAGTCGGCGTTGCGAGCCGCGCGGTTCCCGAAGTCGAGGAAGGGCAGGGTGACGCCCTTGCGGATCTTGTAGACCCGGTCTTCGACGAGGAAGACGTGGGAGATGTGCGTCTGGATCCACTCGACGCCGTCGGGGGCGACGCCGTCGATTCCGTGGCGCGCGATCCAGGCCGCGATCTCGTCGGTCGGGCTCGGCGCGTCGTCGGGGGGCTGCCCCTCGCTCGTCTTCATGTTGCGAGGATCGATCGCTCGTCGCCCCTGTCAAGCGCGCCCTCGGCGAGGCACGAAGGCGCGAAGGGCTCGGCTCGCGGATCGGCCGTCACCGATCGCCGTTCCGGCGTGTCTCGAGCACCCGCGTCAGGCGGGTCACCCGGGCTTCGAGGGCGATCATGCGCCGCCGCATGTGCAGCGTGACGTGGACCCCGGCGGCGTTCACGCCGAGCTGCTCGATCAGCACGTGGGCCAGTCGCAGCTCTTCGGCCGTCTCGGGATCCACGCGATCCTCTTCGAAGAGGCCCTCGTCGCGGAGCGCGGCGAGGGTGCGCGGGGTGAGCCCGAGATGCTCGATGACCTCCGCGAGGGGCGTGCTCTTCCGGGGGCGCTTCGTCATGCGTTCACCCCCGCGCGCGGGTCCGGCTGATCCAGCGCTTCGAGCTGCTCGCGCAGTGCGTCGGGCACCTCTTCGGGGACGACGATCTCGACGCGCGCGAACAGATCGCCCGCCGCCCGCTCACCCTGGGCGGGTACGCCCCGGCCACGCAGGCGGAGACGCCGACCACTCGAGGTCCCCGGCGGCACGCGAAGCTGGACCGGGCCTTCGGGCGTCGGTACGTCGACGGTCGCGCCGAGGACGGCCTCCGACAGGCGCAGCGAAAGATCGAGCTCGACGTCGCGGCCCTTCCTCCGGAACACCGGGTGCGGACGGATGCGCGGCCGCAGGATCAGGTCGCCGTCGGGGGCGCCGCCGGCGCCGAAGCCGCCCTTGCGCGGGATGCGAAGGGTTCCCGACTCCGTCACGCCGGGCGGGACGCGGACCGTAACCGTCTCGTTCGCCACCGTGCCGTCCACGTGGGGTCGCCCGATCGAGAGCTTGTGCTCCCCGCCGCGAAGCGCGTCCAGGAAGTCCAGCTCGATCGTCGCCTCGAGGTCGTGCCCGCGCATCCGGAACGGGGCGTGGCCCGCGCCGGGGCCGGCCCCGCCGCCCTGCATGCCGAAGCCGCGCAGGAGGTCGTCGAGGTCACCGAAGGAGAAGGCCCCTTCGAAGCCCGCGCCGTCCGCCGCGCCGAACCGCTGGGAGAACGCGTCGCGTTCGGCCCGTGCGCGCTCGGCGTCGAAGCCACCCTCGAGGGAGACCTCTCCGAACTCGTCGAACGCGGCGCGCCGCTCCGGGTCGCTCAGCACGTCGTAGGCGACGGAGATCTCCTTGAACCGGGCCTCGGCCGCGGCGTCGCCCGGGTTGAGGTCCGGGTGCGTCTCGCGTGCGAGCTTCCGGTAGCGCTTCTTGATCGTCTCGAGGTCGGCGTCGCGCTCGACGTCGAGAATGCGGTAGGGATCCATGTCTCGATCTTCCTCGACTTGCCATCCTCGTCACATCGGCGTGTCGGTCAAGCAGGCGGGGGAAGAATCCGTCACGCTATCCGGCGGCCCGTTCGCGACGAGGCGAGACGAGAGGGCGTGGCATGAAGTCACCGGACGAGCATCCGGTCTCCGGGATCGACGACGACGAGATTCGAGAGACGGCCTTCGCGCGACTGCATCTGGGCGAACGGGAGGTCCTGAAGCGGCGCAGAGCCGTGCGCGTCGTGGTCGGCGACGAAGAGATCGATCTCACGACCGCTTCGGCACGTCGGGCCGCCTGCCTCGAGGAGCTCGCGCTCGACCGGCGCCTCTCCCCGGACGTGGCCAAGGACGTCGTCCCGCTCGTTCGGGACGAGTCGGGTGTCGTGCGGATCGGGGACCCGGCGAATGCGGTCGACTGGGCCCTCCGGCTGGCGCGCCTCCCGGATGCGGACCGCGCGGCCGACCGGCTCGAGGCGGGACGGCTCTCCGACGACGCCCTCGAGGCGATCGCGCGGCACGTCGCGCGTTTCCACGAACGGGCGCGGGGCGCGTCGATCGAGCCGTCCTCGGTGGAAGAGCGGCTGCTCGGCTGGATCCGACTCCGGGTCGACTCGCCGGATGCACGGCGTCGCGAGCCGCTGCCCGAGGAGGCGGCCCGTGCCGAGGCCTGGCAGCGTTCGTTCCTCGAGCGGGCGTCGGACCGCCTCCGCCAGCGCGCCGAGAGCGGCACGATCCGGGCGGGGCACGGGGAGCTCACGCTCGATCACGTCTTCGTCGACGACGCCGGTCGGGTCGCGATCCTCGCGGGACTCGAGATCGGCCCGCGCGCCCGCGACGTCGACGTGGCCGCCGACGTCGCGCTCTTCGCGACCGATCTGGCCCATCGCGGTCGCGAGGACCTCGCCGAACGGTTCGTCGCCGAGTACGCGCGGCTCGCCAACGACTTCGATCTCTATCCGCTGCTCGACTTCCACGCGAGCCTGCGCGCTTCGATCCGCGCGAAGCTCGATTGGCTCGCGGCGGATCTCGCCGTCGCGGGCTCGGCCGCGGAGAGGCGATATCGCGAACGCGCGAGGCGCTTCCTGGCGCTGGCGCTCGCCCAGCCGAGGCGCCCGATCCTGCCGCCGGTGGTCGTGGCGATGGGCGGGCAGGTCGCGAGCGGCAAGAGCACCGTCGCGCGACACGTGGCGCGGCGGATCGGTGCGCCGGTCGTCGGTTCCGACCCGACCCGGGACTACCTGATCGGGGCCCGCCTGAACGAAGAGCTGCACGAGGCGCGTTGGGAACGATCTTACGCACCGGGCTTCGGGGAGCGGGTCTACGGGGAGGTGCTGCGACGCGCGGCCCGGGTCCTCGAGACGGGGCGCCCGGTCGTCGTCGACGGCTGCTTCCGTTCCCGCGATCAGCGCGCGCAGGCGCGCGCCCTCGCCGAGCGCTTCGGGTTGCCCTTCCTCTTCGTCGAGGCTCGGGTCTCACGCGAGGTCCAGCGGGCGCGGCTCGGGGAGCGGGCGCATCGGGACGGTGTGGCGATCGACGACTGGGTCGAGATCGCCGACGAGATGCGCGCCCAGTGGGAGTCCGCCGACGACCTGCCGAGCGGTGAGCACCTCGCCCTCGATACCTCGCGTCCGCTCGAACACAACGCGGAGGCGATCGAGGCGCGGCTGGCGACCTGGCCGACCGGCTTCACCGGGTAGCGGGTGCGGCATCGGGCGCCGTCAGGCCCAGCGTGCGGCGCAGCTCCGCGTGGGAGTCGACGACGTGGTCGGCGTCGGCGAGCGGCGTGTCGTCGTCGTGGGTCGCCCGGATGCGGATCGTGCCCATGCCGGCGGCGCGGCCCCCGGCGACGTCCGTCCGACGCAGGTCGCCGACGTGGACGGCGTGCTCCGGTGCGACGTCGAGCGCTTCGAGGGCCGCACGGAAGACCCTCGGATGAGGCTTCGGGAGGCTCCACTCGTCGGAGAAGATGGTGGCGCCGAGGGGAGCCAGGAGTCCGTGTCGGTCGAGCAGCTCCCGCACGACGCGGCCGGGCGTGAGTCCGGTGTCGCAGATCAGGGCGCAGCCGATCCCGGCGTCGCGGAGCCGTTCGAGCGTCTCCCTCGCGCCTTCGATCGCGCGCACGTGACCGGAATGCGAGGCCTCTTCGAAGGCCTGGTGGAGCGGCTCGAAGGCCGCGTCCGTCGGGGCGATGCCGAGCTCTTCGAGCGCCCAGTGCGCGACCTCGCGTGCGCCGGTGGCGACCTCGCGCGTCCAGAGGTCCATGTGGCGACCCCAGGCCGCATCGAAGGCGCGCCCGGCAACGCCCGGGGCGAGCGTCCTCCCCGCGGTGTTCGCGGCCGACTCGAGGGCCGCCACTCGCAAGCCGTGGGCGACCTCCCAGCGCTCTTCGACGATCAGGGTCTGCCAGCAATCGAACGTGACGGCCTGCGGCGGCTCGGGGAGAGGCATATAGCCGAGAGTCGTCGCCGTTCGCGCGGTGTCAAATCGAGGGCCCGCCCCCGTTCCCGATCGCTCGCGGGTCGCGAGCGGACTAGCTTCTCGTGGCCTTCGCTTGACATCGCGCCGTGGACGAGCACGTTGTCGGCTGGCTGGAGCGCGCACCGCGAGCCGTTGGTGTGGCAGGAGGGGGGAGAGGTGATGAGAGTCTCACGAGCGGGGCGGTCGTCCGTCCGCGCGCGGGTCCGGGCTGCGGCGGTCGCGTGCGTCCTCGTTTCTTCGTCGGGCCTCGCGTCCGCCGAGTCGGTGCCGGTCGAAGGCGAAGCGGCGTCGGTGCCTACGCGGGAGGCGATGCACGAGCTCCTCGGCGCTCTTCGAACCCTGCTCCCCGATGCGGTCGCGGGAAAGCTCGGGGCTCCGGACGGGAAGGCGCAGCAGGCGGCTGCCCTCGCGATCGTCGGCCAGCGCGCCCAGACGCTCTCGACGCACGGCAGCCCACTCCCGGGCGGCTCCCGCCTCCTGGCCTCGGCCCTCGTCGAGGACGCGTGGCGCGCGCAGAAGTTCTTCGATCGCGGTCGCTACGACAGCGCGGGATTCCTGATCGCCCGGATGGTCGACGACTGCACGGGCTGTCATTCCCGCAACGCCGCGCCGGACGCGCCCATCTCCGCAGGCTTCGTCGACACGGACGGGCTCGAGGGGCTCGACACGATCGAACGGGCGGAGGTCGCGGCGGCCACCCGTCGATTCGACCGTTCCCTCTCGCTCTACGAGGAGGCATTCGCTTCGCCGGAGGCCGATCCGGAGGTGCTGCTCGCGCCGATCACGCGCTACCTCGTCGTGGCCCTGCGCGTCGCGAGGGAGCCGGAACGGGCCGCGAAGACGGTCGCAGGCCTGATGAAGCGGGCCGGGACGCCGCCCGAAGTCGCGAAGGACCTCGCCCATTGGCATCGCGCCCTCGAAGCGACGTCCCGGGAAGCGCTGAAGGGAACGAGCGTCGAGGCCGCGATCGCAGCGATGGAGCGCGCCGAGGGCCTGGCGCGCTATCCCGCCGACCGCCGCCCGCTCGTCGACTACCTGATCGCCTCGACCCGTTTGAACGATCTCGTCGCGCAGCCGCAGGATTCGCCCGAGACGGTGGCCGAGCTCTACGAGCGACTGGGCCGCGCCGAGTTCCGGATCGCGCAGAACATCTGGCAGACCCGGGCCGACCTCTACTGGGAGGCCGCCGTGCGTCTCGCGCCCGGGAGTCCCGCTGCCCGCCGTGCCTTCGAGTCGCTCGAGTCGGAGGTCCGGGCCGGCTACACCGGATCGGGCGGGATCCGCCTGCCGGTCGAAGAGGCGGACCGGCTCACCCTCCTGCGCGCGATGATCGAGAACGAGGGGCCCGATGCGCAGGACGGGGCCCAGCTCTTCGCGCAACATTGCGCGATCTGCCATGGCCAGGACGCCAAGGGGAAAGGCCGTGTCGCGGGCGACCTCTACTGGCACCCGGCGGATCTCACGACGATCACGATCCGCCGGGGCGGCGACTTTCCGCGCGACGTGGTCTTCGGCCTGATCGCCCGGCGCGATCCACTCGGCGCTCATCAGTCCCCCGAGATGCCTCGCTGGGGGAAGTTCTGGCGCGACGACGCGCGGATCGAAGCGCTGGTCGACTACCTGGAGCAGATCCAGGAGCACTGAGCCGGTCGGTCGGACCGTGGCGAGATGTCCCGCAATGGGACGAGGTGTCGTCTTCCGGGACGTCTTGGACGCCTGATTCGCCCCAGGGCTGGCACGACGCGTGCAATCTCCACCCGAGCACGCCGCGGTCGAACGCGGCGCACGGGAGGAGGAATCGCATGACCGCGCTCGAGGTTCGGGTCGAGGACGTGATGACGCGCCGGATTGCGACGGCGCGTCCAGACGAGAGTCTGCACGCAGTCTGGTTCCGGCTCGGTGAGGAGCACTGTCACCACATGCCGGTCGTGGACGAGGGGCGCGTGGTCGGCATGATCAGCAGCCGGGATCTCGTGCGGGTCGGCAACCGGCTCGGAGTGCCCAAGCTCTCCGCCGCGGCGGTCGGAAATCTCACGGTCGCCGAGATCATGACGGACGGCCTCGAGACGATCGAGGCCGACGAGCCGATCGCGGCCGCGATCGAGCGGATCGGCAAGGGAGACCTGCACGCCCTCGTCGTCCTCGACGACCAGGAGAAGCTCGCGGGCATCGTGACGGACGTCGACCTGCTTCAGTTCATGCTGAGCTGACCCGGCCGGGGCGAGCCCGCGCGTCGACCGTCGACGTGCCGCGCGCCGTCCACGCCACCTTCGGATGGGGAGTGCATGGGCCTCGAGATCGATCGCGACCAGTTCGAGAGTCGGGACTACGACCGGTTCGCGGATCGCCTCGCCAGCTGTCTGGGCGTCCTCGAAGAGCTCCTCGCCCGGCCGGGATTCGGCCGGGGCCCTGCCGAGCTCGGGGCCGAGCTCGAGCTCGCCCTGATCGACGAGGACGCGCGGGCGCTGCCGCTCAACGAAGAGGTCCTGCGGGAGACCGTGGACGATCGAATGACGGTCGAGCTCGATCGATTCAACCTCGAGTGCAACCTCGTCCACTGCGGACTCGAAGGCGGTCCCTTCGCCCACTTGCGCCGCGAGATCGAGTCCGCCGGCCGGGAGCTCGAGCGGGCCGCGGCGATCCACGGCGGACGTGTCGCGATGATCGGGATCCTGCCGACGCTCTCGGAGGGCGATCTGCAGGCGGGCGCCATGACCGACGCGATCCGCTATCGCGCGCTCTCGCGTTCGCTGCGCGCGCGGCGGGGCGGGCCGTTCCAGCTCGACATCGACGGCGCCGACCCGCTCCGCCTCGACTGCGACGACGTGACCTACGAAGGCGCCGCGACCTCCCTGCAGCTCCACCTGCGCGTGCCGCCGGAGCAGTTCGCGGACGTCTTCGACGCGGTCCAGCTCGCCACGGCCCCCGCGCTCGCCGTCGGCGCGAACTCGCCGACCTTACTCGGACATCGTCTCTGGGACGAGACGCGCGTGGCGCTCTTCAAGCAGGCCGTCGACGAGCGGGGACCGGCGTCGCGGACCCGGGCCGCCCGCGTCTCCTTCGGCGCCGGCTGGCTCGAGGAGGGGGCGATCGAGCTCTTCCGGCAGGCGGTTCGGGACTACGGCGTCCTGCTGCCCGTGCTCGACGGCGAGGATCCCGACGAAGCCCTCGAAGCGGGACGCGTGCCCGCGCTCCGCGAGATCCGGCTCCACCAGGGGACGGTCTGGAGCTGGAATCGCCCGGTCTACCACCCGCACGGGGGAGGCCACGTCCGGATCGAGCTCCGTGCGCTGCCTTCCGGGCCGACGGCCGTGGACATGGTCGCGAACGCCGCCTTCCTGGTCGGGCTCGGCCTGGGGCTGGCGCCCGAGATGCCGCGCCTTCGCGAAGCGATCGACTTCGAAGCGGCGCACTCGAATTTCTACCGGGCCGCCCAGCGTGGCCTCGACGCCGAGCTCCTCTGGCCCGACCTCGAGTCGGGCGGGAGCCGCCCGCGCAAGGCGGGCGAGCTCGTCCGGGAGCTCGGGGGGCTCGCACGAGAGGGGCTCGCGCGTTTCGGTGTCGACGCCGACGAGGCGGACGAGGCGATCACGACGGTCGAACGCCGCGCGGCCGCGGGACGAACGGGGGCGGGCTGGCAGCGGGCCCGCCTCGAGCGCCTCGGCCGGGGACACCCCACGTCCGACGCCCTCGCGCGCATGCTCGAGGACTACGTCGCCCGCAGTGCGAGCGGCGTCCCCGTGCACGAATGGAGCCTCGATTGAAGCCGCCGCTTCGCGATCTGACCCTGGGGCGGGAGCTCGAGCGGGAGGACCTGCCGGAGGACCCCGCCGACTTCCTGCGTCTGCTCGGAGGACCGACGCTTCTCCGGCTCCCGGGAAGGGATCCGTCGAGGACGCGCGTCGTCACGACCCTTCTCCACGGCAACGAGCCTTCCGGGCTCCACGCGATCCTCCGCTACCTGCGCAGTCCGAACCGGCCGATCCCGGACGTCCTCTTCTTCATCGCCTCGGTCGACGCGGCCCTCGAGCCGCCCGGCTTCACGCATCGCGCGCTGCCCGGGGTGATCGATGCGAATCGATGCTGGCGGCCGCCCTTCCCGCAGGAGGCGGGTGACGTCGCGGAGGCGGTGCTCGGGGCGCTGTTCGAAGCGAAGCCGGAATGCCTGGTCGATCTGCACAACAACTCGGGACACAATCCGGCGTATGGGGTCGCCTTCTCGCTCGGGCATGCCGAGCGGAGTCTCGTTTCCCTCTTCGCCGACCGGGTCGTCCACACGCCCCTCGAGCTCGGCACGATCGTCGAGGCGACGGTGGCACATTTCCCGAGCGTCACGATCGAATGTGGCCGGGGGGGCGATCCCGTCGCGGACGAGGTCGCCTGGTCGGGGCTCCTGCGCTTCCTCGAGTGGGAGCAGATCGACTTCGAGCGGCCGGTCCAGCCGCTCGCCGTCTACGAGGATCCGATTCGCGTCTGCGTGCGCGAGGGCGTCACGCTCGACTTCGCCGAGGTCCGTCGGCCCGAGGTCGACCTCACGATCTCGGCCTCCGTGGATCGTCACAACTTCGAGACGCTCGCCGCCGGCACGCCGATCGGTTGGCTTCTGCCGGAGGGGGACTGGCCTCTCGAAGCCTGGGACGCCGCGGGCGAGGAATGCTCGCAGGCGCTCTTCGTGAACGACGAGGGCGTCCTGCGGGCGCGAAGTCCCCGGATTCCGATCATGATGACGACGAATCGGGTGATTGCCGAGAGCGACTGTCTCTTCTACTCGGTCAAGCTGGCCTGACCGAGTGGCCCGCTCGACCGGGCGGCGTCTGGAGGCCGGCCCCCGGAGCGCTCAGCGGAACTTCGGAATGACGTGCTCGCCGATGTTGCGGATGGTCTCCAGCATCGCCCACTGCGGCACGGTGCCCATCTGGTTGAGGAAGAGGATCTCGTCGGCCCCCGCCTCGATCAGGCGGTTCACGTAGCCGATGCAGTCGTCGACCGTGCCATAGGCGTGGTTCGGGTTGAGCAGGGCCATGCTCGGGTCCGAGAAGTCGACCTTGATCTGCTCGGCCCCGATCGCGGACTTGACGACGGACGTGCCGTCTTCGGTCGTCTCGGTCAGGTCGTCCGGCCAGGTGTCGGGCTCGGGCATCGGCATCTCGCCCGCGCTGTTCCAATGGGCGATGGATTCCATGAAGAAGCGTTGGCCGCGGAGGCCGATGCGCCGCGCCTCCTGCCCGTCCTCGAGCACGATCGCGGGGCACAGGGCCGCGAGGTGCTCCGTCGGGCGGAAGCCGACCTGGTTCGCGGGGTCCCGCTGCTTGTACGCCTCGCGATACATCGCGTTCTTCTTGGCGACCTGCTCGGGGCCGCCGAAGCCGAGCACGAGCGCGCCGATGCCGCGCGCGCCGGCGTCGGTGAGCGTCTCGTCCCGCGTGCAGGCCATGTAGAGCGGCGGGTGGGGGTCCTGGAGGGGCTTCGGATGGATCGGCCGCGGGGGGATGTCGACGAAGCGTCCGTGGTGCTCGATCACGTCCTCGGTCCAGATCCGGGGGACGAGTCGCATGGCCTCGTCGATCATCGGCGGGAGATCCTCGATGTCGTAGCCGAAGGTGCCCGACTCCTGCTGCGTGCCGCCCTTGCCGAAGCCGACCTGCAGGCGCCCGTTCGACAGGATGTCGAGGGCGGCGCAGCGCTCGGCGACCTTGACGGGGTGGTTCATCGCAGGCGGTAGGCAGATCACGCCGTGGCCGACGTGGATGCGCGAGGTCTTGCCGGCGATGAAGGCGAGCACCGTCTCGGGGACGCTCATGTGCGCGTACTGCTCGAGGGCGGTGTGCTCGACGGCCCAGATGACGTCGAAGCCGACCTCCTCGGCCAGGATGGCCTGTTCCACGATGTCGTTCAGGGCTCTGGCGTCGCCCGCGCGGGACGTGTCCCTGGTCTGGGCTTCGTAGATCAGCGAGAATTTCATGGGCGCAGTCCTCTCCGTCCCGACGTCGTGAGCGACGCGGTGATCGACACTACTCTGTAGCCAACGGCGAACGCCGCGCCATGTCGCCCTGTGGCCACCCGGATCGACCGGAAGTGGGAGAGGACCGGCCGGCTCACGCGCCCGACCGCTCGCGAGCGGGCGGACGTGTACGCGAAACAGGAGGAGAAGACGAGATGGCAGCTGCGACGACGGAGTCCGAGGTCGTTCGACGTTCGTGCCCGATCTGCGAGGCGTGCTGCGGGTTGCGGGTCCACGTGGATCGCGGGACCGGCGCGATCGGTCGGATCGAAGGAGACCCCGAGGACCACCGCAGTCGCGGCTATCTCTGCCCGAAGGCCTACGGGATGAAGGCGGTGTACGAGGATCCCGACCGGATTCGCCGGCCGCTCCGGAAACGACCGGACGGAAGCTGGGAGGAGATCGGTTGGGAGGAGGCCCTCGACTACGCAGGGCAGCGGCTGAACGCGATTCGCGAGGCGCACGGAACGCCCGCGGTCGGGGTCTTCGTCGGCGAGCCGACGGGGCACGACGTCGGGGCGCTCCTCTACACGACCCTCTTCATGCAGTCGTTCCTCTCCCCGCGGCTCTTCTCGTCCGCGACGATGGATCAGTTCCCGAAGAACGTGACGCTCACGCGCATGTACGGCGACGGCGAGATGTACGTCGTCCCCGACCTGTCGCGCACCGATCTCTTCATCTGCATGGGCGGCAATCCTTTGGCGTCGCAGGGCAGTCTGATGGGCACGCCGAACGCGAAGGGGGCCATCGCGTCGATTCGCGAGCGCGGGGGTCGCGTCGTCGTGATCGATCCGCGCCGGACGGAGACGGCCGAGGCCGCGGACGAGCATCACTTCATCAAGCCGGGGACGGACGCCTTCTTCCTGGCGGCGATGTGCCAGGTCTTCTTCGCCGAGGGGCTCGTCGAGCTCGGTCGCTTCGCCGCGTTCACGGACGGCGTCGATGAGGTGCGTTCGCTCGTCGAGCCGTTCACCCCCGAAGCCGTCGCTGACGTCTGCGGACTGCCGGCGGAGACGATCCGTTCCCTGGCGCGGGAATACGCCGCCACACCGCGAGCCGCGCTCTACGGCCGGATCGGGACCTGCACCCAACGCTTCGGCACGCTCGCGAGCTGGCTCCTCGACGTGGCCGCGATCCTCACGGGGCACTTCGACGAGCCCGGCTGCATGATGTTCCCGAGGCCGGCGACCGGCGATACCGAGCCCGGCCGCCAGCAGCCCGAGCTCCCGGTCGGCCTGTACAAGACGGCGGCGCGAGAGCTTCCCCTGATCGACGGCCAGCTGCCGGCGGGCGCGATGGCGGAAGAGATCGAGGCGGCGAGCGCCGGGGAAGGGCGGATGCGGGCGCTGGTCACCGTCGCGGGAAACCCCGTGCTCTCCGCGCCCAACGGCGACCGGCTGGCGGCGGCGATGGACGAGCTCGACTTCATGCTCGCCGTCGACATCTATCTGAACGAGACCACGAGCCACGCGGACCTGATCCTGCCGACCCGGGTCCACGCCGAGCGAGCGAACTACGATCTCGTCTACACGCGGACGACCTCGCGCAACTACGCGCGATATTCGCCGCGGGTCGTCGATCCGGATCCCGAGCTGCTCGACCACTGGCAGGTCCTGCTCGAGCTCACGGCGCGTCTCCAGGGGAAGCGCCCGGAGGAGGTCGACGCCGCGTACGTCGATGAGCTGATCGGAAAGGTCACGGCGCCGGGAACGCCCTGCGAAGGCGTCTCGTCGGAGGCCGTGCTCGCCGCGATCGGTGAGGAGGTCGGGCCCTTCCGGATCCTCGACCTGATGTTGCGGAGCGGGCCCTACGGCGACCGGTTCGCCGACGAAGGCGAGGGGCTCTCCCTCGCCGCGATCGTCGAGGCCGACGGCCCCGTCGACCTCGGAGCGCTCGAGCCGCGGCTCCCGCAGGCGTTGAAGACACCCGACGGTCGGATCCCGTTGGCCCACGCCTATCTCGTCGAGGACGTGCCGCGCCTCCGGGCGGCCCTCGACGAGCTCGTCGATCCCGACGCGCTGCTGCTGGTCGGGCGACGGCAGGTGCGCAACATGAATTCCTGGCTCCACAACGCGCGTGTGCTCGCGAAGGGCCGAAACCGATGCACGCTCCTGGTCTCGCGCGAGGACGCGGATCGCTTCGGGCTCGAGACCGGCGGCAAGGCGCGGATCGCGTCGCGTTCCGGGGAGCTCGACGTGGAGGTCGAAGTCGGAGACGAGATGATGCCGGGCGTCGTGAGCCTGCCGCATGGCTTCGGGCACGGTCGCGCGGGCTCGAAGCTCGGGGTCGCCTCGACGCTCCAGCCCGGCGTGAACGCCAACCAGCTCACCGACGAGCTTCCGCTCGACGTACCGAGCGGGACGCACATCGCCAACGGGATCCCGGTTCGCATCACGGCCCTCTGAGATCGGGTGACCCGGGTGTGGCACATCGCCCCGACTTCATGGCGGATCGTCCCGCCGACCCGCTGATGGAGCCGCCAGGATCGTCTGAAGGCGGCGAGAACGGGCACGATTCGTGCTTTTCCTGTCTGTGCGTGGGTGCGCCGCTCGAGCTTCGATCCGGCGACCGGTCGCGAAACGACGAGAGGAGATGCGAAGTTGAGGAACGATTCGATCGACAAGGTGCTCACCCGTGACCCCATCACGGCGCACACGGGGCAACCCCTGAGCGACATCCGGAAGATCTTCGCGAAGGAGGGGTTCCATCACATGCCCGTGGTGTCCGGGAAGAAGCTGATCGGCATGATCTCCGCTTCGGACATCCTCGGGATCAGCGTCGAGGGCCTCGAGAGCGACGAGCGATCGATGGACGCCTACATCGACCACCAGTTCTCGGTCGAGAAGATCATGAAGAAGGATCTCCACACGCTGCCGAAGAAGTCGAAGGTCCAGGACGCGGCCAACCTGCTCGCCGACGGCTCCTTCCACTCGCTGGCGGTCGTGGACGATCAAGGCGACCTGCTGGGCGTCGTGACGTCGACGGATCTGATCCGCTTCCTGCGTGACCTCTACTAGAGGGCGGGTTCGAGCGAGCATGCGATCCCGCAGAGGCGTCCTTCTCATCGCGCTCGTCGTGGGCGGGGCCGCCCTCGTGGCACGGTCCGACGAGCCGCAGGTGCAGGCGCGGGGGCGGGCTCTGCTCGCCCCGTTCAAGGCTTCGCTGCAGCAGGCGCTGAAGGCGGGCCTCGCCGAAGGCCCGGTCGCGGCGGTGGACGCCTGCCGCCTTCGAGCGCCGGAGCTCGCGGCGGCCGCGTCACGGGACGGCGTGCGCGTCGGGCGTGCCAGCCATCGGCTGCGCAATCCGGAGAATGCGGCGCCCGACTGGGTCGAGCCGATCCTGGCCCGGTATCTCGCCGAGCCCGACGCTCGGAAGCCCACCACGGCGCGGCTCGGCGACGGACGCGACGGGTACGTCGAGCCGATCGTGCTGGGCCCGCTCTGCTCGACCTGCCACGGGGACGCGATCGCCCCCGAGCTCGCCGCCCGGATCGCGTCGCTCTATCCGGAGGACCAGGCCGTAGGGTTCCGGACAGGGGACCTGCGCGGGGTCTTCTGGGTCGAGCTGCCGGCCGAGACGCACGGTCCCTAGGTTCCGCTTCCGCGACGGGAGCGGACGGGCGGGGCGGGACGGGGTAGCTTCGTCGGCATGTGGACTCTGCTTGCCGCTCTCCTCGGTGCGCTCGGCGTGACGCTCGGAGCCTTCGGCGCTCACGCGCTCAAGGCGCGCCTCGAGCCCGCGCAGCTCGACGTGTGGTCGACCGCGGTCGAATATCATCTCATCCACGCGGTTGCACTGCTCGCCGTGGCGCTCTTCGGGGCCGCGACCGATCGCGCGGTGACCTGGCCCGCGGCGGGCTTCACGGTCGGGATCCTGCTCTTCAGCGGCTCCCTCTACGGCCTCGCCCTGGGTGGGCCCCGCTGGCTCGGTCCCGTCACGCCCCTGGGCGGTCTCTGCTTCATCGCGGGCTGGCTCGCGTTGCTCACGCTGGGCCGCGACTCGAGCTAGGCCGCGGCGAGGCGTCGACCACCACCCGATCAGGCGGCCTTCGGACGCTCCTCGGGATCCACGGTGCAGCGCCGCATCACGCGGCGGGCGGGATAGTGATCCGGGAGGCCCCGGTGGAGCGTGAGGCGTTCGTCCCAGATGGCGAGGTCGTCGACTGCCCACTTCCAGCGCATCGAGAGCGAAGGCTCCTCGATCAGCGCATGCAATCGCTCGATCAGCGCGTCGCTCTCCGCACGTTCGAGCCCGACGATCCCGGTCACGTTCGGAGGAGAGAAACAGAGCGCCTTCTCGCCGGTCTCGGGATGCCGGACGACCAGCGGGTGTTCGGCGCTCTGTTCGACGAGCTTGCGGAGCTCGTCGGCGATCGCCTTGCCGGCCGCGTACTCGACCTGCACGAAGAAGTTGTCGCCGGCATCGTGGACGGCGACGAGGCCTTCGAGCCGACTCTGCGTCGCCTTCGGGAGCGCGTGATAGGCGGCCCGCAGACTCATCCACTCGGTGTCCCCGCCGACCTCGGGGAGCTCGCGTGCCGACAGGAGTCCGATCTTGGGCGGCATGGGGAGCCAGCTCAGATCCGCGTGCCAGCGCGAGGCCTTGGGCGGGCTGTCGGGACCGTCCTCGATCCACTCCATCGTCTCGTAGGTGCCGGAAGCCGCCTGGACCGGGTGGACGGAAAGCTCGCCGAATCTCCGACCCAGCTCCTGGTGCTCTTCGTCCGACAGGGCCTGCCCGCGAAGGATCAGCACCTGGTGCTCGAGCAACGCCCCGTGGAGCGCCTCGAAGAGCTCGTCCGGGATCGGAGGGCGCAGATCCACGTCGTGTACGACCGCGCCGAGCGCGGCGGCGATCGGAGTCGTCCGCAACATCGGGTTCTCCTCTTCGGTGTCCGCCCGCGGGCACCTCGTCGACGACGGGCTTCGCTGCCCGCCGGCCGGCCGTGAGCCATGCCTCTCGGCGGGCGCCCTCTTCGGGAAGCCGAGAGACTAGAGGACGAGGCGATGAGTACGCCACGCGGGTTGGCCGGCCGGGAGCGCGGCCCCGCGCTATCTCTCCTCGACGTCGATGAACGGAGCGATCGGGGAGGCAGTCGTGGATCTCGGGATTTCGGGGCGCGTAGCGTTGGTATCGGGGGGGAGTCGCGGCCTCGGTCGGGCGACGGCGGAGCGGCTCGCCGCGGAAGGCGTACGCGTCGTGATCGCCGCGCGGGATCCGCAGGCGATCGAAGAGACGATCTCGACGATCGAAGGGCGGGGCGGGCAGGTCGCGGGGGTGAGTGCGGACATGACGACCGCGGAGGGGGTCGATTCGGCGGTCCGGACGGCGCACGATCGCTTCGGTTCTCCGGACATCGCGATCGCGAACGTCCACTCGCCCCGCGACGGCAACTTCTTCGAGGTCGACGAAGACGACTTCCACGCAGCGTTCCAGGGGCTCACGATCAGCATCGCCCTGCTCGCGCGCGCCGTTCTCCCCGCGATGAAGGAGAAGGGGTGGGGGCGCTTCGTGAATCTCGGCTCGGGCTCGGCCAAGGAGCCCCCGCGCGAGCTCCGTCACATCCTCGGCAACACGGCGCGTGCCTCGGGCGTGACGCTCTGCAAGTCGCTGGCGAACGAGTTCGGCCCGCACGGCGTGACGGTCAACTCGATCGGCACGGGGCTCTTTCGCACGGGCTTCATGGAGGACTTCTTCGATCGGCTCGCGGACGAGGAGGGCGTGGAGCGCGAGGCTGCGATCGACGCGTGGTGTGAAGGACTGCCGATGCGCCGACCGGGACGCCCCGAGGAGATGGCGGCGGTCTGCGCTTTCCTGTGCTCCGAGGGGGCCGGCTATCTGACCGGCCAGATGATCACCGTCGACGGGGGCTTCGGGCGGTCGGCCTGGTGAAGCGACGCGTCGCCCTCGTCACGGGCTGTTCGAGCGGGATCGGCCTCGCGCTCGCAGAGGCCCTCGTCGCGTCCGGGTGGCGGGTCTACGCCGGGGCGCGCGACGTCGAGGCGCTGGCTCGTCTCGAATCGCTCGGGGCTCGCTCGCTCCGGCTCGACGTATGTGACGGCGACGCCTGTGAAGCCGCGGTCGCGCGCGTGCTCGCCGAGGAGGGCATGCTCTCGGCCCTCGTGAACAACGCCGGGTACGGCCTGCACGGCGCGATCGAGTGCACGGATCTCGAGGCCGCGCGACGGCAGCTCGAGACGAATTTCCTGGGCGCTGTCCGCCTCGCGCAGCTGGTCCTGCCGTCGATGCGCGCGCAGGGGAACGGAACCATCCTCAACATGAGCAGCATGGGAGGGCGGCTCGGCTTTCCGGGGGGCGCCTTCTATCACGCGTCGAAGCACGCGCTCGAAGCCTTCAGCGACGTACTGCGCTTCGAGGTCGCCGGCTTCGGCGTGCGCGTGGTCGTCGTCGAGCCCGGTCCGGTCGCGAGCGGCTTCGGCGCGACCGGGATCGACAGCGTCGCGGACGCCGAGCCGTCCGAGTACGCGGCGCTGCACGAGCGCATCCGCGCCGGGCTCCTCTCGACCTTCGACGGCCCCGGGAGCGAGCTCTCCTCGTCGCCCGAGGAGGTGGCGCGGGTCTGCGTCGAGGCGTTGGAAAGCAGCGCGCCGAAGACCCGCTACGTCGTGGGCGGGATGGCCGAGGACCTGATCCAGCGCCGCGCCGCCGCCAGCGACGACGAATGGGACGCTTTCCTCGAAGGGCTCTATGCCCGGCCGGGTCCGGCGGAGTGAGGCCGCCGCAGCAAGGGGCGGAGAAGGCGCCTCCTTCCCCGCGCCGCGCGCACTAGAATCGACGACGGAGGAACCCGAAATGAGTGAACCGACCCTCGAATCCCTGGCCCGGGAGCTCGCCGCGCTCCGCTCGCGCGTGCAGCTCCTGGAGGACCGCGAGGCGATCCATCGACTCACGCGGGAGTACATGCAGGCGATGCACGACGCACGCTGGGACGATGCGGTCGCGTGCTTCGCGGACGAGGCCAGCTACGACCACGGCATCCTCGGAGAGCTGCGCTCGAAGGAGGACATCCGTCAGTTCTATCTGGAGTTCATGCCGGGCTTCGAGGAAGCGGGCGGGTGGGCCTTCGACATGCTCACCAACCCGACCGTCGAGGTGGACGGAGATCAAGCCTACGGTCGCTGGTTCCTGCTCACGCTCCTCATTGATCCGGATACGCAGAAGCCCGCCTGGAGCATCGCGACCCTCGACTACGAGTACGTTCGGCAGCGCGACGGTTGGAAGTTCCACCGCAACCACTGCATCCACGAGCACATGCTCTCGCCCTACGACAAGGGCTGGGGGGCGGAAGGCGGATCGAAGGTGTCCGAACAGACGAACGCGGCGCCTCAAATCCACTTCGAGAAGATCCGGGCGCAGGGCGGCAAGCAGACGCCGGGGCGTCGTACACGGTCGATCCGGGGGTGGACCGTTCCGACCCTCGATCCGGAATGAAGGCCCGGCGCCCACGCGCCGCGAGCGAAGAAGGGGACACGAGTCATGGCAGGTCGAGTCGAAGGGAAGAAGGCGATCGTGACCGGCGCAGCGTCGGGGATCGGGCAGGCGACGGCCGAGCTCCTCGCGAGCGAGGGCGCGTCCGTCGTGGTGGCGGATCTCGACGGCGAGGGCGCCGAACGCGTGGCCGAAGGGATCCGCGCGACGGGGGCGACGGCCGTGGCATGTCGCACGGACGTGTCTTCGGAGGACGACGTGCGCCAGATGATCGCGACGGCCGTGTCCGCGCTCGGCGGGCTCGACGTCCTCCACAACAACGCGGCGATGACCGCCCGGGCCGAGCACGCGAACGATGCGGACCTGCTCTCGATGAGCGTCGACTACTGGGATCGCTCCTTCGCCGTGAATCTGCGCGGCGCGATGCTCGGGGCGAAGTACGGGATTCCGGCGATGATCGAAGGCGGCGGCGGGGCGATCGTCAACACGTCGAGCAACCAGTCCCTCGCCGGGGATCTCTCGCAGTTCGCCTACTCGGCCGCGAAGGCGGGCGTGAACGCGCTGACGCGGTCGATCGCCACGACCTACGGGCGACAGGGGATCCGCTGCAACACCGTCTCCCCGGGCTACATCGAGACCCCCTCGTCCCGTGCCTCGGTCACCCCCGAGATGGGCGCGGAGATCATCTCGCACAATCTCGTGCCGCGGGCCGGGCAGGCGGAGGACCTGGCGCACGCGGTGCTCTACCTGGTCTCCGATGACGCGGCCTTCGTGACCGGGCAGCTGCTCTCGGTCGACGGAGGGCAGCTCGCGCATCTGCCGCACTATGCCTTCCTGACCTCGAGCGGTGCCGTGACGACGGATCAGGCCTAGCCAGGTCTGCCGGTGGAACGGCTCGGTCAGCGTCCGTGAGAATGACGTTCGATGCGGGGAGCCCGTCTCGATCGGTCGAGCGCGCCGCTCAGAGATCCGCGTACTCGAAGACCCGGATCGGATCCGCCCCGTCCCAGCTCGCCGCGGCCGCGATCCCCTCCTCGAAGATCGTGTGGAGCGCCGGGTAGGACTCGAGGAACTCGATCCAGACGTCGGGCATCGTGCTCGACTGACAGTAGGCGTACCGGAAGCCGGCCTTGTCCGTCATCCGGCAGGTCCGCTCGAAGCCCTGGGCCTGCGCGCGAGCGAGCGTGGCGTCGAAGTCGTCGGCGAAGAAGGCGGTGTGGTGGACCCCGAAGCGACCGGCGCGGATCGCTTCCTGGTAGGGCGTCACGGTCTCGACCGGGTCGAGCGACTGCACCAGCTGGATCTGGAGATCGCCCATGTAGGCGAGGGCCTCGTGGATGTGCAGCGTGAAGTCGCGGCCGTCGAACGTGGTGTCGAGCTCGATGTTGCGGAACCAGGTCCAGGGCCCGAGCCCGGCTTGCGCCAGCCAATGGGCCATCGCCGCTTCGATGTCGTCCACCAGGTAGGCGACCTGGACGATCCGTCCGAAGCCGCTGCCGATCGTGCTCATGGAACGTTCCTTCTACACACCGTCGTGTCGGACCTGCAGCTCGAACTGCTGTCCGCCGAGGAGGAGTCCGACCGAAAGCAGGTCGGTGTGGACGAAGGCCTGGGTCACGCGGTCGTCGACCGAGCCGGGGCCGCCGGGCACGAAGACGTCCGAGAGCGTGATCCGGTCGCGCAGGTCCTCGTTCGAGGCCAGCCTCGCCATGGCCTTCTCGACTTCCTGCGTCGAGGCATACGCCAGACCGACGTGGGTCATCGCCTGGGGCAGCTCCGCGTAGGCCGCGCGATACGCCGACTGCAGGGACGCCAGCTCGCCTTCCGCGGAGATGTGCTCGCGCAGCGCGGACTCGAACGCCCATTGCTCGGGCCGGGCCTCGGACGCATAGACCACGTTGTCGATCAGGTCGTCGTCCCCTTCCGCGAGATGGACGATCAGGTAGGGCCCCGCGGCCGGGCCGAGCTCCGGGGGCGTCGGATCCGTCTGCGGGTCCAGCACGCGGAGATCGAGGGCCTCGAGGAAGCTGCGGACGAGCGCGCGGTCCCCCGGCGCGTAGACGAACTCCACGTGGTTGAGGAGGTGGGCACCGGGGCGCTCGAGGGGTCTCGAAGTCACGCGTCTTCCGCTTCGCTCGCGGCGTCGGGAAAGAGGGGCGCCGGCGGACCCGGGTCCGCGGCGCCCGACGGCAGGCTACCGTCCACGTCGGTGAAGCCGTACTCGTCGGCGAGGGCGCGCGAGGTGAAGACCCTTCCGTTCTTCGCCATGCGATCGGGGTCGGTCAGGATCGCCGCGATCCCGCGGCCGGCGAAGCGCGGCGACTCGGCGCCGTCGAAGTCGAGGTTCCACTCGACCGGGTCGAGGGCGAGCAGGCGTTCCGTCGTCACGAAGGACGGCCAGATCGCGGCCGTCATCACGCCGTGCGGCCCGAGCTCGTGGCCACAGTCCCGCGCGGTCCGGTCGAGCGCGCTCTTCGCGGCGCCGTAGGCGGGATGGAGCGTGTAGTAGCGGGCGCCCTCGGAGCTCACGAAGGCGATCATGCCCCGCTTCTGTCGCAGCATGATGGGGGCGGCATACCAGGTTCCGACGTAGGCAGAGCGGACCCCCACCTCGTGCATGTCGTCCCAGCAGTCGAGGCCCGTCTCCCAGAAGGGCAGCTGCGGGTCCATGTCGTCGGGGATGAGGAAGGCGTTGTTCACGAGCAGGTCGAGGCGACCGTGCTCCTTCTCGACGCGGGCGAAGACGGCGCCGACCTGCTCGTCGTCGCGATGATCGCAGACGACGCCCTCGACGGTCCCGCCGATCGCGCGGGCTTCCGCGATCGTCGACTCGAGGCTCCCGGGCCACTGGCTGTCGCCCTCGCGTTCGGTGCGGCCCGTGATCGTCACGTGGGCGCCCTGCGCCGCGAGCTCGACCGCGACGCCGCGCCCGAAGCCTCGGGTGGCGCCGGTCACGATGGCGGTCATTCCGTCGAGTGTTCCCATGCCGCGATGCTAGCCGAGGCGCGCGGGCCGTGGCGAGGCGCGATGAGTGGATTTCGAGTTCTCGAACCGGCGCAACCCATCGCCCTGCGAGCGCCAAGGAATCGACGTTGCAGGCGCGGCGGTCTCGCGCGGGAGGACGCGGGGTTCGTTGACGACGCGGGGCCGTCTTCGTAGCCTCGTCGGGCGCCTACAGGAGACTCCCATGACCGCCCGTTCGTCCCTGCTCTTGGATCGTGAATTCTGGCAGCTTCCCCGCGAAGAGCGGATGGCGACGATCGCCGAGCTGCGGGAGGCGGACCGCTTCCACTCCCTCGAGTTCAAGCATCCGGACACGGGCGAGTTCGAGACGGTGCACGCGGTGCTCCGCTACGAGGACGTGATCGAGATCTCGAAGCGCCCGCAGGACTTCTGTTCCGGCCGGGGCGCGGTCAGCCTCGCCGACATGCCGGAGGATCTGCTCGCCTACTTCGGCTCGTTCATCAACATGGACGGCGAGCGTCACGACCGCCAGCGCACGATCGTGTCGCGCTCCTTCACGCCGAAGCGCCTCGACACGATCATCGACTCCGTGGAGGCGATCTCGACCGAGGTGATCGACGGCTTCTGCGAGAAGGGCGAGGCCGACCTCGTCGAGTCCCTCGCGGTTCCGCTCCCGCTGCTCGTCATCTGCGACATGATGGGCATCCCGCGGAGCGAGTTCGACACCGTCCTCGACGCGACGAACGTGATCCTCGGCGCCGGCGATCCCGAGTTCGTCGGGGACCGCGATCCGCGCGAGGCGGCCGCGCAGGCGGGCATCACGCTGATCCAGCTGATGAACGAGCTGGCCGAGGAGCGCAAGAAGAATCCGACCGACGACCTGACGTCGCAGCTCGTGCACACGGACGTCGGCGAGGACCTGCTCGCCCCCGGCGAGGTCGGCCCCTTCTTCATCCTTCTCGCCGTCGCCGGGAACGACACCACGCGCAACGCGATCTCCCACGGCATCGATCTGCTCTGCCAGAACCCGGACCAGCGGAAGATCCTCCAGGACGATCTGCCGGGTGTCACGAAGTCCGCCGTGGAGGAGATCATCCGCATGGCGGCGCCGGTGACCTACATGCGCCGGACGGTCACCCACGACCTCTCCTTCGGCGGCCGCGACTTCAACGAGGGCGACAAGGTCGTTCTCTTCTACGGCGCCGCGAATCGGGATCCGCGGGCGTTCGAGAATCCCGAGACCTTCGACGTCCGCCGCGAGCCGAATCACCACGTCGGCTTCGGCGGGCCGGGGCCGCATTTCTGTCTCGGTGCGAACCTCGCCCGGCGCGAAGTCGGCGTCGTCCTGCGCCACCTGCTGACGCGGCTGCCGGATCTCGACCTCGCGAGCCCGCCCGTCCCGGTCGACCCGGCGGCCATGGTCCCGCCGCTCGTCGCCGGCGTGAAGCGCCTGCCGATCCGGTTCACGCCGACGGCCCCCGTCGGCCGCTAGGCCCGTCGCTGCGGGGCGCCGCATCCGCTGTCTGCGGCCCACGGATGCAGTCCATGGCGCTCCGTGAGGCGTTTGTCGTCGAGCGTGTTTTTCAGGATCACTCCTGGTTCTGCTCTAGGCAGCGTGGTTCCCGAGCCTAAGCTCCTCCCGATGCCCGCGGACGGGCAGGGAGAGGGCAAGATGGCCACGCAGATCGATCCGATGGAAGGGCACGTCTCCTGGGCGATGCCGGGGAGCAGCACGCCGGTCGCCGACCGCATCCGAACGCGGGTGCAAGCGTCGGGACGTCGCTTCCACGCGAACGACAACATCCAGGAGTTCATCGAAGAGGACGAGCTTCCGCAGCTCGAGGCGGAAGTCGCCGAGAAGATGCGCGCGGTCCTCGAGACCCTCGTGATCGACACCGACAGCGACCACAACACGAACGAGACCGCCGAGCGGGTCGCGAAGCTGTACGTCCGCGAGGTCTTCGGCGGGCGCTACGTCGCGCCGCCCAAGGTGACCGAGTTCCCGAACGCGGCCCGCCTCAACGAGCTGATGATCATCGGCCCCGTGACGGTCCGCAGCGCCTGCTCCCACCACCTGTGTCCCATCATCGGACGGCTCTGGGTCGGCGTGATGCCCAACGAGCACTCGGCCCTGATCGGCCTGTCGAAATACGCGCGACTCGCCGAGTGGGTCATGTCGCGACCGCAGATCCAGGAAGAGGCGATCTCGCAGCTCGCCGACCTGCTCCAGGAGCGGATGCAGCCGGACGGGCTCGCCGTGGTCATGGAAGCCGATCACTCCTGCATGCAGTGGCGCGGCGTCCGCGACATGGACTCGAAGATGACGAATAGCGTGATGCGCGGCTCGTTCCTGAAGGACAAGGACCTGCGGCGCGAGTTCCTCTCGCTGCTGAACGGCCGCGAGAGCCGCTAAGGCGCTCCCGCGCGGAAGAGGGCAGGCGATGCTGACTCGACTCGTCTACGCGAGCTACTCGATCGCGACGATGGACGAACGGCTGATCCAGACGATCCTGGAGGAATCGCGTGCGAGCAACGCGGACTTCGGCATCACGGGTGTGCTGTGCGTCGATCCGAGTCGGGACCTTTTCCTTCAGGCGATCGAAGGATCGCGCTCAGCGGTGAACCAGCTCTATGCCAACATCATCCGCGACCCGCGCCACACGCAGGTCACGCTCCTCCATCATGAAGAGATCGCGACGCGGAGCTTCTCGGCCTGGCGAATGGGGTCGATCGATCTCGTGAAGATCAATCCCAGCGTGGTGCTCCGGTTCTCGGAGACCGAGCACTTCGATCCGATCACGACGCCCGGCGCCGCGGCGCTCGCGCTGATCCAGGAGCTGACCGAGGGCGGGGTCGGAGGGTAGGGCCGAGGGCTCGACGAGCCTTTCGAGCCGCTCCGCGGGGAGCCGCCTGAGCTCTGATTGTGGCATCCGTGAAGCGCGCCAAAAGGAGAACGATCACGAGGGGCTCAGGCTGCGGCTCTCGACTCACCACTGCGCTCGTCCTGAACACTCCCCTCCCCTGGACACCGGACGCCTGCTCCTGACTTGCCGTGGGATCGCCGGGAGGCTCGGTTGTGCTGTGTTATACTCCGGCCTTTCCCGCGCAGCGACCCACGAGCCCCTTCTGCTCAGAGCGACCGCTGCTCCCCACGCGTGCGATCCCTGGTCGTCCTACTGGACGCCCGACCCCGACCCCGATCCCGCACACCCGAGTCGTCATGTCCCAGGATTCCTTCGCGCAGCTCCCCGCGCCCCTTCGTGCCGCGGTCGAGCGTCGCGGCTTCGAGAGCCTCACCCCGGTCCAGGAGGCCGTCGTCGCCGCCCGTTCCGAGGGGCGGGACCTCCGCATCTCCTCCCAGACCGGTTCGGGCAAGACCATCGCGATCGGATTCGCGCTGGCGGATCACTTCCTGGGTCCGGTTCCGGACCCTGCGCAGGACGAGACGGCGTCCGCTGCCGCCGAGGGCGAAGGGACCGGCAAGCCCAGGCCGCCGCGAGGACCGCGAGGGGGGGATCTCAGGGGTCCGCGGACGCCGGACGGGAAGGCCCACCCGACCGCGCTGGTAATCGTGCCGACCCGCGAGCTCGCGGCGCAGGTCCGCGAAGAGATGGCCTGGCTCTACGCCGACCTCCACGGACTCCGGGTCGAGGTCGTCACGGGCGGCACTTCGATCGCGAACGAGCGACGCGCGCTCTCCCGAGGGCCGCGTCTGGTGGTGGCGACGCCGGGGCGGCTGCTCGACCACATCCTGAACGAGGCGATCGCGACCGATGCGATCGAGCACGTCGTGCTCGACGAAGCGGACCAGATGCTCGACATGGGGTTCCGGGAAGAGCTCGAATCGATCGTCGAGACGCTGCCCGCGAGCCGGCGGAGCCACCTCGTCTCCGCGACCTTCCCGCGCGGCGTGGTCGATTTGGCGCGCCGTTTCCAGCACGACGCGCTCGTGATCGAAGGAACCCGGCTGGGGGAGTCGAACGCGGACATCCAGCACATCGGATACGCGATCAAGAGGCACGAGACCTATGCGGCGCTCGTCAACATCCTGCTGATGTCGGAGGGCGAGCGGTGTCTGCTCTTCGTCAACCGACGCGTGGATGCGACGGACCTCGCCGAGAAGCTCGCGAAGGACGGCTTCGGCGCAGCACCCTTCAGCGGTGAGCTCGCCCAGGCCCAGCGCACGCGCACGCTCAACTCGTTCCGGAACGGCACGCTGCCGATCCTCGTCTCGACGGAAGTCGCGGCGCGGGGCATCGACGTGCCCGGGATCGCTTCGGTGATCCACGTGGATCCGCCGCGAGAAGCGGACGCCTATACCCATCGTTCCGGCCGGACCGGCCGCGCGGGTCAGAGCGGCCGCAGCATCCTGCTCGTCACGCCCGCCGATCTGAACCGCGTCGAGCGCATGCTGCGCTACGCGAAGATCGATCTCTCCTGGCAGCCGGTGCCGACCCCCGCGAAGGTGAAGAAGGCGCTGCGCAAACGTTCACGGCGCAAGCTGCACGCGATGCTCGACGGACATTCGCCGGAAGAGTCGCAGTGGATGTACGCGAAGTCGCTGCTCGAGGACCGGGATCCCGTCCAGGTGGTGGCGACGCTCCTCGATCTCACGAAGACCGAGGCGGCCTGCGAGCCCATGAACGTGGTCGGGTTCGATCCCTCGAAGCCGCGCCCCGCTGGCCGGCGCGACCGATTCGAGCGAACGGACCGGCCGGGTCGTGGGGACGGAGGTCGCGGTCGCGCGGAACGCCCCGACGCCCAGGCCTTCACGCGCTTCTTCGTGAGCTGGGGTGAGCAGAGCGGTGCCACGACGGGCCGGCTGCTCTCGCAGGTCTGCCGCCGAGGCGGGATCGAGAGTCATCAGGTCGGCCCGATCGAGATCGCTGCGCGTGTCTCCTTCGTCGGGATCGCGAACGACGTCGCCGCCGCCTTCGAGGAGAAGGCGCGCCGGCCGGATTCGCGGGACCCGGGGATCGTGATCAAGCGCGCGGAAGAGCGAGCGCCGGGGCCGAAGCCGGGAAGCCGCAAGGGACCGGGCCATCGCCCGGGTGCCCGAGAGGGGCGCCACGGCGAGCGACCGCGCGGCGGCAAGGGCGGGAAGCGCTCGTTCGAACGTCCGGGTCGCGCACCCCGTTCGAAGTAGCCGGAGGAGGACTTCCGTTCCTTCTCCCTCCGCTATCGTGCCGCCATGGACGTCCTCGAAGCGATCGGCCGCTGGATCTCGGAGAACGAGTCGTTGCTCAGTGGCCTCGCGGCGATGATCGTCGTGTCGGGCGTCGTCTGGTCCGTGCTCGGCGGCGGGCTCAATCGGCTCCGGGATCGGCCCGGCGGTCCGGAGGTGGCGGATCTGCAGGCCACGCCGCCGTCCTCGAACGGGATCGCCGGCCAGGCCGATCCGATCACGCTCCAGGATCTCACGAAGCCCGTCCCCCAGCCGATCCGATTCGCCGACAGCGAGGGCGTGCGCATCGCCTGGATCGAACGGGGGAGGGGCCGCTGGAGCTCCTCCTGACGCCGGGGATCGTCTCCCACATCCACATCGTGTCCCACCTGCCGCCGATGCGGGACACGATGGACGTCCTGGCGGAGATGGGCCGGGTGGTCTGCTTCGACAAGCGGGGCCAGGGACTCTCGGATCCGACGCTCGACACGCCCGGGGTCGAAGAGCGGAGCGAGGACATTCGCGCGGTCATGGACGCCGCGGGTCTCGATCGCTGCGTGCTGATGGGCGTGTCCGAAGGGGGAGCGAGCTGCGTCCGGTTCGCGTACGACCATCCCGACCGGGTGCAGGGGCTCATCCTGCTGGGCTCGACGGCGAGCTGGGTCCCGCGGCCGGATTATCCGATCGGGATCCCCGAGCAGGTGCTCGATGCGGTGCCGCGCAACTGGCGCCGCGCCGCCCTTCGGCCGGTCTTCTTCCCGAGCATCTCGACCGACATGATCAGTGACGACACCTGGCGCGGGGCGATGAACCTGATGGCCTCGGAGGACTCGGTCCAGCAACTGGTCGAGATGATGAAGGAGACGGACGTCCGGCCTCTGCTTCCGGAGATCGAGGTGCCCACCCTGGTGGTCCACTTCGCGGGGGACCTCGCCGTCCCGGTCCGGATGGGGCGTGCGCTCGCCGACGGATTTCCGAACGCGGAGTTCTTCGAGGCCGCGGGCGTGGACCATTCCGATCTCAGCCAGTCCCCCGAGGCGATCGAGCGGATCCGGGCGTTCTGCGCACGCGTAACGGCGGCGTGATCGACGGCACGGATCGCGACCGCTCGAATTCCGGGGCCCCGCGCCCGGGACCCCGCTCGACCCGACCCGTTCCATCCCCGCGCGTTCGACCGGGAAGAGCACGCGCGAACGGTCTGCTGCCGATCGGTCTGGCTTCGGTCGCTGCGTTCGTTCTCGCGCTCAGTGTGGCCTGCCTGGGGCCGAGCTCGGACTTCGGGGTCGAGGATTCCGTCCTGCGTTGGGCGAGCGGTCGAGCCGAGGTGATCTCCTTGCTCGGGAAGGACGTCGCGCGGCTCCTGCCGAACGCCAGGGCGGTCGCGGCAATCGCGGTCGTCGAGGACGGCGAGGCTTCCGTCGCGATGGTCGGAGCAGGAGGGAGCTCGCCCACGACCCTCTTCGAGCTCGGGTCGGTCACCAAGGTCGCGACGGCGAATCTCGTCGTCCAGCGTGTGCTCGCTGGCGCGCTCGACCTCGACACCGGCCTCGACCGGCTGCCTGGCGGCGAGCCCCTGGGCAGTCAGTGGTCGCAGGTCACGCTCCGCGATCTGTTGACCCACTCCGCGGGGCTCTCGGGCTGGCCTCCGAATTGGGGCCCGGTTCGGATCGTGTTGACGGGAAGCCTCGGGGATCCCTTCGCGAGCTATGACGGGGAGGATCTGCTCGAAGGGATGCGGCGGAACGGTGCGCTGCGCGTCGGCGAGGGCTGGCGCTATTCGAACTACGGTTTCGCGATCCTCGGCCGAGTCCTCGAGCAAGAGTCGGGAAGCGCCTACGCGCCACTCCTGCACGACCGTTTCCTATCACCACTCGCAATGGAGACGGCGACGGTCGGCGGTTGGTCGGGCGAGGACGTGGCGCGGCCCTTGGGGCGCCGGGGTGGGCGCGCGACGAACTGGGACTTCGACGCCTTCGCGCCCGCCGGCGCTCTACGCGGCAGCGCGCAGGACGCGGTCGCCTTCCTGCGGCATGCGATGGAGGCGTGCCGTCGCGACGACGTCGTATCGAAAGCCACGTGCTTTGCCCAACGGCCCGCCGGCTTCCGAATGAACGAGGAGAGCGAGATGGGGCTCGGCTGGGTGCGCACCGCGCGCGACGGCGTGACCATCGTCTGGCACAACGGCGGGACGGGGGGCTACTCGACGTTCCTGGGATTCTCTCCGGAACGCGATCGCGGCGTCGTGATCCTCACGAACGTCGGCTTCCTGCGCGAGATCGACGATCTGGCGATGGAGGCGATCCTGGCGCCGGGCGACCGCCACGCAGGGAGAGGAGGGCGCTAATCGGAAGGACCGCGGTTCCCCGACGTTTGCCCGGGCGCGTCTTTACCGGCAACCTTTGCGGACGGGCCCGCCTCTTCGCACAGAGTGGGTGTCGATGAACGGAGCGCCGTCGCGTGACGGTCCGCAGGTCGGGCTCTGACGAGCCTGGCGGAGAATCGATCATGCTCGGGCTGGAGATGGGAGCGCAGATCGGCTTGATCGCGTTGGCCGTTGCCGCCGCGGCCGGCTTCATCCTGCGTCCCGGGCGAGAGGGGCGACCGTCTCGATTCGCTCTGCTGGTCGTCGCGCTCGTGGTCGGGGGCGCCGCTGTTGCGACCGTCGTCGTGCATGCCCGGACGGCCGCGCGTGTTCGATCGATCGACTCGCTGGTCGAGGAGATCCCCGATCGCCTCGTCGATTCTCCGGATCCGACGCTTCCCGACTACGTCTCCTCGGATCGTTGTCGAAGCTGCCATCCCGGTCCCTACGCATCCTGGCATCGCAGCTACCACCGGACGATGACCCAGGCCGCCGATTCGACCAGCGTGCTGGGGGATTTCGGGGTCGAGGTGCTCGAGGCGCGAGGCCGCCGCTACCGGCTCGAACGTCGCGGCGACGAGTACTGGGTCGAGATGGCGGATCCCGATTGGGAGCGCGATCTGCTCGACGCGCGACGGCGGCCCGAGCGGGTCGCCGTCCCTCCCATGCAGTGGAAGCGAATCGTGATGACGACCGGCTCCCATCACATGCAGACCTACTGGGTCGGCAGTGCGCGCGACGGTCGACTGTTCAACTTCCCCTGGCTCTGGCTGATCGACGAGCAGCGCTGGATCCCGCGTGAGGACGGATTCATCCGACCTCCGGAGGGGGCCCGAACCTTCGACGTCTGGCACGGCTCGTGCGTCGAATGCCATGCGGTCGCGGGCGAGAAGACGCGCGCCGCAGACGGTCGCTGGGCCCCCGAGGCGGCGGAGCTCGGGATCGCCTGCGAGGCGTGCCACGGCCCCGCGGACGAACACGTGCGCGCCCACCAGAGTCCGCTCTCCCGCTATCGATCCCGGCTCTCGGAGGGGGACGATCCGACGATCGTGAACCCCGCCCGTCTCGATGCGCAGCGTTCGGGCGAGGTCTGCGGCCAGTGTCACGGGATGAACATCATCAACGCGACGGCGCTCGAGCAGGGGCATCGCTTTCGGCCGGGAGGCGACCTGGCCGAGACGCGAATCATCATGCGCACGACCGAACGGGCGCGGGATGAGGCCCTCGCGCCGACCGGAGAGGACGGTGCACCCGATCCGCGCGCGGCGCGAAGCTGGCACGCCATGCAGCAGTTCCTCGAGAAGATGACCGAGCGGGACGAGAGCTATCTGCGCGATCGCTTCTGGCCGGACGGGATGATCCGCGTGTCCGGCCGCGAACACAACGGAATGATCGAGTCGGCCTGCTTCGAGGGCGGGGCGCTCTCCTGCCTGAGCTGCCATTCGATGCACGACAGTGAGCCGGCGGATCAGTTGGCGCGGGGGCGCGAGGGCGACGGCGCCTGTCTGCAATGCCACGAGCGCTTCGCGGACGCGGTCGAGTCCCATACGCAGCACGCGCCGGATTCGGCGGGGAGCCGGTGCGCCAACTGCCACATGCCGCATACGGTCTACGGGTTGCTGTCGTCGATCCGCAGCCACTGGATCGACGCGCCCAGCGTCGCGACCGAGCGGGCCACCGGCCGCGCGAACGCCTGCAGCCTCTGCCACCTCGACCGGCCGCTCGGCTGGGTCGCCGATCAGCTCGCGGATCGATACGGACAGCCGCGGCCCTCGTTGTCGCGCGACGAGGAGACCCTCGCCAATGGCGTCCGTTGGCTCCTGACCGGCGATGCGCACCAGCGCGCGATGGTCGCCTGGCATCTGGGCTGGCGCGAAGCGCGTGGAGCCTGGGTCGAGGACGACGGCTGGGAGCGCTACTTCCTCGGTCACCTGCTCGACGATCCGTACCCGGCCGTGCGACTCATCGCCCGCCGTGCGCTGGAAGCGTCGGCTTCGACCGATTCGGCAGAGCCGTCGTCGAGCGACCTCCTGCCGAGGACGAGGAACGGAAAGACGGCGCCCCCGGGTGTCCGGGCGAGGGCGCGGGAGCGGGTGATGGCCACCTGGAGACCGCGCGTCGATGAAGTGAGTGGCGCACGCGGGCGGGCGCTCCTGCTCGGACCAGACGGCCGCCCGGATGCGGCCGCCTTCTGGCGTCTCGCACGAGAGCGGGACGACAAGACGATGGACCTACGAGAATGACACCTGCCGACGCGAACCCGGACGCCGAGCCCACCCCGCGCGAGGCGCGAGCCTCCCTCGCTGCCGGCCACCTCGCCTTCGGCTGGTGGCTGCTGCTCGTCTTCATCGTGCTCGGGGGCGTGCTGGAGGGCCTGCACGCGCTCAAGGTCGGCTACTACCTCGACGTCTCGAACGAGACCCGGCGGCTGATGTGGCGGCTCTCACACGCGCACGGGACGCTCCTGGCGCTCGTCCACATCGCCTTCGCGCTCTCGCTGCCGAAGCTGGCCCCGGAGCGCCTGGCACCCCTCAGGCTCGCTTCAAGGTGCCTCTACGGAGGTGCGATCACGCTGCCGGCCGGCTTCTTCCTCGGCGGGCTCTTCGTCTACGGGGGCGATCCCGGTCTCGGCGTCGTGCTCGCCCCGGTCGGGGCGCTTCTGCTCATCGTCGGCGTCGCCCTCGTCGCGCGGGCGACGCGTTAGTTCCTCGCCGCGGGCCAGGGCGCGGTCGCCGCTTCGCTCCCTCGTCATGGTCCGGGGCGCGGTCGCCGCTTCGCTTCCTCGTCATGGCCCGGGGCGCGGTCGCCGCTTCGCTCCCTCGTCGCGGCCGGGAGGCGACGGCCCGAACGGAGACCGCCCCACCGGACGGATCGTCCGATGGGGCGGTCTTGTTCGATCACGATCCTGGTGGCGGCCGGGGCCTCGGCTCCTCAGGCGGCCTCGCCTGCCGCCCAGGGAACCCCGCGTGCGCGCGAGGCGATCAGATCTGTCCCCGCCGTCGATCCCGGACCGCCAGGCCGATGAGGCCGAGGGCCCCCGCCGCGATCAGGCTCGCCGATGCCGGTTCCGGGGCGAACTTGACCAGCGTGTTGATCGAGTGGGCCAGGTTCGTCTGGTTGCCACCGAGCTGACGGCTCTGGAGAAGGCCGCCGGAAACCAGCTGGAGCTGTCCGGTGATCCCGCCCATCGTCGTCGTCATCAGCGTGTTGTATCCGACCTCGGTCCGCGTCGAGAAGTTGGCGATCGAGGTGCCGATCGTGTTGGCGAGGATCTGCACGGTCCCCGTCGTGAAATCGACGAAGGTGAACCAGCCGGTCCCGATCCCCGGGAAGATCGTCATCGCCGAGGGCGTCGGGGCGGTGCGGAGCGTGAAGTTCGCTTCGGCGGTAGAGCGCTTCACGACGTCCGACGCCATGAAGGTCGCCTGGGCCGAGCTGAAGGTCGGCGTCAGGTTGTAGCCGAACGTCGCGGGGAAGTAGGCGCCGGGTCCGTACTGCACCGGAAAGATGAACTGGGCGAAGGTCGTGGCGGAGACGATGTTGAAGCCCGCCGAGAACTGCTGCCAGACGATGTTCCGGGTGCCGCCGAACTGGTTCGCGCTCGGGGTCACGCGGAAGCGACCGGCGTGGTTCGGGTTCGGTCCCGCCCAGGTGCCGGCGGTGCGGAAGGTGGGCGTGTTCGTCGGACGGTTCGCGAACGCCGAGTACTCCCAGAAGTCGAAGGGGGCCGGGACGGTGATGTCCCCCGCGTTGATATGGGCCGCCGCGATGCCGCCGCCATTCGCGTAGCTCTGGGCGCCGACGGTACGCATCAGGCTCGTCGTCAGCGCAGCGAGGTTGCCACCCGGGTTGACCAGCATCAGCGTCTTCGCCGTCGTGAAGAGGCCAGTCGGGATCGTGACCGTGCCGCCAGGCGCCACGTTCGCGGTTCCGTACTGCTTCCTGCGGTCGAACTCGGCGAAATACGCGCCGCCGCGCTGCGGAATCGTTCGCGTGTCGTAGGTACCGGGGGGCGTCAGGACGACCGTGGCGCCGCCGGTCGTCATCGTGGTGACGGCCTGGTTGCAGCACGGGAACGAGTCGGGCCCCGTCGAGCCGTCCGAGTGGTCGCCGAAGAACTGCTGTTGGATGGCGACGGCCGTCTGCGCCGAGGCGGAAACGGCTGCGGTCGACAGCAGCAGGGCGCTGACGAGCGCAACGACGAGGTTCTGAAGCGTCATGGCTGGGTTCTCTCCGATTCTGTCGTTCGGCGTGCACGCCGGTGGGCCCGATCGCGGGGCGTCGGGCCGATGACGATGTCGAGCATCCACTGGAGGGGTGCGCGCGGATACGGCGTTACTCTATTACGCGGCGGAACTTCGATACAAGCGAAAAGAGGACGTTTTTTCCCTGCGGGGACGTCTGGTCAGCGTGAGGGGGCGCCCACTTCGAATCCGATCGCGAGCCGTTCGGCCATCAGGGGAGGAGCAGCCGGAAGCCGAAACGCACGAGGCCTGCGACCCGATCGGCTTCCCAGCGGAAGCTCGCTCGGCGCGCGTCTTCCGTGAAGGCGTCCAGGGACTCGTCCATTCCCTCGAGATCGACGAGGAGATCGCCTTCCAGATACAGGTCGCCCTCGATGCCCCAGAGCTCGATCGGCTCGGTCGCGACGCGAAGCGAGGGGCCGAGCAGGTGCTGCCGCAGATTCTTCTGCACTGCCGCGTTGCGGACGATTTCTGCCTGGGCGCCGCCCTGGAAGCTCCGCGTCGAATCGACGAGTCCATCGAGCCGCGTCGTGAGACTCAGGTAGCGGACGGCCGGGGTGATCCGGATCTCCACGGGAAGCCCGTCGACGACGACCTCGACCCCGAGCGAAGCGTGATACGAGGTATTGTAGTCGACCGCCAGCTTGACCTCTTCCTTCAAGGTCGCGGCGAGCTCACTCGACACGTCGACCTTGCTCGAGATCGTGCCGGACGGATTCGTCGGAAGGAGCACTCCTCCCTGGAGATCGAGGCGCGGCTTGCCCGGCACGTCCGCGAGCCGCGGGGATCGCAGGCCGAGCTGGAAGCTCCAGCCCATGTTCGTGAGCAGGTTCTGCGCCTTCTCCGTCGGGCCGAAGTCCGTGTCGACCTCGCCCTCGACGCGCTGCAGGAAGGCGTAGGGGCCCGAGTCGAAATAGGGCGAGAAGCCCCACAACGCGCCTTCCTCGTCGTCGGCTCTCGCGCTTCCCCGGGCGCTCGCGGCGAAGGCCAGGCCGAGGTTCGCGACCAGCAGGAGGGCGATCAGGAGACGTCGGTCGATTCGGGAGCGGGACGCGGCGGTCATCGATCTCTCTTTCGCGCTCAGAACCGGAGCGACGCCGAGACGCCGTAGGTTCGCGGGTCGGACATCACCCAGACGATCGCGTTGTTGTTGTCCTTGCGGTCGAAGGCCGTGACCGGATAGATCTCGTCCGTGATGTTCCGGACCCAGGCCGAGACTTCCAGCGTGCTGTCGAAGGTCGAGAAGGACAGGCGGGCGTCGAGGATCCAGCGCGGCTCGGCGCCGATACGCGAGTCGTTCTCCGCCGTGTAGAACACGCGCGACTTGTAGCGCCAGTCGAAGCGCGGGGTCACGATCCCGAGCCCGTCGATCTCCCAGGCATACTGTGCGTAGGCGACGTAGCTCAGCTCGGGAGAGTTCACGAGCTGATTCCCGGAGAAGTCGTTCACGCGAAAGATCGTGAACTGGCCCCCGGACGCCGAGACGCGAACGTCCTCCTGTACGTCCCGGAAATCACTGAACTCGCTGTACTGGACCCCGAGCGAATGGCGCGTCTCGAAGCCTTCCCAGACGATGCCGAGCTCGGTTTCGCCGCCGATGAGTCGGGAGTCCTTGGCGTTGAGCAGGGTATTGACGGGAAAAGCGGTCTCCGGGCTGTCCTGGAGCTGGAAGACCTGCTGGTTCTCGTAGTCGTAGAAGTAGGCGGCGCCGGACCAGCTGATGATCTGGTCCAGGAAATCGAAGCTGAAGCCCGCCTCGAGGGAGTTCACGAACTCGGGCTGGACCGCTTCGCTGCTCTGCCCCGGGAAGATCGCCGTGCCGTTGAAGTGGCGGCCCTTGTAGCCCCGGCTGAAGCGCCAGTAGTAGCGGAGGTCCTCCGTCGGGGAGTACTCGAGGACGATCTCTCCGGACGGCCGGAACTCTTCGGCGAGGGCTCGATCGTTGAGCTTGGGCTCGTTCGCCGGCGACGGGACGTCGTCGCGTAGCCGCTGGATTCGGGAGCTGATCTCGAAGCCCTTCCGCTCGTAGTTGATCCGTGCGCCGCCGGAGAGCGTGAGGGTCTCGGTGAGGTCCCATTCGATGTGGCCGAAGAGCGCGGCGTGCCAGGTCTTCTGCGTGATGTCCTGGCCGAGGAAGTTGTTCGAGGCGACCCAGATCGTATTGACGGCGCCGAGGCGGTCGTAGAGCGCGGTCGCGCCGAGGATCACCTCGATCCCCGAACCGTCGTTCCAGGTGAGCCGGGAGTCGAGGAAGTACTCGTCGGCCGTGTCCTCGAAGATCGATTCCGCCGCGACGTAGGGGGACGCGTCGATGTCGATGACCGCTTCGCGGTCGTTGTACTCCCAGGCGACGACCGTATCGAGTCGCCAGGGGCCGCGCTCCCAGTCGATGTTGACGTTCGCGCCCATCGCGATCAGGCGCTCGTCCCCGACACGGCTGTAGTCCCCGTTGTAGGGCTCGCCGGCCCCCGGCGAGAAGTCGGCCAGTCGGCAGACGCCCCGGGCGTTCGTGGAGAGGCAGGTGTCGGGGTCGAGGTAGCCGTTCGCGTCGGTGGCGATTCCGGGGATCTCCTGTCCTCCCGCGTTGATGATCGGACGCGTGGGGCGGAGCTGGAAGGAGGGGGCGCGGCCGCGATTCTGGGTGATGTGGTAGTTGAAGAGGATCGAGAGCTCGTCCGTCGGTTCGAAGAGCCAGAGATTCCGTGCAGCCCAGTTGTCGCGGTTGTTCACACCTCTCTCGGGCGTCGCCAGCGGCGAGTTGCCCGACCGCGCGGGATCGAGGACGAGTCCGACGTTGCACTTGGTTCCGACCGGGCGGAACTCGGGCTGCCCATTCAGGTCGTCGATGTCGCGGAAGCGTGCGCAGCGGTTCTGGCCGAGGAAGTCGCGTCGGGCGACCTTGAAGGCGAACCGGGTGGCGATCAGGCCGTCGACGACCGGAGTGTTGAGGTGGCCGGCGACGTCGACCTGCTCGAAGCGGCCATAGGTCGTCGAGAGGCTGGCGCTGTGGTCGTAGGTCGGCGGGTTCGACGTGACGACGATCGCCCCGGCCGAAGCGTTTCGTCCGATGAGCGCGCCCTGCGGACCACGCAGGATCTCCACGTTCTTGGCGTCGTAGACCTGGGAGAGCTGGCCCGCCGGCGAGGCCATGTAGACCCCGTCGACGATCACGGCGACCGCGCTGGCGGCGTTCGAGTTGCTGTCCTGGAGCCCGACGCCCCGGATGAAGAGCTGTGGGTTGGAGGCGGCGAAGGGGGAGGTGATCTCGAGGTTCGGTGTGAACTCGGCGAGATCGCCGACGTTCTGGGTTCCCATGGCCGCGAGGTCGTCGGAGTCGAAGGCGACCACGGAAGAGGGCGCCTTGAGGAGCTCGGCGACGCCCCCGACGCCCGAGACGACCATCTCCTCGACACCGGCCCACGGATCGTCTTCGGCGGTGCTCGCCTGGGCTCGAGCGAGGGGCGTCTGGACGAGGAAGACGAACACGAGCGCGAGCATTCCGAACGCAAGAACGAAGCGGTTCGCAAAGAGGTGATGGCGCGTGATGGACAGCAGAGGCAAGATCCTGGCTCCACGATCCGCGCGAGGCGGAGCGGTGGCTTTTGGATGGTCCGACGCCGGGCAGGAATGTCTGTCGTCGTTGTCGCGTCGAACGGAACTGCGAGTCGGTTTTCGACTCTATCACCGTCGGGAGTCTCTCGTCGACCGTTCTCTGCCCGGGGTTCCGGCGTGCGGCAGCTGGCCGTTCGTACGAACCGGGCGACGCGGAGGAGAAGGATCCGAATGTACCTGCACCGCGTGAACGACTTGCTCCGTCCGGCTCGAAACGTCGCCTGGCTGGCGGTGCTCTTCGCCGTGGCGGGGATTCTGGCGGGCTGTCAGGAAAGCGGCCCGACGAGCGAGGCGCTTCTCGAGGAGGCGAAGCGCGCCGTGATGGAAGGGCGTCACGCCGACGCGCTCGAGTCCGCCCGCCTCCTGCTGGACACCAACCCGGACGATCCCCGAACGCAGCGGATCTACGGCGAAGCCCTGGTCGCGACGGGGCAGCCGAGCCTCGCCGTGTGGCCGTTGTCCCGCGCCATGAGGGACCCGGACGAAGCCGTCCCGGCGGGTCTCCTGCTGGCGCGCGCTCAGCTCGCGGGCAACACCGGCGCCGATGCGATCACGACGGCCACGCGCGTGATCGAGCTCGCTCCGGACAACGCCCATGCCTTCATGCTCAGGGCGCGTGCCTATCTGTCGCAGAACATGGAAGAAGAGGCGATCGCGGACCTCGATGCGGCGATCGAGCGCGGGCTCGACGATGACACGCAGGAGTTCATTCGCGTCTATGCGCTGATCGGTCTCGATCGCATCGACGAGGCCGAGACGCTGCTCGACGAGTTGCACGCGCGCGCCGCGGAGAATGCCGACGAGGATCCGAAGCGGGCGGCGGAGGTCTGTGGCGCCACCGCGATGTTCGCCTTCGAGCGCGGCGACGCGGAGCGCGCGGAGCAGCGCTTCGAAGCGTGTCTCGAGGGGGACGGCGTGAAGAACGCCCTGCTCGTCAAGTCGGCGGTGGACTTCTTCGACCGCGACGGTCTCTCCGAGAAGGGGACGGCGGTCTATCGACGTCGCTTCGCGCTCGACGAGTCCAATCTCGCGGCGCGCGTTCGTCTCGCGGAGCGGCTCCGTCGCGTAGGACGCGCGGGCGAGGGGCTCGAGCTCCTCGAGGCGGTGACCGATCAGGACCCCGGTGTGTGGTCGGCGCTCGTCGACTTCCATCGTCGGCGCGAGGACTTCGCGCAGGCACTCGTCGCGCTCGATCACGCGCTCGAAGCGAATGCTCAGCCCCCCGACAGCTGGAGAATGGCGCGCGCGGACTTCCAGATCATCCTCGGGAAGCTCGACGAAGCCGAGCGAAGCCTCCGGGACGTCGAGCTCGAGGTACACCGTGCCGTGATCGAAGGGCGGCTCCTCCTGGCGCGGGGGCGCGTGGAGGACGCTGCGGAGCGTCTCGAAGACGCCGTCCGGCTCTGGCCGGACAACCCGGACGTCCGATTCCTGGCGGCGAGCAGCTACGAACGTAAGGGCGACTGGCAGAAGGCCGCGAGCCATCTCCGAGAGGCCGCGCGCATGGATCCGCCCCACGTCGCCAGCTCGCGCGCGCTCGCGGAGATCCTGGGCGGAATCGGCGACCACGAGGGACGTGCCTTCGTTCTGCATCGCCTGCTCGATCTCGATCCGAACGATGCCGACGCGATCGAAGGGCTGCTCGAGTCCGCGCGGGCGGTCGGCGCCGCGGGGCAGGTGCAGGAGATGTTCGCGCGATTGTCGCGGATCGAGGGACATCAAGGGCGCGTCCTGGTCCAGGTCGCTAAGGGGGCCGCGATCCGCGGGGGGAACGAGGCTGCCCTCGAAGCGCTCGACCGGGCGATCGCGAAGCTCGATCTCTCCCACCCCTTCTATCACGAGGGGTTGCGTCGGCGCTGCGAGCTCCTTCTCGAGCTGGGGCGCGCGAACGACGCGCGCGCCGCCATCGATGCGGAGGTCGAGAAGAGACCGAAGCTCGCTTCTCTCCGGATCCTCAGAGGCGAGCTCCATGCGCGGATGGGAGAACCCGAGGCGGCGCGTCGTGATTTCGAGTCGGCGATCGATCTCGCTCCGGATTCGGTTCCTGCGCTGATCGGGCTGGCGGAATCCTACGCTGCGGGGGGCGACGATGGATCGCAGGCCCGCGCGCTCTTCGAGCGCGCGCTCGCCCTCGAGGGCGGGCGCGACGACGACGGTGCAGCTGCCGCGCTGGCGTACGCGCGCTTCGAGCTCGATGCAGGGGATCGGGATGCAGGGCGCGCAAGAATCCGCGCGATTCTCTCCGATCAGCCGAGGAACGGCGAGGCCGCCCTCGTGCTCGCCGAGTCGCTTCTGGCCGAGGCCGGAGAAGGTTCGCCGCCCGAAGAGCTGCTCGACGTGGCGCGCCGTGCTGCCCTCTTCGAGGCGAGCGATCGTGCCCGAGCGCTCTATGCCGAGCTGGTCGAGTCCGGGGGCGACGCGTCGAGCTGAGCCGCTCCGCCGGACTCAGACGTCTTCGTCCGTACCTTCCCCGGTCGTGTCGCTCTCGTCCTCGGTCTCGTCGTCGCCGTCGCCGTCGCCGTCGCCGGAAGCGTCCTGGTGGCGGGCGACGGCCATCGCCCGGACGCGATCCTTCAGCTGTTCCCTCCGCTTCGCGGGCAACATGCTCCACCGATGCGTCACGGAGCGGCGCGCGTTCGTGAAGGTCTTCGCGGAGGTGATCCGATCCATCAGCGTGAGCGTCATGTCCGGTCGCTCGAGCGCGTAGTGGACCGCCAGCCGCCCCGTGCCGCGGTCGAGCTCCGGTTGTGCCGGTTGAGCGAGGATCCAGTCGACGGCTTCGTCGGCCTGGCGAACCGCGTAGCCACGGATCGTCTCGGCGACGACTTCTTCGCGGTCCTCGTCCGGTCCTAGCGAGCGAGCCCACTCGATCGCGGCCATCGGGTCGGTCCGCACCCAATGGACGGCGATGCTGCGCCACCCGCCCTTGGTCCAGAAGGTGTCGCCCGTCCGCTCGAGCCAGGCGATGAACTCGTCGCGGAAGCCGTTGTCCAGATGCGCCGACTGCGCCGCGCGGAACGCGACCCGCTTGAGATCGCTCGACGCTCCGCGTCCGGGGGGCAGCTCTTCGACCCACTTCTGCACCGCTTCGGGGCCGCTGCTGCGGATCAGCCGGTGCAAGGAGATCATCGCGACCGTCTCTCGCTCGTCCGAGTCGGTGAAGCTCGTGACGAATCCAGCGAGGTCGTGGATCTCGCCATAGTCGATCAGGCTGAGGACCAGGTTGTTGAGGGCGGCCTTTCGCTGGTGGAGCGGCAACTCGTCGTAGAAGGCGCGAGCAGCCTCGTAGCCCTCGGTCTCGCCGATCTGGTAGACCGCCTGCGCAGCGGCGAGACGCTGGACGCGCGTGCCGGGCCAGCTCTGGACTTCCTCCACCATCGCCCGTGCGTCGTGCTTCGCCCAGTAGGCCATCATGACCCGGATGTCGGCGGCTTCGAGGGGGTAGACATCGTCTCGATAGGCGCGAATCGCTCCCGGGAGCGTCTCGGGCGTGAGCTTCCGGGTGAGACGGATGAGGAGCTCCGTGCGTGCGAGGGGGTCCGTGATCGCGAGTGCGCTCCCGAAACGAAGGTAGGCGTCGTCCTCGTCGCGGAGGGACGCGCCGGACTGGACGGTCATGGCAGCCGCCCAGCCGACGATGGCCGCGCAGACGACCGCAATCAGGCAGGTTCTCATCCGAATCACGTTTTCTCGAGCTCCTCGATGTTCGTTCGGGCGAAGCGGCCTCGCGTGACGCGCAGGCCGCTCCGGTCGATTCGGGCCTCTCGGCCATCACTCGATGGCGTAGCCGATCGCCCGTAGCTGTCCCTTCTGCATGTCCGACAACTCGACCTTGCCCACCTCGTCTCTCCACGGAGGGGGCGGTCGATTGAGGATCTCTTCGAGACGCTCCTCGAGGACCGAGACCTCGGCATCGCCTGCTTCTTCCGAGAGGAGGTCGCGTCGCTCCGCCGGATCCGAAGCCGTGTCGAAGAGCATCGCGAGCGGTCTCTCGGTTGGCGTCTTCGTCTTGGCGGTGATCCGCTCGGGATCGAGGACACGCATGTAGCGCCGGTCCTCCAGGGTGAGCGCGACGATCGGGTCGGAAGGCGCGTCTGCCCTTCCCCACGAACGGTCGAGCTCGGCGAAGAGTGGCGTCTCGTTCGGTGGCGCTTCGATCTCGTCGGGACGCCCGGCCGCGATCAGGATCTCCGGGAGTCGCGATCGGCCGTCCGCATGGTCGAGCGCGGGGCTACCCATCAGATCGAGCAGGGTGGGCCAGACGTCGACGTTCTCCGTCAGGGCATCGACGATGATGCCCTCCTCCAGCTCGAAGGGCAGGCCGATGATCCAGGGGATGTGGATCACTTCCCGGTGGAGGTCCTTGGCATGGCCCTCTCGGCCGTGCTCGCCGAAGGCTTCGCCGTGGTCGGAGGTGATCACCACGATCGTTTCGTCGCGAACGCCCTCCGATTCGAGCGCGGCGAGCACCGCGGCGATGTTGCGATCGGTCCAGTGGATGGAGTTGTCGTAGAGATCCGAGTAGGAGCTGCCGAAGCGCGCCGATTCCTCGTCCGACATGTATTGATGCGCGTCCATGTAGTGGGCGTAGACGAAGAAGCGGTCGCGGGCGTTCAAGCGGAGGAACTCGATGACTCCCTCCGTCACGTCGAGGTCCGAGCCCTCGATCTTCGCGTAGGGGTTCTTCGACTCGCGGCGCTGGAAGCCGATCGGAACGCCGGTGCTCGGCCGGTGGTAGACGTCGAACCCCTGCTCGAAGCCGAAGGTGGGCGCGACCCAGCCGTTGCGCCAGATGCCGGCCGTGACGTAGCCCTCCTCCTGGAAAATCTCCGCCGGCATGAAGACCGAGTCGGGAATCGCGTCGGCGTACCGCAGGATCCCGTTTCGATGCGGGTAGGTGCCCGTCCAGAGGGCCGCCATCGACGTCTTCGTCCACGAGGACTGGGAATGATGCCGTGCGAAGCGGATCCCGGTGCGCGCGAGGGCATCCAGCGTCGGGCTCGTGTCGCGTGCGTAGTCGTGGGACCCCAGGCGATCGGCGCGAAGGGTGTCGACCAGGATGAAGACGACGTTGAGGTCGTCTCGCCTCGCCAGAGCGAGCAGCTCGTCGACGTCGCCCCGTTCCAGGGGCGAGCTCGAGAACTCGAACTGCGTTGCAACGAAGGCGACCACCAGGATCGCCGTCATCAGGCCGTACAGTCCCCGGCGGCTCGTCTTGCCTCGAATCGTCATGCTCGGCCCGGTCCTCCCTCTCACGCCTGGGGGCAGCATATACGAGAAAAGAGGTCGAGCGCGCCGCTGCCGTCGGTCTGCGCGCCACGTGCCCAGGAGATGCAGCTCGTGCACGCCCCACCGCCGAGCGTCGCGAGGGAGCCGGGCGGGAAGCCGTCCGCGGGCGCGCTAGGGCCCCGCGAGGGGCGCTAGACTCCCGTCTCCCCGCGCCCTGGAATCGCACGATCATGCCCCTTCCCCAGCGCCGTGTGCCCGCTCCGTCCGCACCTCGGTCGGCGCCACGCGGAACCCGCCCGCCGCCGCGCGGCCTCGCTTCAGCCGCCTTGCGCGTCGGGGTCGGGCTCGCATGCCTGCTCGCGAGCGTCTCCTGCGACGACGGCGATTCCGACCGTTTCATGGGCCGGGGCATGCGCCGCGCCGTCCCGGTCGTGATCGGGCCCGTCGAGCAACGCGCCTTCGTCGATCGCATCGAGGCCCTCGGCACGGCGCGCGCGAACGAGTCGATCGTCGTCTCGGCGCAGGTGACGGAGACCGTGAAGCGCGTCGCCTTCGAAGCCGGCGCCGTCGCGGAAGAGGGAGACGTCCTCGTCGAGCTGACCAGTCGGGAGGAGTCGGCCCAGCTCCGCGAAGCGAGAGCGAACTACGAGGAGGCGGTCCGTCAGTACGAACGCGCCGCCCGGCTGCGACGCGACGGGACCGTGTCGCAGGCGCAGCTCGATACGCGGACGACGGAACGGGATGCGGCGGAGGCGCGGCTCGCGGAGCTGCAGGCGCGGCTCCGGGACCGGCTGATCCGGGCGCCCTTCGCCGGCGTCCTCGGCATGCGCGCGGTCAGCCCCGGGACCCTCGTCCAGCCCGGCGACCCGATCACGACCCTCGACGACATCGACCTGATCAAGGTCGACTTCTCGGTCCCGGAGCGATTCCTGTCGGTGATCCGACCGGGACTCACGGTCGAGGCGACGACCGCCGCCTATCCCGATCGCCGCTTCGAGGGCGTGGTGCGCGCCGTCGACACGCGCCTCGACGCCGAGACCCGCTCGGTGCGCATGCGCGCCGACCTGCCGAACGCCGGCCACGCGCTTCGCCCCGGGATGCTCATGGCGATCGCGCTGTCGGCGAACGAGCGACGCGCCTACGCCGTCCCCGAGGAGTCGATCGTACCGCTCGGCGAGAAGAACTTCGTCTTCGTCGTCGGAACCGAGGGTCGCGCCGAGCGCCTCGAACTGGACACGGGACGCCGTACGGGCGGTCACGTCGAGGTGCTCGCGGGGCTCTCGGGCGACGAGAAGATCGTGATCGAAGGCGGATCGATGCTCTTCCCGGGCAGCGCCGTCGAAGTGATCGAGGCGACCGCGCGATCGGACGACGGCGAGGCGGGCGGCGTGGACGGGCAGGGGGGCTAGTCGGCGTGTTCCTCTCGGACGTGTCGGTGCGCCGCCCGGTGCTGGCGACGGTGCTCTCGTCGCTGGTCGTGGCCTTCGGGGTCCTCTCGTTCGGGAGCCTGCCGCTCCGCGAGCTGCCCGACGTCGATCCGCCGATCGTCTCGATCTCGACGGGCTATCCCGGCGCCTCCTCCGCCGTGATCGAGAGCCGGATCACCAAGCCCCTCGAGGATCGGCTGAACGGCATCGACGGGATCCGGACGATCCAGGCGACGAGCAGCGACGGCTCCTCGAACATCACGATCGAGTTCCACCTGTCACGGGAGATCGAGGACGCGGCGAACGACGTCCGCGAGCGGATCGCGCGGGCGATCGACGATCTGCCGGACGAGGCGGATCCCCCGGAGATCTACAAGGCGGAGGCCGACTCGAGTCCGATCCTCTGGCTGAACTTCGGCAGCCGGACGCGCAGCGCCCTCGAGCTGACCGACTACGCCGAGCGCTACCTCGTCGACCGGTTCTCGGTCCTCGACGGCGTGGGCCGGGTTCGACTCTCGGGCGACCGCCGCTACGCGATGCGCATCTGGATCGATCGCGTCGCCCTGGCGGCGCGCGGGCTCACCGTCACCGACGTCGAGGACGCGCTCCGCCGCGAGAACGTCGAGCTCCCGGCGGGTCGCCTCGAGTCGTCGCGACGGGACTTCGCGGTCCGGGTCGAGCGGGGCTACGACGACGTCGCCGATTTCGAGAAGCTGGTGGTGGCGCGAGGCGCGGACGGTCACCTGGTCCGGCTGGCGGAGGTCGCTCGCGTCAGCCGCGGCCCCGAGGAGTGGCGCACCTACTATCGCGGCAACGGAGTGCCGCGCATGGGCATCAGCATCGTCAAGCAGTCCGGCGCGAACACGACCGCCGTCGCCGCCCGGGTCCGGGCGGAGGTCGCGCGGATCCAGGAAGAGCTGCCCGAGGACCTCGAGCTGCTCAACTCGTGGGACAGCTCGGAGTACGTGCAGGCCTCCGTCGATCAGGTCTACCAGACCTTCGTGATCGCGATGATCCTGGTCGTGATCGTGATCTACGTCTTTCTCGGCACGAGTCGGGCGGCCCTGATCCCGGCGGTCACGGTTCCGATCTGCCTGGTGGGAAGCATGACCTTCCTGCTCGCGTTCGGGCTCTCGCTGAACCTGCTCACGCTGCTCGCTCTCGTTCTCTCGATCGGGCTGGTCGTCGACGACTCGATCGTCGTGCTCGAGAACGTCCAGCGGCGCATCGAGCTCGGCGAGCCGACGCCCCTCGCCGCGCTCCGCGGCGCGCGGGAGGTCGGCTTCGCCGTGATCGCGACGACCCTGGTCGTGATCGCCGTCTTCGTGCCGATCGCCTTCATGGAGGGGGCGACCGGACGACTCTTCCGGGAGCTCGCCATCACGATCTCGGCGACGGTCGCGCTGTCGAGCCTGGTCGCGCTCAGCCTGTCCGCGATGCTCTGCTCGAAGCTGCTGGTCCGGAAGACCCGGGACGGCGTCCTGATCCGTCTCGCCAACGCCGGCCTCGAGGCGGGGACGCGGCGCTATCGCGCGCTGCTCGAGGTGGCGCTCCGGCGCCCGCTGCTGCCGGCGCTGGTGCCCCTCGCCGCCGTCGGCGTGATCGTCGTGCTCTTCGACCTCGTACCGACGGAGCTCGAGCCGAGCGAGGACCGTGGCGCCTTCATGATGATGCTGATGGGACCCGAGGGAGCGAGCTTCGACTACACGGTCGACCACATCCGTCAGGTCGAGGACCAGATCCTCTTTCCGATGGTCGATCGCGGGGAGGTCCGCAACGCGATCACGCGGGTCCCCGGATTCGGCGCCGGCGAAGGCATGAACACCGGCATGGGCATCATCGTCCTCGAGCATTGGGAGGACCGCGAGCGGAGCGCCGACGAGCTGTCGGCCCTGCTGAATCGCGAGAGCCTGAAGATCCCGGGCGTCCGCGTCTTCGCCATGAGCCCGGGTGGGCTCGGCAACCGGGGCGGCCGTCCCGTCCAGTTCGTGATCGCCGCCAGCAGCCACGAGCAGGCGGGCGAGTGGCTCCAGCGCGTCCTCGCACGCGCCGACGAGGTGCCCGGCCTGGTCGGGGCGAACGGCGACTACCGACCGACGCGTCCCGAGATCCGCGTCGAGATCGATCGCGCGCGGGCCGCCGATCTCGGCGTGTCGATCGAGACGATCAGCCGGACCCTCGAGACCATGCTCGGCTCCCGTCAGGTCGGCACCTTCGTCGACCGCGGAGAGGAGTATCCGGTGATCCTGCAGGCGCGCGAGGAGCAGCGCCGGGACCCCCGTGACCTCGAGAATCTCTACGTGCGTTCGGAGCGGAGCGGCAAGCTGATCCCGCTCTCGAATCTGGTCGAGACCCGCGAGCTGGC
>Ga0180429_10000124_pt1 | contig 73542 bp, 40 predicted proteins | sample SS_ome_FD_132428 | JGI IMG/M metagenome (GOLD analysis project Ga0180429, IMG submission 132428) | Hypersaline lake sediment archaeal communities from the Salton Sea, California, USA - SS_1_S_1 metaG | ecosystem: Environmental > Aquatic > Non-marine Saline and Alkaline > Hypersaline > Sediment ... | reverse complement strand
TGCCATTTTCTCACTCAGGAGGTTCATGATGAAGTTGCTTTGTACTTTGACCGCTCTCCTCGTCCTTTCCGCCATTGGCCTCCCGGCCACGATCTACGTTCCCGACGACTACCCCACTATCCAGGGTGCAATCGACGTGGCCGCAAACGGTGACGAGATCATCGTCCGGCCTGGCACCTACGTGGAGAACATCGATTTCGTCGGGAAAGCGATCATCCTTCGAAGCGAGCAGGGACCGGCCCTGACCACCATCGACGGAAACCAATCGGGCAGCGTTGCGACCTTCGTGAGCGGGGAAAACAATAGCTCGGTGCTCGACGGTTTCACGTTGACCAACGGAACCGGGACGCTCGATTATTTGGGCGACATCAGCGGCGGCGCGATCTTCTGTGATGACCGCTCGTCGCCGACGATCACGAACAATACGATCTCGAACAACTCGGCTGAAGCGGGCGGCGGGATCTATTTTCATGATTCCAGCCCGTTGATCATAGAGAATACGATTTCGAACAACACAGCTTCTAATCCTGGCGGCGGTGGCGGCATCTACTTCTACCAGGGATCCTCGGCCGAGATCAACGGCAACATCATCTCGGACAACACGGCCGAATACGGCGGCGGAATCTTTGGCAGAAGGGGGGATCCCACGATCACAGGAAATATCATCTCGGGTAACACGGCGACGCAAACCTACGGCGGCGGGATCTACTTTTATACCACCGCCGGAACGATAACGAACAATCTGATCACGGGAAACAGCGCGGGCATCTCCAATGGCAAAGGCGAAGGGGGAGGGATCTGCTGCAGGTACTCGGACACGATCGCCACGGACAATACGATCACCGGAAACAGTGCGCTCTACACGGGAGGAGAAACCAGCTACGGCGGCGGGATCTGTATTGTCAGTGAAGGGGTCGTCGTTGTCAGGGACAATTTCATTTCCGAGAATTCCGCCCGCGCGGGAGGTGGGATCTCCTGCTATTCGAACGATGGCTCAATAATCGAGAACAACAGGATTACGGAGAACAAGGCCTTTTCCCTTGGCGGGGGCGTCTACTTCCGATATGCAACAATCTGGGCCTTCACAGACAATCACATTACCAAGAACGAGGCGAGAGATGGGGGCGGAGTTTCTTGCCACTGGGACTCTCATCCCCACATCGAAAACAACTTTATCTGCGGAAATTCGGCCACACTAAGCGGAGGCGGCATCCAATGCCACGTATCGCATCCGACCATGACGAACAATGTCATCTCATTCAACTCGGCTCAACAGGGAGGTGGTATCCTGTTTCAGACCTCCCCACCGGACATCACCAACAACACGATCACTCACAACACGGCCCTAATCAGAGGCGGAGGTGTCTACCTCGATTCTTCCGATCCGACTATCACAAATACGATTCTCTACGGCAACGATGCGCCCGATGGAAGGGAGATTTGGGTGGGAGGGGCCTATAATCCTTCCGTCCTGACCATCAGCCATTGCGATGTAGCAGACGGGCTGGGATCGGTCTATACAAGTTCGGGCAGTACACTCAACTGGGGACCGGGTATGATCGACGCCGATCCCCTCTTTGTCGATTCAACCGAATTCGATTTCCACCTCACCTTCCCATCGCCCTGCGGCAACGCGGGCGATCCGTCTGCGCCCGGTCTCCCCACGGAGGACTTCGACGGCGATCCCCGTACCGTGGCGGGTGTGGTCGACATGGGCGCCGACGAGCTCAACTATCGCCTCTACGCCGTGGGCGACGTCGTTCCGGGAGAAACCATCCTCATCAGGATCATCGGATGGCCCGGCGCAATGGCCCATCTTTTCCTTGGCTCGGGGATCCAGGATCCGCCCCAATCGACCTATTTCGGCGATCTCTATCTCGAGCAACCTGTGACGTTGATCTACCGACACCCTGTGCCACAGAACGGTCTGGTCGAATTCTCGGGAGTGATTCCGGCTGTTTGGCAGCCGGGTGAGATCTATCCCTTTCAGGCTTTTGTCGGTAAAGTCAGCTGGCCGTACTCACGGCTCACCAATCTGATGACTCTAACCGTGGAGTGAGGTGCCGGGCAGAGCCAGATTCTTGATGGTGAAATGCTCGTGAACCAGCATAACATCACGGCCCACATGTAACGACTCTTAACCTACCTACTGATGGCCTGTTACAATTTATCAACAGGAACTTGAAAAATACCATCAATCGGCTAATTTATAGTAACGATATAAATTAGCCGGAGATTGCCATGTACCTCAAACGCGCTCTCGAAGATCAGTGGCTGCTCGCCTCCGAGCAGTTTCCTGTGCTCTTACTCACCGGTCCGCGCCAGTCAGGAAAGACCACCTTGCTCCAGCACCTTTGCGAAGAGGAGCGGTTATATGTCTCCCTCGACGATCCCACGCTGCGAAGTCTCGCCAAGGAAGATCCGCCCCTCTTCCTTGAAAGATTTCGGCCGCCAGTATTGATCGACGAGGTCCAGTATGCGCCGGAACTCTTTTCCTACTTAAAAATGCACGTCGACTCTGAACAAACACCGGGCGCCTTCTGGCTGACCGGATCGCAGCAGTTTCAAATGATGAAAGGGATCACCGAGAGCCTTGCCGGCAGGGTGGCTATTGTGAACCTTCTCGGATTTTCTCTTCGCGAAGCCCAGGAGCGTTCTTGTGACCTTCAACCCTTTCTTCCGAAATCGGAAATCATCGAGGAGCGCACCCGGACAGCGGCCTCGGATAACCTGGCCAAAATCTACCGCAACATCTGGAATGGCTCGATGCCCGGACTCCTTTCGGGCCGGATAAAGGACAGAAGCCTCTTCTACAGCTCCTATCTTCAAACCTACCTTCAAAGGGATGTGCGCGACCTCGCGCAGGTTGGAAACCAGGAAAGCTTCCTGCGCTTCGTCAAAGCCTGCGCGGCCAGAACCGGTTTGATGCTGAACCTATCTGAACTGGCGCGCGATGTGGACATCACGCCCGCCACGGCAAAGAGCTGGCTTTCCATACTGACGGCGAGCTTTCAGGTCTCGCTTCTCCATCCCTATCACAGCAATGTGACCAAACGTCTGGTCAAGATGCCCAAGCTCTATTTCCTCGACACGGGGCTCTGCGCCTTTCTCACGGAATGGACCACACCCGAAACGCTCAGCGCCGGCGCCATGGCCGGGAGCCTGCTGGAAACCTACGTTGTGGCGGAGATACTCAAGAGCTGGTGGCACCGCATGCAGACGCCGCACATCTATTACTACAGGGACAAGGACGGCAAGGAGATCGATCTGCTCTTCGTCCAGGACGGGACTTTCCACCCCCTGGAAATCAAGCGCTCGGCGACACCAAGGCGCGATTGGGTAAGGCACTTCGGAACTCTCGACCGATTTCGGGAAGGAACAGGCGAAGGCGCTGTCGTCTGCCTGACGAAAAGCCCGCTTCCCTTGACCGCCCGGAGCCAGGCGATTCCGGTGGGACTCCTTTGAACCGGATTCCCGAAAGCGACCAGCCTGACAGTCGGACGGTAAAGAGAGTCCAATCAAAACGCCATCCGCCGCCATCCTCGGTTTGATCCATCGAGCGGCCGCAGCCCGAGCATCTCGCGACCGAGCGCAACATAGTACCGATAGTCGTCGATCGACGTGCCATTGGGAATGCGGTGGTCGAGGCCAAACACACACCCCCCCTCCTGCATGAGGGGCTGCATCTTGTACTCGAGTTCCCGGCTGATCGCGTCCTTCCCCTTGGTGAGCACGAACTTGTCGATGCCGCCCTTGAAGGCGAGCCGCCGCCCGTACTTCTTGCGCAGCGCCACGATGTCCATGCCGGCGGCCGGTTCGTTGGGCGCAAGGCCGGTCAGCCCCGCGTCGAGGAACTGATCGATGAGCGGCTCCACGTTGCCGTCGGTGTCCATGTCGAAGAGCCGCGCGCCGCGCGCCGAGAGGAGATCCCAGACCTTTCTGTAATAGGGCCCCACGAATTCCTCGAACTGGTCGGGCCCAAGAAGCGGTCCGTTCTTGCCCGCCAGATCCTCGTGCACCGAGAGCTGGTCGATGACGAGATCGTCGGTCACGCGCTCGAAGGTGCGGCACGCCGTGCGGGTAAAGGTGTCGAGAATATCGTGCATCAGTTCGGGCGCGTCGTAGTAGGCGAGGCACGCTTTTTCCACACCGAGCAGGGTGCGGGGCAGATCGAAACCGCCCGGCATGAGGGCGACGACGAGCGCACCCTCGGCCTGGGCCTTCCGCGCCCGGTCGATCGCGTCCCGGTCGATCCGGTCCTCGCTGAACTCGAAGAGCGGCTTGATCGCCAGCCACGAGTCCATGCCATCCACGGGATGGTCGAGGGGGAGCGGAATGGTCGACACCCTCTTGAAAAGCTTGAGCCGCCGGCCGAGGCTGTCCGTCTTGATCACGTACTCATCGGTCTCCTCGACGACCGTCTCGCGCCACCCGCCGCGCACGTGGGCGTTGCCGCCGCAGTCGACGACGGGGACGTAGTCCCAGTCGAAGGCGACAAGATCGATCTCGTCCTGTGTCGCACCCTGGGCGGCCCACTCCTCCCCCACGCCGACGAGCCGGCCAAAAAGCTCGACGAACATCTGCCGTTCCACCTGGCCGCAGGTCATGAGCTCGATGTACTCTTCGCGCGAGAACTTCACCGCGCCCCCTCCATGCCGAGGCGGTAGCCCGTCTCGTAGAGGGCGACCACGTTCTCGGGCGGGGTGATCGCCTGGATGTTGTGGCACGGCGCAAGGACGTAGCCGCCCCCCTCGCCGAGGAGCGCCACGTTCTCCTCGACCTCGCGGCGCACAGCGTCGACGCTGCCGAAGGCGAGCGTCTCCTGGTTGTCGACGCCGCCGTGAAAGATCACCTTCTCGCCAAAGTCCTTCTTGAGCCCCGCGCGCTCCATCCCCGCGCACCGCCACTGGATCGGATTGAGAACGTCGATCCCCGCCTCGATCATGTCGCTCAGAATCGGCCGCACCGCGCCGTCGCTGTGAAAAAAGACGCGCGCGCCCGCCTCGTGGGCGAGATCGATCATGCGCTTCATGCGGGGAACGAAGATCTCGCGGATCGTGCGCGGCGACATGAGCAGCGCTTCCTGGGATCCGAAATCTTCGGCCACGTAACAGAGATCGACTCTGCCCGGCAGCGCCTCGAGAATGCGGCGCGTCTTCTCGAAACAGAGATCGAAGAGCGTGTCGAGGCAGGCGCAGACCATCTCGGGATCGGACACGAGATCGACAAAGGCCTGCTCGAGGCCGCGCAACTGGCAATAGGTCAAAAAGGGTTCCGAACCGCCGCCCCGCACCGGGTACTCTTCGAATCCCTCGATCTGCCCGGCGAGGCCGGAATAGTCGTACCAGTCGGCGTTGGGCCACCTGTAGCCGCGCTCGATGGCGGCGAGATCGTCGAAAGAGGCGAGGGGATTCTCCACGCACTCGGCATAGAGGCCGGTGCCGTAATCGACGGAGGCGAAACGGCAGCCGAACTCGTCGCGATCGGCCGCCAGCGCCGGGCCGCAGTAGACCGGCTCCGCGGCGATGACCTTGTCGATGTGGAGCGTCTCGTACATCTCCTTTTCCGAAGCGCATCCGAGGTGCTTCACGACGCGCGCCGTCGCCTCGTCCGTTCCCCAGTAATCCATGGGAAGCCGGTCGGGCGCGGCGCGGTCGAGCACAGCCTGCCAGCGCTCCCTGGGAGTCATGGTCTGCTTTGCCACGCGATGAGATCCCTTTCTGTCTAAGGCCGATTGATTTCTTTTTCGAAGATGTAGAGTATATAGTGAAGCGCCCGAAAGGCACAGATCAATGATGGCGGTCACGGAAAGGAAGAGCACCGATGCAGGTTAAAGAGCATTTCTACACGGACGATCCCGCAGTCGGACCGGCCGACGTGCGCACCGTTCTCGACGGTGTGGAGTATTTCTTCATTGGAAACGGCCACATCCAGGCCGCCGTGCAGGTCTGCCCGTCGGGCGCGGGCACGGCGCTCGGACTGGCGGTCAACGATCCCGATCGGCTCGGCCCGAAGAGGGACTCTCTCACCTTCGATGACGCCACCGGTCTCGCGGGCACCCTGCTCACCGTCAAGACCACGGAGGGAACTTTCACGCCCGCCGCCGGCGAGGTCGACGCCGGCTGGACGGTCCACGCAGGCCTTCCGGCTGTACGCGCCGCGTGGAAGGCGGGCAGCCTCATCGTGGAAGAGAGGTTCTACTGTCCCGATTGCCAGACTCCGCGGCTCGTGCGCGAGGTGAGCCTGTCGCGCCGCGTCGATGCGGCGGGGCGGACCGATTCATCTCCCCCCAAGGCGGTCGCCCTGCAGACCGGCGCCGGCTCCGCGCGGTGCGAATGCACTGTCGACCTCAAGGAGAGCATCGTGGGCGGCCGGGCTTTTATGGAGTACTCGATCGAGGGGAATCGATCGGGACGGGCAGCGGCCTTTCGCTGGTGCGACGCGCCCGAAATCGCGGCCGAAGCGCAATCCTACTGGCACCGCCTCGCAACAAGCACCACGTCGACGCCCAAGCTCGACCACCTCTTCAACGCCGCCCGCTGCCAGCTCCCGGCCGCGGTCAGCGCAGTGGGCACGATGGACGGAAGCATCTGGCAGTACAACCGCGAATGGGTGCGCGACCAGGCCAAGGTGATCGAGGCGCTCTGCGCGCTGGGCGATATCGATCGGGCGCGCACCATGGTCACGCGCCTCCTCACCGAGTTCGTATCGCGCGACGGGGACACGATCGATTCGAGCAAGCGGCGCGATCGGGACGACGTGGAGCTCGACCAGAACGGCCAGCTCCTCCTGGCGCTCAAGGCCTATGTCGACTGGACGGGCGACATGCAGATCGTCAGCACCCACTGGGACAAGATCAAGGCGGTGGCCGACTTTCCCCTCGAGCCCGACTTCGTCCACGCCGAAACGGGCCTGCTCCACAACAGCCGCGAATTCTGGGAGCGCCACGCGATCCACGGGATCGAGGACGGCTTCGAGCTCATGTACCAGTACTATGTCTCGGCCGGACTGAGCGCGGTGGCGGCCCTCGCCCGCCTCGCCGACAGGAAAAAGGAAGCCGCCCGCTGGCAGGAGGCGGCCGTCCGGATCAAGCGCGCCCTGCTCCTGCACGAAACGCACAGCCTCGTTCACGAGGGGCGGTTCATCAAGCGGCGTCTCCTTTCGGGCGCCGTGCAAGAAGAGATTTCTCCCGCCCGCGGCGCCGACCTCCCCGAAGGCACTCCGCTGAGCGCGCGCGGCAACCACCTTCTCGATCCCGATGCGTCGTCGGTGCTGCCCATCGCCACCGCCTTCATCGAGCCCGAGAGCGAACTCGCCCGGCGCACCCTCGACGATGTGGACACCCTCTGGAACCTGCAATGGGACGGCGGCGGTTATGGCCGCTACCACACGAGCTCCGAGCCCGACTCGCCCGGGCCGTGGCCCTTCGCGTCGCTTTTTGTGGCCCGCGCCCTCGTCGAGGCGGGCGATGACGCCAAGGTCTGGCGCATCGTCGACTGGCTCAACGCCGCGCCCGGCGGCCGGGCGGGCACGTGGTTCGAATATTATGGCCGGCGGATCTCGCCCCCCTATCCGCAGGTGGGCATCACCCCCTGGACGTGGGCCGAGATCATCTGCCTCGTGGTCGATCACATCTTCGGTGTGCGGCCCGGCTCGGGCGGCCTCTACGTCCGCCCCCGCCTTCTGAGCGGAATGGAGGAGGCGACGATCACCCTGCCCGTGCACGGCGTGTCGATGACCTACACGATCCGCAGGATCGGCGAGAACGAGGAGACGGGCTTCGCCATCGACGGGGAGTTCGTGGCCAGCCCGGCGACGGGACTGCAGATCCTGATCCCGCGGAGCGACTTCAAGGTGGAGGCCCTCGTCGAGTGACGAAAAAAAACAGGATTCACCTCGTCTGCAACTCGCACATCGACCCGGTCTGGCTCTGGGAGTGGGAAGAGGGCGCCGCCGCAACGCTCGCCACCTTCCGCACGGCGGCCGCGCTCTGCGACGAATTCGACGGTTTTGTTTTCAACCACAACGAGGCGATCCTCTACGAGTGGGTCGAGGAGTACGAGCCCGCCCTCTTCGAGAAGATCGCCCGCCTCGTCGGGCAGGGGCGGTGGCACATCATGGGCGGCTGGTATCTTCAGCCCGACTGCAACATGCCCTCGGCCGAATCCTTCATCCGCCAGATCGTGCTCGGCAAGCTCTACTTCAAGGAAAAGTTCGGCGTGGAGCCGTCGACGGGGATTAATCTCGATCCCTTCGGCCACTCGCGCGGGCTGGTGCAGATCCTGGCGAAGAGCGGTTATGACTCCTATCTCTTCTGCCGGCCGGCGCAGGGCGACATCCCCCTCGAGGCGCCCCGCTTTGTGTGGGAAGGCTATGACAGCTCGGCGATTTGCGCCACCCTCGCCACCGCCCACTACAACTCGCCCCTCGGCGCGGCGCGGCAAAAGGTGGAGGAGTGGATCGCCGCCCACGGCGCGTCACCGTGCACCGCGCTGCTCTGGGGCGTGGGCAACCACGGCGGCGGGCCGTCGCGCAAGGACCTCGCCGACCTCCGGGACCTGATGAACGAGGCGGACTCGGTGGAAATCAAACACTCCACGCCGGAGAATTATTTCGACGATCTTGCGGCAACAACCCGAGATCTCCCCCGCCACGCGGGCGGCCTCAATCCCTGGGCGGTGGGGTGCTACACGTCGATGAGCCGCGTCAAGGAGCAGCACCGCGCGCTCGAGAACGGACTCTTCATGGCAGAGAAGATGGCGGCCACGGCGGCCTTCCAGGGGCTCATCGACTGGCCCCGCGCCGCGCTGCGCGACGCGGCGCGCGACCTGGCGACGAGTGAATTTCACGACTCCCTTCCCGGTTCGGCCATCGAGCCGGTCGAGGAGGGCGTGGTGCGCACCCTCGCCCACGGGCTCGAGATCACGAGGCGCATCCGGGCGCGGGCCTTCTTCGCCCTCGCCGCCGGCCAGCGGCCCGCTGCCGAGGGCGAGATGCCGATCCTCGTCTACAACCCCCATCCCTACCCGGTCGAAACGACGGTCGAGTGCGAACTGCAGGAGGCCGAGCCCCATCGTACGGGCGCCTTCCACTGGCCGCGCGTGCGACAGCGCAGACGTTCGCTCCCCGCCCAGCCCGAGAAGGCGGAGTGCAACATCAACGAGGACCACCGCAAGCGGGTCGTATTCCGGGCACGCCTCGAGCCGTCGTGCATGAACCGCTTCGACTGCCGCCTCGAACCGCTGGCGCGCAAGCCCGCCCCGACGGTGGTCAACAAAAAGGGGAACGTGCGAGTCAAAACGGACGACCTCGACGTGATCGTCAATGGCCGCACGGGACTCGTCGACCGCTACAGGATCGGAAAATTCGATTACCTCGCGGCCGGCGCCTTCCGTCCGCTCGTGATGAAGGACAACGCCGACCCCTGGGGGATGACGGTCCTCGCCTTCCGCCGGAGGGCCGGGGCCTTCCGGCTCATGTCTCGCGCGGCAGGGTCCCGATTCTCCGGCCTTCGCGGCACCACGATCCCGTCGGTGCGCGTCATCGAGGACGGACCGGTGCGCACCGTGGTGGAGGCGGTCTTCGCCTTTGGAGCCTCCTTTCTCCGGCAACGCTACAAGCTTCCTAAAAGTGGGACGGAGATCGAGATCGAGACGCGCGTCACGTGGAACGAAAAGGACCGCATGCTCAAGCTGTCGATCCCCACCCGTCTCGGCAAGGCGCGCTACGTGGGGCAGGACGCCGGCGGCGTGGCCGAACTGAAAACCGACGGCGACGAGGTGGTGGCGCAAAAGTGGACCGCCCTCGTGTCGGACTCGGCCGACCGCGCCCTGACCTGTATCAACGATTCGGTCCACGGATCGGACGCGGCCCGTGGCGAGATGCGCCTGTCGCTGCTCCGGTCGCCCGCCCACGCCGGCCACCCCGTCGACGCACCGCCGGCCCGGGCGCGCACGAAAGACCTGGCGATCCCCATCGTTCAGCAGGATCGCCACACGCCGCGTATCGACCAGGGCGAGAGGATCTTCCGTTTCTGGATCAACGCCGGGCCCAAGGGCGACCGCCTGACGCGCATCGACCGCGAGGCGCTGGTGCACAACGAAAAACCCTTTGCCCTCAGTGTCTTTCCCTCGGGGGACGGGAGTCTTCCCGCGCGGGGCGTCGTGCTGAGCGACCGCGCCGTCCAGGTTCTGGCCGTAAAAAAAGCCGAAAGGGGCAAGGACCTCATCGTGCGACTCTTCGAGCCGACGGGCAGAAAGAGATCGACGACGATCACCATGCCCTTTCTCGAGACCAAGGCGCGCGTTGCGCTCGGACCGTTCGAGATCAAGACGCTGCGTGTCAATCTGCGCACAGGGGGAGTGAGCCACGTCGACCTTCTCGAGAGGCCGCTCAAGGAGATCAAACCATGACCGAACCCATTTCGGTCGTCCTCGCCGGGGCGGGCGGATACGGCGCCGTCTACCTCTCGGCCCTTCTCGACGAACCGCTTCCCGTGCCGGTGCGTCTCGCCGGGATCGTCGATCCCGCACCGGCGCATTGCGCGAGGCTCGACGAGCTCGCGGCGCGCGGCGTGGACTGCTTCGCCAGTCTCGAAGGCTGTTACGACGCGCTCGGCCAAAAAAACGAGAACGTCGATCTCGTCATCGTCTCCTCCCCAATCCACCGGCACGCGCACCAGACGTGCCTCGCCCTCAGCCGCGGCAGTCACGTGCTCTGCGAAAAACCGGCCGCGGCGACGATCGACGACGTGGACCGCATGGAGCGCGCCCGGATCGAGGCGGGCCGCTTTGTGGCTGTCGGTTTTCAATGGTCTTTCTACCCCTCGGTGCAGCAACTCAAGTCCGACATTATTTCGGGGCTTTTCGGCGCGCCGCTCCGGTTCAAGAGCCTCTGTCTCTGGCCGCGCGATGCGTCCTATTACGGCCGCAACTCGTGGGCGGGCCGGATGAGCACCCCCGAGGGCGCGCCCGTACTCGACAGCCCGGTGAACAACGCGATGGCCCACTTTCTGCACCACATGCTCTACCTCCTCGGCGACTGGACCGCACAGAGTGCGCGGCCCGCGTCCCTGACGGCCGAGCTCTACCGCGCCAACGCGATCGAGACCTTCGACACGGCCGCTCTGCGTGTGGTGACCGACGGCGGGGTGGAGATTCTTTTCTATTGCAGCCACGCCGTGCGGGCCGATCGCGGGCCGGTCTTCACTCTCGACTTCGAGAATGCGACGGTGACCTACAGCGGCGGCCCGTCACCCGTGGTGGCCCGTTTTGCCGACGGGCGCAGCAAGCACTACGCCTCTCCAGAGAGCGAGCCCGAGTTTGCCAAGCTCTCCCTCTGCCTCGAGGCGATCGCCGAAAAAAAAGGCCAGGAAGTGATCCCCTGCGGGCTCGACGCGGCACGCGCCCACACGCTCTGTGTACGCGCCGTGCACGAGTCGATGCCGAGGGCGGTCGATTTTCCCGAGGATCTTCTTCGCGAGACGGGAAAGGACGGGGGGCGGCTCAGATCGATCGACGGACTCGCCGAAATTCTGGAGGAGTGTTTCGAAAAGAACAGCCTCCCCAACGAACTGAAGACACCCTGGGCCGAGTGCGGACGGTCTGATTTCTTCACCCCACCACCCGGTGATTGAGAAAGAAAAATTCCCAATTTTTGATGAGGACCGTCTTCCGGCCAGGCAGGGCGTCTCTTTGACCCAAGAAGAGTAGACTCTTTTGATGTTTTTTGATAGATTTAGAGGCCGACGCCCAGTCAGTCGCTCCGATGACAAGAGAGACACCTGGCTGGAACTCTCGGGAATCATTCTGGCAAATCCTTGCAGGAAGGTAGGCCATGAAAATCTTTAGCGCTCTGACCCTCGTCTTGATCCTTGCCGTCACGGCTTCTGCGGCAACGATTTACGTGCCTGACGATTTTGCCATGATTCAGGACGCGATCGACGCCGCCGTCAACGGTGACACCGTGCTGGTGCGCGCCGGCACGTATGTGGAAAATCTCGATTTCGTTGGTAAAGAGATCACCCTGATGAGCGAATTCGGTCCGGCAAACACCATTATCGAAGGCAATCAATCGGGGTACTGCGTCGCCTTCACCTCGGGCGAAGGGCTGTCGACCGTTCTCGAGGGATTCACCATCACCAATGGCGACGGCGCTTACGGCGCGGGTATCTACTGCGAGGCCTCGTCCCCCACGATCTCGAACAATTTCATCACGTACAACGGCGCCACTTTCGGCGGTGGAATCTGCTGCAAGCAGAAGGCGTGTCCCGACATCGTCGGCAACTGGATTCACCTCAACAGGGGAAGCAACGGCGGCGGTGGAATCTACTGCAACGACTCGTCTCCATCGATCCGCAACAACAGGGTGAGCAAAAATTATTGCATCTACACAGCGACGGGATCGCTCCGCCACGAAGACTCGGGAGGGGGCATCCAGTGCCGCAATCACTCCAATCCCGTCATTTTCAACAACCTGATCATCAAGAACCGCGCCAATTATGGCGGCGGGATTTACTGCGAGACAAGCACTCCGCTGATCAACGGCAACACGATCGCAAAAAACATTGCCGACTATTGCGGCGGTCTCGCAGTCGATGGAGCCCTGCTCTTTGCGGAGAACAACATTTTCTGGAACGACGAGGTCACCACCAATGACGCGGAGATCTGGATCGAGAACTCGGCCGTCACCATCAGCTATTCCGACGTCAGAGGCGGTCTATCGGGGATCTACCTCGGCCAGAACGCCTCCGTCGACTGGGGTGATGGCAATATCGACGCCGATCCTCTCTTCGAAGACGTGGAGAATTACGACTTTCACCTCCGCCAGCCGCCCTGCGAGCCCGTCGCCTTCAATCCCTGCGTCGATGCGGCGAATCCCACGTGGAGCGTGGTCGAGGGGTCGACGCGCACCGACGGCGCACAGGACTCGGGCAGGCTCGACATGGGCTACCATTACCCCTTCATCGGCGACGGGATCGAGGTCCTCGTCCCGGCCGACTATCCCACGATTCAGGACGCGATCAATCAGAGCAGCGACGGAGACACGATCACCGTCCAGCCCGGCACCTATTACGAAAACATCGATTTCATCGGAAGACTGGTCACCCTGAGGAGCGAGCTGGGGCCGGAATCGACCATTCTCGACGGCAATCAATCGGGGAGCGTCATCACGCTGGTCCATCACGAGACCCGTTTCGCCGTGATCGAGGGATTCACCATCACCAACGGCGGGTGCGGAATCCACTGCGATGACTCTTCGCCGATCATTCGAAACAACGTCGTCAGAAACAATGTCATCGTCGAGCCTGATTGGAATGGCGGCGGGATCGTCGGCCATGGCTTCGACCCGACCATCATCAACAACATCATCGAACATAATGAGGCCCATTCCGGCGGAGGCCTGTTTGTCATCAGCGGGACGCCCCTCGTCAAGGATAACATCATCCGGCACAATTCGGCCAATTCGGGAGGCGGGATCCTCTGCCACTCCTATTCCCGTCCCACTATCTCGAATAACTTGATCTTGTCCAACCATGTTCTCGACCAGGGCGGCGGGATCAGGTGCAGTTCCGACTCCACACCCACGATCGAGTGGAACTCGATCACCAACAACACCGCTTCGGGAGGCCACGGCCTCGGCGCGGGCATCGATCTGAATAGCTGTACGAACGCTCTGGTCCGAAACAACGTCCTCTCCGGCAACGTGGCCAGCGACGGCGGAGGCGGTCTGGCGATCCGCAGCTCGACCGACGACGTCATCGTCAACAACATGATCGTCGATAACGAGGCGGCCAGAGGCGGCGCCGTTTTTATCACCGGTTGCGACTCCACGCCGTCACTGAGGAACAATACACTGGCGAACAACAGAGCGCTTCTTCAGGGCGGAGGGATCATGAGCACGGGCCATTCGTCGGGCGCGGTATTCAACTCCATCCTCTGGAACAACTCCGCTCCCGAGGGCAAGGAGATCTGTGTCGGGGACTCTGCCTGGCCGCCCACAACGCTGGCCATCGAATACTCAGATATCGAGGGCGGCATCGACTCGTGCCACATCGAATCGGGCTGCACCTTCAACTGGGGCGAGGGAATGATCGACGCCGATCCGCTCTTTGTCGACGCCGCAGGCGGCGACTTTCACCTCACCTTCGATTCCGCCTGCCGCGATGCGGGTAACGACATGACCGTGGATGAGACGATCGACTTCGAAGGCGACCCGCGCATCGCGCTCGACACGGTCGACATGGGCGCCGATGAATTCTACTATCACCTCTACACCGTGGGCGACGTCGTTCCCGGTGGCGCTCTCATCGTCCGCGTCGTGGGCCGGCCAAACTGGACGGTCAGGCTCGCGTCAGGATCGGGCGTCAGGGAGGAGCCCCTGCCGACGGCTTATGGCGACTTCTTCCTCGAGGCGCCGATCGATATCTTTCGTCTCGGCCGGATTTCCCAGAACGGCGTATTCGACTTCCCGGCGACCGTGCCACCCTCGTGGCAGCCGGGTGAGATCCACCCCTTTCAGGCGCTCGTCGGCGAGTTCGGCTGGTCGAACAGCAGACTAACGAACCTGATGATTCTCAAAGCCGATTGATCCCAATCCGCAACAGTCCTTCTTACTCCATAGTTTTTCTTACTCTGCCTTCTCAGCGAGCTCTGCGAGAAAAATCCATCTCTTCATCTTCCGCCTCAATGGTTCGGAAAGAGCTCTCCCCACGTATAGTGAACCCTGTTCGAATGGGCCGCCCCGTTGAAGGTCTCGTTGAAGGCGACGTACATGTCCATGAGGTTGGGCCGGAAACAGGCCATATGGTGGGTGCCCGCCCAGGAGATGGCGCTCTCCATATCCCAGAGCTCTTCCGTGTCGACGGCATAGTCGATCGAGAGCTGGGTCACCTGAAAAGCGTACCGCGCGCAGTAGACGGGCGTGTAGAGAAGGCGGTGGTGGTTGGTCACTGCCAGGAGATCGGAGGCATTGAGATAGGGCGTGTAATCCATGTTGTTCGAGCTGTCGCGCAGGGCGAGCCCGTAAAAGTTGACCTCGACCACGCTGCCCGCGCCCGCCGTGGGCGCGCCAGGGACCGGATAGGGCGAGAGGAGGCTCACATCGAAGGACGCCAGCGTGTTGACCGACGCCACCGCGTGGGACAGATCAAAGTGATTCTCGTACCCGTCGCCGTTGACGTCGCGCCGCTCGAGCCCTGAGCGGAGCGCGAAGCCGATGCCCGTGTAGTGGTTGGGCTGAGGCGTGTCGTATCCCTGGTGATTGCCATAATTGACCATGGCCGCCACGCCGTCCTCGCTGTAGGCGGTGAGGACCGAGATCAGGCCCGGCCACGAGAGGGACGCGATCGGCTTCTCGTCGGGCAGGGAGGAGTCGAAGGTAATGATCACCGCCTGCGTGTTGAGAAAACCGGTGGGATCGAGCCCCCAGTCGAGATCGCGCACCAGGACCGAACCGCCGGCGAGAGTCGGATCGGCCGCCGTCGCCGTTCCCCAGCCGAAGGTGGCCGAGCAGGCGAGCTGCCCGAGATCGGCGCAGAGGTTGACGGCGAAGAGATCCCACCAGGTCAGGTCGCGGCCGAGAGCGTCGATCAAGAGGTCGGTCCCGCTGTCGGTCATTCCGGCGAGCATGCCGTCGAGCTCCTCGTCGAAGCGCGCGTCGATGGTGTAGGCGTACTGCACGAGGGGGAGCACCACCGTCCTGTAGGTGACGGGATCGATCATGACCTGGAGGCCGTAATCCTCGACGAGCTCCATGATCTCGTCGCCGAGAAGCACGCCGTGGGCGTAACCCATCTCGTAATGCGTGCCCCAGAGGTTGACGATGCGCTGGTTCTCCTTGAACTCGATGCTTCCGTTGACCGTCGGATGGGGCGACGGCGGGGCGTGCAGATCGACGGGACCGGTGGGAACGGCCGCCTGGCCGAAAGCGAGAACGAGCACGATGGCGAGAGCTGACATGGGACACTCCTTGATCGAAAGACTCTGGTTTTCCCGAAGCGGTGCTCCATTCTACCAGCACCTGTCGAATCGACGGGGATATTTTCATCATTGCGGCCCACTCTCTTGGAGACTAAAGTAGAAAAGAGCCGTCCCCCCGCGGCCCGACAGGCACCCCCGATCGCCAGTTTCAGTGAACGCGCGCACTCTCGTGTTCCGTCACGAAAAGGACAGTCCCATGAACCGCTTCGTCTTGACCCTGCTCGCCGCCCTTTTTGCTGGAATCGTCTTCGCCCTCGGCGCCGCGTGCGCCGACGATGAGACAGCGCCCAGCCCGCTTTTTGCGCCGATCGAGCCTTACAAGACCGGCCACCTCAAGGTGAGCGACCTCCACGAGATCTACTACGAATGCTCGGGCAATCCCGACGGTCTTCCCGTCATCGGCCTTCACGGCGGTCCGGGTGTCGGCTGCTACCCGCGCATGCGCCAGTACTTCGATCCCGAAAAGTTTCACATCGTGCTCCACGACCAGCGGGGCGCGGCGCGGTCGAAGCCGTGGGGCGAGCTGCGCGAGAACAGGACGCCCGAACTCGTCGAGGACGTCGAACGCCTGCGCAAGCATCTCAAACTGGGCAAGGTGTTCGTCTTCGGCGGCTCGTGGGGAACGACGCTCGCCCTCGCCTATGCCCAGGAATACCCCGACAACGTGCGCGCAATGGTGCTTCGCGGCGTGTTCACCGGAACGCAAGAAGAAGTGGAGCAACACTACATGGGCGCGGCGTGGTATTTTCCCGAGGAGCACGACGCGCTCATGCAGCTTCTGCCCGATCCCGAGCGGCGCCCGTTGCCCGACTACGTCTTCGAGCTGGTCAAGAACGCTTCCGACTTGCAGGAGAAGATGAAATACCTCAACGCCCTCGCGCGGCTCGAGATCAAGATGTCCCACCTCCACATGGCCGACGAGGAGATCACCCAAATGCTCGAGGGATACCCCGATCACGCTCACGCGGTCCTGGCGGGGATCGACCTTCACTACGTAACCAACCGTTACTTCATGAAAGAGGGGCAGCTCCTCGACAACGCCCACAAGATCAAGCACATCCCCACGACGATGATCGTGGGCCGCTTCGACATGGCCAGCCCGCCGCTCGGCGCATACCGTATGCACAAACGCCTCGACAAGTCGAAACTGATCATCGTGGAGAAGGCCGGCCACGTGGAGAGCGAGGAACCGATCACCGCCGCTCTCGTCAAGGCGGTGGCCGAGTGGGAGTAGGGAAAATCGATCACGCGGGTCGGTCAGGCCCGGTCACTTGATCGTGAGCACCATCAAATTGGTCAGCCGCGCCGACGGCCAGCCCAGTGGGCCGACGAGAGCCTGCAGCGGTGCCTGAAGCCCCGACGGCCAGCCGAGCGGCACGGTAAACGGAACAGAGAGCACACCCTGGGTGGACACATTCCCCACATCGCCCGTCCAGAGGAATGGGTAAGCGTAGAGATCGCCGTACTGGGTCGAGATGGGAGGATCGACGACCTCCTGTCCCCAGACGAGCTTGACCACGGTCAGGGGATAGCCGATGACCTTGATCTCGATCTGCCCGCCCGGAAGGGCTTCGCCCGTGTAGTAGAGGTGATAGTAGAATTCATCGGCGCCCATGTCGACGTCACCGAGCGCGACGCGCGGATCGCCCTCGAAGTCGGTGGGCGGCATGCTCACGCTGCTGTCCCCCGCATCGCGGCAGGGCGAGGGGAGGGTGAGATGAAAATCGTTGCCCGCCTGATCGACAAAGAGCGGATCGGCATCGATCATGCCCGCCCCCCAGTTGAGGATGCAGCTCGGATCGACGTAGACCGACGCCTGCCCACCGTCCACATCGCAGTGGGCGATGTTGACCGTCGACGGTGAGGCGGTTTTTCCGATCCAGATCTCCTTGCCGTCGGGCGCGTCATTGCCCCAGAAAATCGTGTTCGTCAAAAAGATGTCCGACCCACCCCAGCAGTAGAGGCCTCCGCCCTGATTGCTCGCCGAGTTCCCGCTGATGGTGCAGCCCCTGATGACGCCGTACGAGCCGTAGAGCTCGATGCCGCCGCTCCAGGCCGAGCTGTTTTCGACGATGACGTTGTTCCACAGCCAGGGCGACGACCACTGGATGCAGAGCCCGCCGCCGGCGACGGCCGTGTTGTTATAGAACGTGTTGCCGATGATGTCGGCATCGCACACGTAGCCGTAGAGCCCGCCGCCGTAGTAGCCGTTATTTCCGGTGATGATATTGTTCAGGATTTTCGGATAGGCGCTCTGACAGTTGATTCCGCCGCCGCTGCCCGCGTCGCCGTTGGTGATCGTGAATCCGTCGAGCACGGTGTCGTAGTCCTCGCCGCTTTGAAAGGTGACCACGCTCCCCGCCTGGTTTCCGTCGATGATCGTCACCTCCGGTCCGAACTCGCTCCGCAGGGTGATCCACTTGCCGAGAAAATCGATGTTCTCCACATAGGTCCCCGGCCTGACGATGATCGTGTCGCCGCTGAAGGAATTGTCGATGGCGGTCTGAATCGTGGGCCAGTCGTCGGGCACGTAGAAATCGCTTGCCGATCCGATCGCGGGGAAAATGAGAAGGAGAGCGGTCAGAATCATGAATCCCTTCATCGTGGGCCTCCTGTTGTTGTGGTGTTTGGGCTTTCCCTCAAGATATCATCGATCGCGCGGCACGGAGTGGGAAAAATCGATAAATATGTATATTTACGGGAATTGTATTTACGAAAACGGTGATCACGAAACCATTGCGGTCCGCCTCACGCACCGATGTTGGCAATAACCCAAAGAAGCAGGACCACCACCCCCACGATCACCCAGCTCCCGCCGAATCCGACGGCGTCCCTCCAGCCCGGTTTGAGGATCTCCCAGTTCGTGCCTGGGAAGAGCTTTTTCGGCTCGAAGATCTCCGGGTGGCGGGCGGCGTGTTCGAGGGCGGCCTCTTCTTCTTCGGGCGTGGCTTGCACCGGCGTGTGCATCTTGCCGAAGAAGGCGTCGAGTTTTTGGCGGTTCACGGGGCGCGTCATGAAGCTGAGCGCAAAGAGCAGCACGAAGGGAAAGAGGGCGTCGAAGAAAAAGCGCGTCGCCACGAGCTGCGCCTTGGAGCAGGTCGAGAAATCGATACCGAGGAGGCTCAGCACCCAGATCTCGGCGTGAAATCGTCCCTGACCGGCCTTGGTCGATTGCAAATCGGTAGCCGATTGCGAATCGGCCCCCTTGACGCGCACCACCTTGTCGAAGAAGATGCCCGTCGGTTCGATGAGATGGCGTTTTTCGATCTTCTCACCCACCCGCAGGGCGCGGCCTTCGGCCACATCGTCGGCGAGGGCGCCCGTGGTGATCATCACCTCGCGCGCCTCGGTCTCGTCGAGAAAGGACGGATTGCGGCTCACACTGTCGAGCATGGGAAAGACATTGGGGATCACCGCGTAGATCGAAAAGCAGACGATCACCTGGACGATCACCGCCGTCGGGGTGAGCCGCCGCCAGATGAAACCGAGCCAGACCGCCGCCCCGAATACGGCCGGCAGAGAGATGAAGTACTTGAAGAGCTCGGCGAGATTTTCGGCCTTGTACGCCATGCCGATGCCGGCGAGCAGGGTGACCACGATCACGCCGCGGCCCACGTTGATGTAGTGCTTCTCCGAGCGGCCCGGCCGCCAGGGCTGGTAGAGGTTGCGGATGAAGAGCGCCGACGAGCAGACCGACTGGGCGTCGAGGGACGACATGTTGGCGGCGAGCACGCCGGCGAGCATGAGGCCGATCGCGCCGGGGCAGAGGAGCTGCTGCGTCATGTGGCCCCAGATGTGGTCGGGGTCGTCGAGGCTTCCGGCGAAGAGGCCGAGGGCGAGCAGGCCGGCGAGCGCCCAGAAGAGCATGATGAAACGTTTGAAGAACATGCCGCCCAGCATTCCCACGCGGGCGGTCATCTCGTCTTTGGCCGATCCGGCCGTGGCCATCATGTGCGAGGCGGCCACGATGGAGACGAGATTGGCCGTGATCATGGCGAGGATCGAGTACCACGTGTACTCGCTCGTCGATGCCGACCCGAAGAGCTCGAACATGTAGTCGGGCACCTCGGCGTGGAGCCCCTCGAATCCGCCGATCTTCCCGAGACCGATCGGGATCAGGATCAGGCTGAAGGTGATGATCAGCACCCCCTGGATCGCGTCGGTGAGCGCCACGGCGGTGAATCCGCCCATGGCGGTGTAGATCGCCACGATGAAGGCATAGACGAAAAAGAAAACGGTCTCGTTCGTGTAGGAAATATAGGCGTGCAGCTCGCCCCGTTTCAGGGCCTCGGACAGTTCCTCGTAGTCCTTCTGGTCCTCGGCGCTGAGCCCCTCGTCGACGCGCGCCTTGAGTTCCTGATAGGTGCGAAAATCTTCGACCGACCGGCGTTCCTCGGCGGTGCACTCGGCGAGCGGTTTCTGGGTGAGCGCCTCCATCGTCTTCTCGGCCGCCATGTAACTCGTGCCCGTGCCGATGAAGGCCATGAAGAGCCCGAAGAAGGCATAGGCCCCGCCGAGAAAGGGGCTCCGGAATCGCTCGCTGAAGTAGTCGCCGATCGTCATCAGCCGCGAGCGCCGGAAGAGGAGAGTGGTGAACCAGTAAAAGGGCGTGAGAAAGAGAACGAGAAACTGGAGCCACATCCCGCCCAGCCCCTGGCGGTAGATCTCGCGCGACACGACCACCGCCTGCTGGGCGTCGGTCGCCTGCCCGAAGTTGAGGAAGAACTGGTAGAACTTTCCCAGCTTGCGCCCGGCGAGAAAGAAGTCGGCCGTGCTCTTCATCGCCTTGCCCACGCGGCGGCCGAGATAGAGGATGACCACCACGTAGAGGAGGATGATCCCCCAGTCGAGAACGTGCAGTCCGAACATTTCCATAAGCGACCGCCTACCACGCCTCGAAAAAGGCGCGCACGTTGTCCGGTTTTGCGGCGAGGCCGAATTCGCACTGTGCGATCAGGCCCCCGTCGCGAAAAAAAGCTTCCTTCATTTCCCGCACCGCGGCGCGAACCTCCTCGGTCGTGCCCTCGGGCAGAAGATGCTGCCTGTCCGGCTCGCCCCAGAAGGTGATCTTGCCGCCGAACCGTTCGCCCAGCGCCTCGACCCCCATGCACGAGACCTGGCTGTTGAGCGCGTCGAGGCCGAGATCGACGAGGTCGGGAATGATGTCGACGATGTAGCCGTCGGAGTGCATGAAGATCGACTTGCCCCTGCTGTGGGCGAGGTCGATGTAATCGGCATAGAGGGGCATGAAGATCTTGCGGCAGAGTTCGGGCGCAACGAGCATGGAGCGCTGCGTGCCCCAGTCGTCCATGAACATGATCCCGTCGACGGCGGTGCGCGTCCAGACTTCGAGCTCGCGCATGTAGAGATCGTGCATCGCGTCGATGAGCCGGGTGAGCGCCTCGGGCCGGTCGATGAGATCGATGAGAAGGCCTTCCGTGCCGCGGATGAACTGGAGCTGCTCGAAGGGCCGCGGGCAGCACCCGGCGAGCACGAACCGGTCGGTGCCCGCGCAAAATGCGTCGACCTTCTCCGCATCGACGCTGAGCCGTTCCTCGGGAATGTGCACGGCGTCGACATCGCCCCATTCGGCCACGATCGGCCTCTTGACCTGGCCGATCGCGCCGGAGTTGATGTTCTCGAAGACGCACCCCCACTCGTCGACGTGGCGTCCCGCCGCATAGCGGTCGCCCTCCGTCGGAAGCGGCGTGCGGTAGAAAGACTCGCAGCGCACGATGTCGTTGGGAAAGGCGTCCTGAATGGCCGCCGCCTCTTCGGGAAAACGCTCCGCCGCCCAGGGAAGGAGCCAGAGCTCGCGGGGTACACGGGCGGGTTTTTCGAAGGCGAGGGTCTGGCGAACCAGATCGCGCGGTGTCGGTTCCATCGGTGTCAACGTTTGATCCTGCCCGTGGCGTCACCCCCTGCGAGTGCCTCGACCTCGCTCACGGTGACGCGGTTGAAATCTCCGGCGATCGTCTGCTTGAGGCAGGAGGCAGCCACGGCGAACTCGAGCGCCTCGCCATGACTCATCGCCGCAAGGAGCCCGTGAATCAGCCCTGCCGAGAAGGCGTCGCCGCCGCCCACGCGGTCGACGAGACGGATGGCGTACTTGCGGCTGAGCAAGAACTCCGTCCCGTCGAAGAGGCACGCCGACCAGTTGTTGTCCGAGGCCGATAGGCTCTCGCGCAGCGTGATCGCCGCCATCTTCAATCCAAACCGCTCGTGGAGCGCGCGCGCGGCGTGCTCGTAACCGGCGATGTCGAGCCGGCCGGCGTCGGCGTCGGACGCGCCCGCCTCGATCCCGAAGACATCGGCCGCGTCCTGCTCGTTGCCGATCGCCACGTCGACGCAGTCCATGAGCGGCGTCATTACTTCTCGGGCCTTCTGCTTCGACCAGAGCTTGGAGCGGTAGTTGAGGTCGACGCTCACCGTGCATCCCGCCGCCTTGGCGGCGCGCACCGCGTCGCGTGTGACCGCCGCGGCCGCGTCGCTCAGCGCCGGTGTGATGCCCGACCAGTGGAACCATCGCGCGCCGGCAAAGACGCGCTCCCAGTCGATGTCGCCGGGAGCGATGGCGCTGATCGCCGAGTGCGCCCGATCGTAGATCACCTTCGACGGCCGCTGCGACGCGCCCGGTTCGAGAAAGTAGACGCCCACACGGTCGCCCTGGCGCGCCACGCACGATGTGTCGACGCCGACGGCGCGCAGGGCGTTGACCGCCGCCTGGCCCACATCGTGTTCGGGAAGGGCGGTCACGAAGCGCGCCGCCCGTCCGAGATGGGCGAGCGCGGCGGCCACATTCGCCTCGGCGCCGCCGAAGGTGGCATCGAGGCGCGCCGACTGCGCGAAGCGCTGCCCCTGCGCGGGCGAGAGGCGCAGCATGATCTCCCCGAAGGTGACCACCTCGGCGCCGCGCGCCCGATCGCCGCCTGACGACAGATCATCGTCAGCCCGCCGCGACGGTGTCTTCAGCCGGTTCTCCCCGCCGGTGGTCTCTTCGGCCATGCTGCGCGCGCCGCGGATCAGCTCGAGCCAGTCCTCGGCCTCCTTCTTCAGTGCCGCGCGATCGCCGATCTTTTTCATGAGCGCCGAGCCGCAGATGATGGCGCCCCGATCGTGCTCCACGATCTGCGCCACGTTGCCTTTCGTCACGCCGCCGGCATAGACGATGGCCAGGTCTTTGAAGACCGCCTTGAGCGACGCCGCCGCCTCGAGAAAGAGAGGCGCACCCGCCATCGCGGGAAAGAGCTTGTACACCCACTGGGAGGGATACTTTTCGCGGAGCGTGTCGAGGTCGACGCCGAGGATTTCGGCCTTCTGCACGAGCTGCTTGCCGGCGTCGGAGAGGCCGCCCGGCACGCAGAGGATGTTTTTGTCGAGGCACGTCTCGACGACGGCCGGAATGTAGTCGGCCGACACCACGCCCGCCACGCCCCCGTCGATCGCCGCCTCGGCCTGGGCGCGGGTCATCACCGTGCCGGCGAGGAGCAGCGCGTCGGGGTATGCGTCCTTGACGGCCCCGATGCCGGCGAGCGCATGGGGTGTGCGCAGGGCGATCTCGAGCGTCACGCCGAGGGGATCGAGCGTCTCGAAAGCGGTCACGCAATCGGCGGTGTTCTTCGGCGAAATCAGGGCGATGAGCCTCGTCTCGCTCAATCTGTTCCACAGCTTTTCCGAACTGTTCAACTCATCTCTCCAATCGGTCACAGGCGCTGTAAATTCAATCCCCCGCTCACATCGACCACCAGTCCGGTGGAGTAGGCGAAGTCGCCGCGCGCGAGGGACGCCACGGCACGCCCCACGTCGTCGGGAATCCCCCACCTGTTTTGCGGGATCAGACCTTCCTTGATCCGCCTGTCGTACATCTCGGCCGCCGACGCCGTCATGTCGGTCTTGGTCACACCGGGCCGCACCTCGTAGACGTTGATGCCGTGCTCGGCGAGCCGGTGGGCAAAGACCCCCGCACCGTGGCTCGTCGCCGCCTTGGACATGCAGTACTCGGCGCGCGGCGTGGAGGTCATGTAGACCGAGACGGAGGTGATGAAAACGATGGCCGGCATGGGATCGGGCCGCGCCTTGGCCTGCTCGATCATCTGCCGCGCCACACGCTGGGTGAGAAAAAAGGTTCCCCGCGTGTTCACGCCAAAGACGTGATCGTAGATCTCGGCCGTCGTTTCCAGGATGTCGGGCCGCGACGGCGGCGCCACACCGGCGTTGTTCACGAGGAGATCGATCCGGCCGAACCGCTCGAGCACGCTGTCGACGAGCGCCTCATGGCTGTCGAGCCGAGCGATGTCGGCAGGGACGGGCAGAAAGGCGCCGCCCGCCGTTTCGACGAGCGCGCCCGCCTCGGCGAGTGCGTCGCTATGGGCGGTTCCGTTGCCGGCCACATCGAAGCCGCTTTGCGCCAACGCGACAGCGATCGCCCGGCCGATGCCGCGGCTCGCGCCGGTAACCAGAGCGACTGGACGATCTGCCACCTTATTCCTCCTCCTTGAAGATTCGATCTTCCACGTAGTCGTCCCACACCGTTTCGAACCACCCATCCTCATCGGGGATCGGCCTGATGTCAACCCAGTCGGTCTCGATCTCGAACTGGTCGCCGAGCCTGATCTCGAGGATTTTCCCGTTCACGAAATCATCGGGCTCGGCGAGGCGAAAGCGCCACCGGTCGCCCAGTTTCTCGCACGCCTTCCGCCCCTCGGGATCGACAACGAGCGCCGCACCGCGCGACCGGCCGCCCTTGGCGAGGTATTCTCTGAGCGCCTCGAGGTAGACGAGATGGGTGAGGCAGAGCTCGCGCGCGCGGAATGCCTCGGGCAGGGCGGTCGCCGTGGTGACGCGCAGATCGGTGTCGATCCGTTTCTTGAGCGCCCACGCCTCGTTGACGGCACGGTCGATGAGCTGCGGATCGCGGATATGGGCGCCGCACCGCGACATGGTCTCTTCGATCGTGGCGATCGCGTCCTCGGACAAAAACCCGGGCCTCGACGTCTCCCCGTCGGGACGCCCTGCGGACGGCTCGCCCTCGCCCGAGATCTTGTCGACGAAGTCGAAACAGTCGTGTACGCGCGGCGCCACACTCTGGAGGAAGTCTTTCGTTTCCAGGGCGCGATCGCCATATCTCTTGGCGATGTAGGTCGCCGCCCGCAGCGCGCCCACCTGGCCGGCATTGAGCGCCGAGCCGCCCGGCCGCCGGACGCCGTGCGTGCCGGCCACCTCGCCGATGGGGAAGAGGTGCTTGATGTTCGACTCCCACCAGATGTTGCCGATCAGTCCGCCATTGTTGTGCTGGGCGCAGATCGCAATTTCGAGGGGCTGCTTTTCGAGATCGATCCCCTTGCTGCCGAAGAGTGCGGCCGCTTGGGGATTCATCGCCCGCAGCCGGTCGATGGGACGGTCGAGGAGGGCGCGCGACTTTTCGAGATAGGCGTGCGCCTCGTCGTCGAGGAGATCGAGAGAAAACTCCTCGAGGCCGAAGGCCTTCGCGGGATTCTGCCGGTAGTCGAGAAAGACGCGCCGGCCGCGCAGAACGGTTTCGCGATAGACGAGGATGTCGATGAGCGACGACGAGTGGTTGCCCACGCGCGACACGTCGAAAGGCCACTGGTAGCCCTTGCGGAAGATCGCGCCCGCCATGCCCGCCATGTGGGGAAAGAACTCGTTGAGAAAGTCCTGCCTGTCGCCGCCGCGGGCGTCGGTCGAAAAGTAGCGCGGAATGACCTGCTGATAGCTGCCCGACACGTTCCATCGGAAGGGGGTCGACGCCATGCCGAACTGCGATTCGGTGAGGTTGTGGGCGGCGGCGCCGATGGCGAGGGCGAGCCCGATCGATCCGGTCTGACTCCGCGGATAGACGGAGGCGGCGTACATGCCGCCCGGCCCGCCCGTGGCGAGGACGATGTTGTTCGCATTGAAGAGCACGAAGCCGCCCGTGTCGCTGTCGAGCGCGCCCCGGTCGATCGCCACGGCGCCGCGCACCCTCTTGCGTCCCTGCTCGCGGCTCCAGAGGAGGGCGACGACCAGGTGATCGTCGAGGATCGGTATCCCCCGATCGCAGACGGCGGCACCGAGATACTCGCCCATGAAGCGCGACGTGAAGGGCCCCGCCGAGGTGCCGCGGCCCAGGGGATCGTGGTCGGTCTTGTAACCGACATAGGCGCCGTACCGGTCATGGGGGAAGGGCACGCCGAGGCGGACGAGGTTATAAAACGCCTCCGCCGAGTGCTGCGCCTCGCAGAGAGCCACATCGCCGTGGGTGCATCCCCCGGCGTGAAGGTCGGCCGCCATCTGGCGCGGGGAGTCGGGCACCGCGCCGGCGAGGGAAAGCTTGTAATAGGTCTGCTTGTCCGATCCCGCGTTGAACGACGTGCCGCCCCCCCACTGCTCGGTGACGATCGCCACGTCGCGCTGCCCGCGCTCGTAGAGCTGGAACGCGGCGTTGAGCCCGGCGGCGCCGCTGCCGATGACGAGGGTGTTCATCGAGTAGAGCGGGATGCGGCGGCCCTCGAACGTGATCTCTTCGCGCTTGATTGCCATGGGAATCACCTCCTAAGTCCGCCCTTTTCGATACTCGGGACCGTAGATTTCGGTGTCGCGCACCACGCACCCCGTGCGGCCGCCGTCGCGCATGATCTGCGAGCACGACGAGCAGCCGACGCAGACCTTCCTCGAATCGAGCGCGCCCCCGTCGGCGAGATCGCGCACGAAGTCGGGATAGGCGAAGGCGATCCGCCCCACACCGACAAAGGCCGCCTCGCGGGCGGCCACAACAGCGGCGCCCACGTGGGGAAAGAACTGCCGCAGCCAGGAGTATCCCGTTCCCACGAGGGGCAGATCGGGGACCGCTTTCTGCAGGGCGCCCGTGATGCGCACGAGGCGGGCCACACCGGCGAGAGGATGCTCCGGCGGAAGAGGCGCGCCATCGAGAGGCCGGTCGAAGGGGCGGCCCAGAAAACTGTTGAGGTAGGGGATCCCGATGGAGACGTTGGCGAGAGGCGCACCGAGGGCGTGCAGGCTCTCGAGGAGCGCCGTCGCCTCGGAGAGATCCTCGGCCGCCCCGTCGGTGCGGGCAGCGCCGAAGCCGTGGGGATGGTCGACGCCGTCGAAGGCATTGATCCGGCTCGTCACGATCAGACCGGGCTCGCTCGCTCTGATGCGGCCGGCGGTTTCGAGGAGCAAGCGGCTCCGATTCTCGAAGGCGCCGCCGTAGCGGCTGCCGGTCCGGCAAAAGGCACCGAGCAGGTCGGAGAGGAGGTAGCCGTGGCAGGCCTTGATGTCGACGCCGTCGAATCCGGCGCGCGCGGCGAGGCGGGCGGCTTTTTCGAGATCGTCTCCCACGGCGTCGATGGCGTCGTCGGCCTCGACGGGAGTGTCGTCGGCGATCTTCTGGATCGCGTCGAGACGCGGATTGAGGCGCACGAGAAAGGGTTGCGGCCCGCCGTCGGGCCGGCAGAATCGTCCCGGATGGGTGAGCTGCACGATCAGGATCGGTTCGTGGCCGCCGCCCATCGACGTGCGCGCCGCCGCGCGGGTGGCGTCGACGAGGCGGGCGAAGTCATCGACCGTCTCTTCCGAAAGAAGGAGCTGGCGCGGGCCCGAGCGCCCCGCGGCGGCGACGGCCGTTGCCTCGAACCAGATCAGGCCGCTTCCGCCGTTCGCAAAGCGTTCGTAGCGGCGGAAGGTCAGGTCGCTGGGCGCGCCGGTCCCATCGCCGTCGCAGCCTTCCATGGGATGGATGCAAAAACGGTTGGGCGCGGTCCGGCCCGCAATGGGCACCCTCTCGAAGAGGACCGACAGATCGCGGCTGAAGGGGATCTCCACGCCGAGAGCGGCGCACTTGGCGCGCAGTGCGTGGGCGTCGGAAAAATCGAATCGTTCGTGACGCGACATGAAACTCCTGGTCCGCGCCCGATCTAGACAGGTTCCGCCGGCGGGTCCGGCAGACTCTGCACGATGCGCTTGATCCCCTCTATACCATTAATGGCGCGCGATTCGCAATGGCGGGGCCATTCGGCGCGGTCGAGCAGGGCGAGCGAACCCTCGTCGACGCGCCGCTGGGCGGCCTGCGCCAGGCGCAGCAGGCTGACGAGTTCCTCCTCGGACAGATCGGGAAAACGCCCGAAAAATTCGGGATCGAGTATGGGCAGGGCGAACGATCCGCCGTGATCCTCGAGGGAGAGGTTGATCGGACGGTCGAGCGATGCGAGGAGGGTGAAGATGGTGTGAAAATCGACGAGCCCGTCACCGATCGCGCAGGGGAAGGAGATGAGCCCGCCGTCATCGAGCAGAAGGCCGCCGTCCTTGACGTGGGTGGCCACCACCCAGGGAAGGATTCTCTCCGTCGCCGCCACGGGGTCCTCGAGCATGGTGAAAACGTTCATCGTGTCGAGACAGACGCCGAGGCATCCGCCGGGCTCGGCGCCGCACCTGTCGAAGAGCCGGAGCAGTTCGAAGGTGGTGAACTCGAAATGAAGCTCGATGGCGAGGGTCACGCCGTGATCGGCCAGCATCGCCATCTGCGGCTCGAGGCTCCGCGCCATCGCATCGATCAGTGTGTCGGTGGGCGGCGCGCGGTCGGTCCACCGCATGAGGCCGCCCGAGCAGGAGCGGATCACCGTGGCGCCGAGGAGCGCCGCTTGCCGGGCGGCTCGCGCGTTGACCGGTGCGATATCGCGAGATTCCCAAGTCTCCATGTCGAAGGGGATGTGCTGTCCGCCCCCCCATTCGAGATAGAGCTTCTTGTCGCGCGCCGTGTGCGCGAATTCGCGCAGATAGGGTTCCTCATCGATGAGTTCAACGGGGAGCTCACCGCCCGAAAACTGTACCCCCTCGGCGCCGTGGGCGGCCGCCCAGTCGAGCGTCTCGAGCGGAGTGAGCTCGAGAGGCAAAAGAGTGTAGCTGTCGATACCGACCGAAAATTTTTTCTTCATCGCCCCATTTTACCACCGGGCGGGCCGGAAAAACAATTTTGGTAATCGACCCGCCGCTTAGCCGCCCGGTGTGATCACCGGCGGCGGGGTGGAGCGCTTGAGGAAGAGGAGCGCGAAACAGGTGTCGATCACGCCGTCGCCCCAGGCGCCCGACTCCAACTGGGTGCCGAGGAGGTAGGCGGCCCCTTCGCGGTACCAGTCGCGGTCGCCGAGGAATCTTTTTCCGGCCAGCATTCCGACCCGTTCGAGGGCGTAGAGATAGTAATAGTGGTGCTTCTCGCCCATGCCCGGATTCTCGGTCACCGACCAGTTGACCCAGAGCCAGCCGATCCCGTCACGCACCGCCTTGTGCACCCGCGCCTCGGTGCGGCCTGCCTTGGCCTTGGAGATCAGCGCCAGTCCTTCGTGGGAGATGAGCAGGCTCGAGATTCCCATCGATGTGCGGCTTCCCGACACTCCGGTCTGGCCATTGATCGCCCCCATCCGGTTGAGAAGACTGGCGTCACAGAGATAACTCCAGGGACGCGCCTTGGCCTGAAAAACATAAAACGACGGCCTGTCGGTCCGCGCGCCGGGGCTCTTGATCTCGGGAACGTTGACCTTTTCGCCCGTTGTCGCCTGGCTTCTGAGAAGAGCGTCGATGGCGTTGACCCACGTTTCGGCCGGAACGGCGACGGCGCAGCGCGCGGCGGAACGGAGCCCGAGGATCGCGAACTGCGTGTTGGAGAGATCGCCGTATCCGCGGCTCTTCGCTGCCGAATAGGACCAGTACCCGCTCTCGAGCTGCAGCCTCACGAGCCAGTCGACGCAGCGCGCCATGACCTGGCGCTCGTTGTCGCTCAGCGCACGCTCGAACTCGAAGGCCTCGCGCTTTTCGGGGGGCAGCTTCTCGAGCCTGAATCGCTCGTACATCGGCGCCCCGAAGGCATCGAGCGCCATCATGACGAGGCCGACCTCGTAGGTGATCAGATCGTCCAAGGCGGCCGTCGACCGATTCTCGACGATGAAGGCGACCGCCTCCTTGATCGAATCCTTGTGCTTGCTCACCCCCGTACCGAGAAGCGCCACCACACCGAGCGCCGTGGTGCCCACCTCGAAACGCCCCGCCCTGCCCCAGCGGCCATTCTCACGCTGCCCGTTGAGCAGAAAGGCGATCCCGCGATCGACGGAGGCGTTGACCTCGGCTTCGAAAGCGAAGTCCGATTTTTTCGAGTCTGTCCACGACCGGGGCTTGTAGCCCGACGAGCCCTCCACGACGACGGCGTGATCGGGAAGCCGCTCCGCCTGCCCGCGTACGACCTGGCCGGCGTAGGCGAGGGCGTTCTCCACGAGGTCGCGCGCCGTGCGCGCCCCGTCGCCCGAGCCGCGCGCGGCGCGCTCCGGTTCGCAGGCGAAAAAGACGACGCGCCCCTGGCCCCAGCCGAACTCGACGCACCACGCGTTGCGGCCGTCGCTCTCCCGGGCGGCCACGATGCGGCCCCTTGAGACGAGGCGGAAGCATTCAGCCGAGAGCGCACTGTCGGTCCACGAGCGGTTGAGCCGCCTGTGGGAGATCGCGCAGGGAGTCGAGAAGAGGGGGTGCTGCCTGTCGACGTAGTCGAGACGGTCCGCCGCCCCGCCGCCGCGAAGGAGCTGCATGCCGGGGATGAGCCACTCCTCGCCGATCGCTTCGCGGTCGCGCTGGGCAAAAACGAGCACGCACCCGCCCTGGCGCACGAAGTGCTGCACATTGCCGCGCTGCGATTTCAGAAACGCGCCGACGCGCCGATCGGCGGTCACTCCCGACGCAAGGACAAGCACGCTCCGGCTTCTCGGACGAAAGTCGGCGATTTCGTCAATGGGATTCCGAACCGTGTAACCGTGGGACGCGATGAGTTTTGTGAGCGGTACGAGTCCACCGGCGCGGACGCCTTCCACGCAGACCACTTCTTGGGCCGCGGAGCGGCCGGACGCCGTGCCGAGCAGCGCGAGCGCCACGGAGGCGATAAAGACCGTGCGAATTGGATTCATGCTTCGCCAGACAACATTCGAAGCCGATCGATCAGGTACTCGTCACCTCGATCGCATCAGCATAGGTTGCCTGGTAGACATTGTCCAGAACGTCGACGGCGAAGGTGATCGTCCAGGTCCCCGCCGGTATCGGTCCGTTGTGGATCGTGTAACCGGCAATGGAGAAGAGCGGCCCCGCGTAGGCGCGCTTGACGCCGAACTTCCAGCTCCCCGGATAGACCCAGGAAAAAGTGCTGCCGCCCGCTTTCTCGGCAACGATCCACCAGTCGTGGTCGACGCCCGACTGATCGCCCGGATCGAGGTGGATCGTCATGTTCACCGCCTGCGTCGACGGAATGGTGATCGGCCCGTCCTGCCCGTCGATCTTGATGTCGGTCACCGGATCGTCGGTCGCGAGCTGAATCGATCCGGTCCACATCACCTCGGGCGGGCACTTGCCATAATCGTTCCAGAGGTCGTAGATCTCCTGACCTTTGGTATTGGTCGTGTTCTCGTCGCGGAGGAACTCGACGAACTCCTTGCTCGTGCTCTGGTAGTAGAGGGTAACTTCGGCCGAGACCGCCCCGGCGGGAATGTCGTAATCCGTCTCGTCCCAGTACTCGCCGTCGCTGTACGAGGCGTCTACCGGCAAACCGCCGAACTGCGCGTAGTTGGCATTGGTGAATCCGCGCGGCGGAATGCGGTTGTCCTTGAATACCTTGTTGTTGAGCACGAAGTGGAAGGACGGTCCGGGCTGCATGCCGAGCAGGCCGGCGAGGTCGTCGTCGAGTCCCGGCTTGACCTCGTAGATTTTCACGTCCGGATCGTGGGTCAAAACACCGGTGGAGGGATCGTAGGCGCCCGACTCGGCGACGAGCGTCTGGTCGGCGTCGAAAAACTGGACGTTGAGCCAGATGCGGCGTCCCTCGGGGTAACCGGTGGGCAGCTTGTGGCCGGTCTCGTTGGTCACGGTGACCTCGAGGTCGGATCCATCCTGCTCGAGAGCGACGGAGGCCGCGTTCTGGAGCATGTAGCGCGCGCGATCGATCCCGGCGAGCAGCGCCGTCTCATCGACCTGGTCGGGATAGAGCATGGGAAGCAGACCGGGCAGCCACGTGCTGCCGCCGGTCATGTCATGAAGGGGCAGATCGTCGCGCACCGGCGGGTTGCCGTAGTTGGCGCCCTGGCCGGTCACATCGCGCTGGTGGCAGTCCTGGCAGGTGGCCACGTAGTCGAGGTTGCCGCCGAACTGGGGTGCGTAGACCCCGCCGGGTGTGTTGTATTCGCTATAAAACCACTCGCTGTAGGTGCGCTCCACGGGGAGCAGAGTGTGGGCCGAAAAATCATCGGCCGTGGTGTCGAACGCGTTGGGCACAAAGTTGCCCTGGCCGTCGTTCTCGAAGGCGGTGTTGCTCACGTCGTGGCAGGTCCCGCAAAGAGCCGCTTCGCGATGAAAGGGCGAGACCAGAACGGGGTGGCCGCTCGATGCGTCGACAAACGGACCGCGCCGCGCGCCCGTGGGATCGATGACCGCCATGCCGTTTCCGAACTCGCTGCCCGGAAAGCTGAGCGCCGCAAGGATGCCCTGGTCCTCGGCGGGATTCTCCGATGGATCGTAGATCAGATCGACCATGCGGTGGCAGAAGTCGCAGGCCACTCCGATCTCGTCGGTCTCGAGCATCTGGCTTCCGTCGGTGGGCACGCTGCGTCCCTGAAGCCATCCGCGCGGCAGGTGGCAGCGCAGGCAGAGGTCGCCCGAATCGGGCGCGTCCTGGTTGCCGATCGTCATGTTGGCCTCGAAGAGCAAGTCGAGCGACGCCTGGGCCATCATGCTCCCCTGCCAGTTGAAATGGGGCTCCACGGCCGGATCGTAACCGCCATGACAGACCTCGCACGCCTCGGGCGGATTGAGGATTCCCGCCTCGAAGGGCTGGCTGCCCGGCATGTCGAAGTCGCGCAAGGTGGTCGGCACGCGCCCGCCCTGGGGCGAGACGATCGAAAAGAGGGCGTCGCTGTCGTCGGAGCCTTCATTGAAGGCATTGTCTGTGGCCACCACGCGATAGACGGCGTCGGGCGTGGGCCGGTTGGCGGGGAACCAGGTATGGCTCCCCGTGTTGGCGATGCCCATCGCCACGGGGCGATAGGTGGCACCGTTGTCGAGGGAGAGATAGAGGTCGATCCCCGCGATGCCGCTGTCGTCGGTGGCGAACCACTGCACCGTGACGCCCGTGTTGGCCGTGTAGACCTCCCCACCGTTGGGAACGAGCACGGTCACGTCGGGCGGCGTCGTGTCGTCGCCGAGCCCGGGAATGAGATTGTTCTGGATGTCGGCGAGATCGACGTTGGCCGCGTTGTTCACATTCGACGGCGTGAGCCCCGGAAAGGTGGGCGTGTTGTCGAAATTGATCGTGTCGGTCACCTCGATGAGGTTGCTGTACCCGTCGCTGTCCGAATCATCGTTCTCGACCGACTCGACCGCAGCGCGCCGTCCGTTGGGATTGCTCGGAAAATCTTCGAGAATCGCTTCCAGCGCCAGGCCGTAGGGATTGCGCGCACCGCCGCCGGCAAAGTCGAAGTGGCACATGCCGCAGTGATTGGGGGAACTCGGCACCGTCTCGATCGCCGTCCCCTCGGCAGCGGGGTAGACGTCGAAAAACGCCGAGCGCAGGTTGTTCCGCGCCCATGCCTCGTCGGCCAAGCCGACCAGGACGAGGCCGAGGAGTAGAAGAACGACCAAAGATCTCACGAGAATGGAACTACCCTGCTGCGCCACCATGTTGACCTCCTTCACCAAGAACCTGCCACCTCTTCGGCGCCGGGAACGGACCGGTCGGGAGAGACTCCGGCTGTTCGCGCCCTGGCGCCGCGAATGATCTATCGAATGCAAACAAGATCGTCTGTTATTTTTCTGCGTGCCCTCCACGCTGATTCTACCAGAAATCGTTTCGATCGGCTCAGGGGGGGATTACGTAATATTAAAATTCTTTATTGGTATTGATTCTCGATTAGAGGCACGCACGGTTTGCGGCACGCACGGTTTGCGGGACGCACGGTTTGCGGCACGCACGGTTTGCGGCACGCTCGATCAGCCGCACGCGCGCAGTCCCTCGTCGAGCACGATGAGGTACTTGTCGACGGGCATGTAGTCGGTGAGCGAGTTGCCCGTGCCGAGCGCGTAGTGGCCGTCGTGAAAGCAGGCGTCGATCTTGCGGCGCGTCTCGCGGCGGATCTCCTCCTCCGTTCCACGGCAGATGAGATCGACGTCGACCCCGCCCAGGGGGGTGACCCGGTCGCCGTGGCTGCGCTTGAATTCTTCCACGGGAAGGATGACCTCCTCGAAGGAGTGCTTGGCGTCGATCCCCACGTCGTCGGCCAGGTCGTCATAGACCTCGTCGAGGCAGCCGCAGGAGTGGAGGATGAAGGGTTTGCGGGCGTCGTGGGCGAGCGTAACGAGCTTCTTGTATGTGGGAAACACGAAGCTCCTGAGATCGTCGGGCCGCAGGAAGGTGGCGGTCTTGTACCCCAGGTCGTCGCCCTGACGGAGCGCGCCGATGGCGTCCATCGACGCGAGCCGCGCGCCGGCGGCGGCGATGAGCGACCCGATCTTGTCGAACAGGTTGCGCACCAGGTCGGGCGCGTCGACGAGCGCATAGGAGAGCCCCTCGATCCCCATCATCTGGGACACCCACTCGAAGGGCCCCATGCACACGCCGCCCACGATGGCCGCCCCCTCGGGCAGGCAGGCCGCCGCGCGCTCGAAATGGCCAAAATCGATGGGGTGCGATTCGTCGGGCCACGGATAGCGCTCGAAATCGTCGATGGTGCGGATCACCACATGGGCCTCGCTGCCGTGGCTCTCCTTCTGCGTGGCGGGGGCGAGCGGACAGTTGAGAGGGATCTCCATCGGCACACAGTCGAAGCCGAGGTCGAGCCAGAAGTTCACATAAATCTTCCAGAAATCTTTCTCCTCGGCGGCGAGTCTGTCGAAGGGCGTGCCCGTGCAGCGGGCGATGAATTCGGGAGACGCAAAGTGTTCGTAGAAGGGCAGGTGGCTCGGCCGGCCCCTCCGCTCGAGGATCTTGAGAAACTGCTCGAAATCAGGCGCGCGGGCGGCCAGCTCGTCGATCTTGAAAGTCATGGTTTCTCCAGCTCACTCGTCGACGGGCAGATACTTGTACCACGAAAAATAGAGCGCCGCCGCGCAGACCGCGAAGGTCGCGCCGCAAACCGCCGCTCGCAGATGCCAGTGGCCGACGAGGTACATGGGGCCGAGGTAGAGGGCGGTGAGGCCCACCACGCCCAGGGCGGCGTTGCAGAGCGATCTCGTGGCCGACTCGCTCGCCGGGCGCGGGCGACGCGCGGACGTTCCCACAGAGTGCCTCAGGGGACCCCAGAATCCAAAGGGCCGCACGGTGGTGAAGAAGTTCTCGAGCGTTGGCCCCTCGGTCGGCCTGGTGAGGCACGACACGCCCACGCTGGCCAGCAGCGATCCGACGCAGATGGCGGGAAAGATCTGATAAATCGGGATCTCGGGCACGAAGAGAGCGATGACCGAAAGAAGGATCCCTCCAACGACGCCGGCCGCATACCCCCAGCCGTTGATCCGCCACCAGTACCAGCGCAGCACGTTGGGCACGATCGTGCTCGCGCCGAGGGCCATCATCATCCATCCCCAGATCTGGCCGATCGACTCGGCGCGGAATCCGATCAGAATGCCGGCGATCACGATCGCCACGGTGGCAATATAGCTCGTTCTGATCAGGTGTCTCTCGTCGGCGCGGGGGCGGAAGATCGGCTGCCAGAGATCGCGCACCACAAAGGACGCGCCGCTGTTGACCGTCGACGAGAAGGTCGACATGAATGCCGCAAGCAGGCCGGCGATCACCACGCCCCTGATCCCGGCGGGCAGGTACTCGTGGAGCACGGCGGGCATCACTTTTTCGGGATCGCGCGCGTCCATCACCCCGGAGAGGGCGAGGAGGGTGATCCCCGCCACCATCCCCCAGCGGACGACGAGAAAGAAGGGCCACGACGCCGCCAGCTTGCACGCGTCGCGCACGCTGGCCGCGGCGAGGTGGCGTTGAAAATCGTAGAGCTGTCCCGGCCCGCCGGCGTTCATGAGCAGACCCTTGGCCACCCACGTCACGGTGAGAAGGCCGAACATCTGGTAGGCGGCGTGGTCGGTTCCCGCAAGGTGGTCCATGCGCCACGCCGGCGTGAGGCGCACGAAGTCGGCCGGCACCGAGGAGGCGACGATCTCGGGGCTGAGATGCCGGTAGGCGACGACGACGATCACCACGCCCGACGCCGTGAGGATCACCGTCTGGATCACGTCGGTCACCACAACGCTGTAGAGCCCCCCCACCGCCACGTAGAGCGTGGTCACGGCAAAGACGAGCGTGGCGAGCACGGCGGCCTGGTTGTCGACCACCCACTGCGACGCGAAAGGGAGGTGGTCGGCGATGCTGTCGAGAGGCAGGTAGACTTCGGTGAATTTTCCGATTCCCTGAAAAGCGTAACCCACGCAGGCGGCGGTGAAAAGAATCGCCAGGAAGGCCGACGCGTAGCGCGCCGCGCGGCCGCCGCCATCCTCGCCGAAGCGGGTCTTCATCCATTCGGCGGCGGTCATCACCTTCGACCGCCGCACCCAGCGCGCCATGTAGGCGAGGCCGAAGGCGGGGAGCGCCACCCCCCACATCCAGTGATGCCACCACGACTGCATGCCGAGAACGTAAAGGACCGACACCATCCACATGGTGCCGGTGATGTCGAAGTTGGACACGGCGCCCGACATGGCGAGCAGCGACCAGTGCATCTTTTTGCCGCCGAGGAAGTAGGCGGTGAGATTTTGCGCCGCGCGGCGGCGGTACCAGAGTCCGGCGGCGATGACGATTGCGAAGTAGGCGCCGATGGCGGCGAGATCGAGGGAGTTCATGAATCACGTCCCTCCTCGGCCGTTGAAGTCGTCGATCGCCTCGAAGAGGGCCACAATATTCTCGGGCGGCACCTCGGGCAGGATGTTGTGCTCCGTGTTGAACACGAATCCCCCGCCCGGCGCAAAAACCTTGAGACGCTCGAGCACGTGGGCCTTCACCGCGTCGGGTGTCGCCCTGCCGAGCACGTTGCGCGTGTCGCAGCCGCCTCCCCAGAAGGCGATCTCCCTGCCGAACTCCCTCTTGAGTTTTTCCGGTTCCATATCGCGGCATGTGGTCTGCACCGGATTGATCACATCGTAGCCCGCCTCGATGAGATCGGGCAGAAGCGCGTGGATCGAACCGCAGCTATGGAGAAAGGTGCGCATCGTGCTGTGCGTGTGCACGTAGTCGCAGAGCGCGGCGTGCCGCGGCTTGAAGAGGGCGCGGTACGTTTCGGGACGCATGAAGGGGCCGCTGTCCATGCCGAGATCGTCGCCGAATCGGAGAATGTGGGCCACGTCGCCCACAGCGCGGCAGACCTTTTCGAGGCCCGCCAGGTGCAGTTCCATGAGCGCGTCGAGGAGCCGCTCCACGGCGCGCTCCTCGGTGACGAGATCGACGAGAAAATTGTCGAGGCGGCGCAGAAAGGTCCCCCATTCGAAAAGATTGCATCCGCAGACCACCATGATCGCACGGTCGGTCGACGCGCGCAGCGCGATCGCCTCGGCGCGCAGCGTTTCGAAGAATCGCTCCTCGCCGGCATGGTCCCAGGGGCTGTGGGCAAAGGCCTGCCACATGACGGTGGCCATCGCGTCGGGCAAGCGGGCGTAGTCCGAGGGATATCCGTCGATGTAGGGAAAGTGTGTCTGGTCGAAGAATGCGCTCTGCGCCGGCATTCGGGCGATCGGTATCCCGCCGGCGCTCTTGGCGGTCCAGCCGCCGTCATCGTCCCGCTCCGGTCTGAACCATCGGGGATACAGGGCGCGCTGACCGCCCGGCAAGTCGATCGCGTACCAGTCCCCGCTCCGTCTGTTGAAGGTGCGCCCCAGATCGACGGCGTCGATGGCGAAGCGATCGAGAATCACCTCCTCCGGTTCGGCGAGCTGCTGCACCACATCGTAAATTCGCGTCTCGCCCGACGCGATGGAGAGGTGTTTCTTGAGGTTGCCGTAGGCGATCGCCGAGATGCCCGAGCTCGGCGTGGCGCCCAGATCGACGGGAATCCTGTCGGGCTCCTTGCGGTCGATGGCGGCGAGCACTCTCTCGCGCGGCGTCATGTTCATGGGATCACTCCTTCTTTTCCGTCACACCCAGTGTGCGGTCGACGCAATAGGTTTTTCCCGCGGCGGCCTCGATGAGCACCTCGTGACCCGCGTAGCGTAGCGGGATCGATCCGTCCTCCTTCGGCCTGATTGTGGCGGCGACGAGCTCACCCTCCTTCCACGCGATATCGATCTCGTAGCCGCCGCGCGCGCACAATCCGGTGACCGATCCGTCGGGCCACGCCGCCGGGAGTGCGGGCAGAAGTTCGACTCCGTCGGCGTGGCTCTGAAGGAGCATCTCGGCGATCCCCGCCGCACCTCCGAAGTTGCCGTCGATCTGAAAGGGCGGGTGGTTGTCGAAGAGGTTGGGCAGGGTCGACTTCTTGATGAGGAGTTGCACGTTCCGGTGCGCCATCTCAGCGTCCTTGAGGCGCGCCCAGAAGTTGATGATCCACGCGCGGCTCCAGCCGGTGTGGCCGCCGCCGTGGGCGAGACGGTGCTCGATGCTCTTTCGCGCCGCGGCGATCATTGCGGGCGCGCTCCGCTCGGTGTACTGACTGCCGGGATGGAGGCCGAAGAGGTGCGACATGTGCCGGTGGCCCGGCTCGGCCTCCTCGTAGGGGCCGCGCCATTCGAGGATCCGGCCGTCGGGGCCGATCGCGGGCCGGGCAAGCCTTTCGCGCGCCGACAGGATCCTTTCGCGGAAGGCATCATCGATGCCGAGCAGTTCGGCCGCTTCGAGACAGCTCGTGAAGGTCTGCCAGATGATCTGCTGGTCCATGGCGCATCCCATGGAGAGCGAAACGCGTTTTCCGTCGGAAGCGATGTACTTGTTCTCGGGAGAGGTGCTCGGCCCCGAAACGAGCCGATCCGTTCCCGGTTCCTCCACGAGCCAGTCGAGGAAAAACTCGGCCGCCTCGCGCAGCACGGGCCAGGCGCGTGCTTTGAGAAACTTCCTGTCACGGGTGAAACGGTAGTGTTCCATGAAGTGCTCGGCGCACCAGCCCCCCGCCATGGGCCACATGCCCCAGCTCACATGTCCCTGGGGCGTGGTGTAGTGCCAGGCGTCGGTGGTGTGGTGGGCGACGAATCCCCCGCAGCCGTAGACGGTGCGCGCCGTCCGGCGGCCGCGGGTGCGCACGCCGTCGATGAAGTCGAAGAAGGGTTCGTGACACTCGGAGAGGTTGGCCACCTCGGCGGGCCAGTAGTTCATCTGGACGTTGATGTTGATGTGGTAGTCGGCGTTCCACGGCGCCGCGATGTGTTCGTTCCAGATTCCTTGAAGATTTGCGGGGAGGCAGCCGGGGCGTGATGAGCAGATGAGGAGATAGCGACCAAACTGGAAGTAGAGCGCCGCGAGATGGGGATCACCAAGATCGGTGCCGCCATCTTCAGCTTCGGCGCCGACATCCTTTCCGACTCTGTAATCCCTGAGCCTCTCGTCGGTGGGCCGATCGGCGGCGGCGGTCCTCCCGAGATCGAGAGTGACACGGCCGAAGAGGCGCTGGTGATCGGCCACGCTGCGCCTTCGCAGTTCCGAAAAAGTTTTCCCTGCCGCCGCGCCGAGTGCTCCGCGGCACTGCTCCACAAGATTTCCGTCGAGCGGTGTCGACGGATCGCGGCGGCTGTAGTCTGTGGCCGCGGCAAGAAGGAAGGTCACCCCATCGGCGCCGCGGATCGCGAGGGTGCTGTCGTTGACAGACAGGCTCCCTCCGTCAAGCCGGGCCTCGACGCAGGACGCAAAGCGCACACCTTGTCGTTTTCCATCGTGACTCGCCCGGCCGGTCAGAACGAGACGGTTTGGGCCGTCGGCGGTCGTGGTCGCGTCGGCGGGGCGATCGAGGCGTGCGTCGAGCGAAATCTGTCCCGGCCGGTCGGACGTAACGCGAACGACGAGCAACTGGTCGGGCGCCGACACGAACACCTCCCGCTCGAACACGACCCCGCCCCACTCGAAGCGGGTCGTCGCGATCGCCGTGGAGAGATCGAGCCCGCGGCGATAGGACTCGCCCCCGCCCGTTGATTCGATCGCGTCTTGATCGTCGCCGATCAATGTCAAGCGGAGATCGCCCAGGGTCTGGTAGCTGCGCGGGTGGAGACGGGGACTCATCACCCCCTTCTGCATGACGGCCTCTCCCTCGGAACACTTCCCCTCGAAAAACAGGCCGCGCGCTCTGGCAAGGTGCTCGGCCGCGTCGGGCGGATCGGTGTATGCTCCCTGAGAGCCGGCCCAGATCGATTCCTCGTTGAGCTGAATGCGCTCCTCGGCGATGCGTCCGAAAACCATGGCGCCGAGACGGCCGTTGCCCACGGGGAGCGCCTCCGTCCATTTTCCAGCAGGCCGCGTATACCAGAGCTCGAGAGAGGTCTCCCGGGGTGTCTCGGGTGCGGGTGGCGCGGCGAGGTCGATGTCGAATCGCGCCAGAAAGGGGCAGGGGCCGCCCGGATCTCTCATGGCGATTCCCCAGGCAATCCCCCCGCCGTACGCGACCGGCTCTGTGAGATCGGGCCGAAAGGCGCCCGGCGCAACCGGCTTGGGAACCAGTGTCGTCCGAAGGGGGCGGGAGACGAAGTCGATGCCGTCGGCGGCATACTCCACGGTCTTGCTCTTGGAAGCGTATGTGGCCACTCCCTCGCGATGGGGCCAGACGAGCACTTCGTGACTGTTTTCCAGGATCGGTGCGCCATTGTTAGCGCGCACGTAGGGCCCTTCGGGTTTCTGGGCGATGGCGAGACCCATCATGGTCCGCCCCGGGCCGTGCGGCCCATGCTTGATGTCGCGACCCTTGTAGTAGAGCCAGACCTCGAGGTCGCCGTCGCCGTCGTGATCTCGAAGTACGATCGACGCGTCATCGACACGGTAACTGTCGAAGGTCGTGATCCGTTCCGGTCCCTCCCCTTGGGGAACGACGACCGACAGGATCGGTTCGGGGCTAACCCTCACGAAGGGGCCGCTCGGAGATTCGGCGCGTGCCACGCCGATGGCGGTCACATCATTGACGGAATTGTTCTCGAAGGTATCGGCCTGTCCCGGAGTCGGCTTGACCCCCGTGTAGTAGAGAAAGTACTGCCCGTCGATGCGCACAATGTTGGGAGTGAAGACTGCGAAGGAATCGAAGGCCCCTTCGGCCCCCCTGCCGAGCGCCTCGCCTTTCTCGGTCCATGTCCGTCCCCTGTCGCGCGACGTGGCGTACCAGATCGTGGCCACGTAGCCCGAAGCGCGGAGTGACCGCTTGTGCGGCGGGAGTTCGGCGTGGACCACCTTGCTGTACCAGACGTGGCAGACGCCGTCGACTTCGATCACGTCGCTCGGATCTCGCCGCGTGGCTCCCTCCTCGAACCCGATACCCGGCGTCTTGGAAAAAACGAAACCCTTGTGGCGAAACTCGGGAAATACTTCGTCCGCCAGGGCGGCGCCGGCGAGGCAAGTCGAGACGCAGAAAAGGAGACAAAGGGATATGGGCGATTTCATGGACGGTCCTCTGAGAGGGATTCGAAAAAGGGACCTCGCTACGTGCGAACTCGGTCAATCAAGCAAAAGCCCTTTGGGCCATCATTGCCACACTTTTTTTGAGCCTCATCGATCACGCCGTCCGCTCCGCGTCAATGCATACACGGCGAGTAGGCATTGCCGAATCTGTCGCGGCTGGCAGTGGAAATTTAAGACCAATTTTGATATATTATTCCCTCTCTCTACGAGGGACACACGCAGATCCCCGGTGAAACCGATCGGGTCCGTCGACAAGGAAAAGGTCAAAGGAGGAAAGCATGTTCAGACCACTCTATTCCATTCTGGTTTTTCTTTTCTTCGCTGGAATCGTCCACGGCGCGATCATCTTCGTTCCCGACGACTACCCCACTATCCAGGGGGCGATCGACGCTGCCGCCAGCACCGATGTCGTTGCCGTCAGGGCGGGCACCTACGTGGAGAACATCGACTTCAACGGCAAGGACATCACCGTGATCAGCGTCGACGGCGCGGCGACGACCACCATCGACGGCGGCGGACTGGGCAGCGTGGTCACCTTCGCAAACGGCGAGGGGCCCGACTCGATCATCGACGGATTCACCCTCACCAACGGCTACACCACCACCTATCTCGTGGGCGGCGGCGTTCACTGCGCGGGGACCTCCCCCACGGTGCGGAACAACCGGATCGTCAAAAACCACTCCGACTACGAGGGGGGCGGCGTCCTCTGCATCCACACCGGTACGGCGCTCATCGAAAACAATCTCATCGAGGACAACTGGGCCCACGACGGCGCCGGCGTGAGCTGTATGTGGGGCGGCGACGCGACGATCATCGGCAATGACATCTCGCTGAACACGGCCGACAACGGGGCCGGCATCCACTGCAACGGCGCCGCACCCCTGATTCAGGGGAATCGGATCTACGGCAACGACACCCAGGTCTTCAACGGCGGCGGGATCAACCTCGGCGACTCGTCGCCCCTTATCGTCGACAACCTGATCTTTGCCAACCTCGCCGGCTGGTTCGGCGGCGGGATTTATGCCGATTACGATTCAGCGCCCACGATCACGAACAACACGATCTACAACAACTCCTCCGACGGCGGGGGCGGGATCTACTGCAAGGGGAACACGAGCACGATCACCGTGGCCAACACGATCCTCTGGTACAACTATGCGCTCACCGGACCGGAGATCTACGTGGGAGCCGCCGGCGAACCGGGCGACCTGTCGATCGACTTCTCCGACGTCTACGGCGGGCAGGCCTCGTGCCATGTCGAATCGGGAAGCACCCTGACCTGGGGACTGAACAACATCGATGCCGATCCCCTCATGGCCGATGCGGGGGGCGATGATTTTCACCTGACCTACAACTCGCCCTGCCGCGACGCGGGCGCGAACAATGCGCCCGGCGTGACGTCCGTCGATTTCGAAGGCGATCCGCGCATCGTCTCGTCGACAATCGATATGGGCGCCGACGAGTTCTACTATCATCTCTACTACACGGGCCGGATCATTCCGGGCAACACCATCACGATCAAGGCGATCGGTCTCCCCGGTTTCGGCGTGAGGCTCGGAACGCACAACGCGCTCCAGGATCCGCCCCAGTCGACGCAGCACGGCGATCTCCATCTCGAGACGCCCCTCCTCGGCGACTGGCCCCTGGGGGCGGTGCCCGGCGACGGCCTGTTCGTCTTTTCCACCACCGTACCCACATCGTGGACGTCGGGCGAGAAGTGGCATTTCCAGGCGCTCGTGGGACAGTGGGGCCATCCCTACACGCGGATCACCAACCTGATGACGATGACGACGGAGTGATCTTGGAAAGTGCGTTCTGAGACCTGTGGTGAATCAGGTTTCTCGATTACCCAGGACAACAACAAGGCCCTGCACCGGTTCTCCGAACTCGGTGCGGAGCACGGCGCGCTGAAGGTGGACTTTTTCGAGCCCCGCACCGCGCGCGGCCTGCTCCACGTACTCGCCACTGTGGGCGTACCGGCCCGAGTCGCGAAGAAGCGTGCTCCCCGAACGTGTCTCCTCCACGGTGAATCCGAAAAGCCCGCCGGGCTTCAAAACCCGCGCCGCCCCGTCGACAACCGGCGAGAGATCGCCGAAATAGACGAACACATCGCAGGCGATCACGAGATCGAAGGCGCCGTCGGCGCGGGCGAGCCAATCGGTGAGCTCCGCCGTGGAGAGCCGGTCGTAGCAACCGCGCTCGCGGGCGCGCTCGATCATGGCGGGCGAGATGTCGACTCCTTCGACGAACCGCGCCCAGGGCCTCAACAGTTCGCCCGCCAGCCCGCTGCCGCAGCCGAGGTCGAGCACGTCGAGGCCCGACGGCGGCCGGGGCCAGTTTTCCTCGATGGCACCGATCAGTAGCTCGGGCGCCCGGTAGGCGAGGTCGTCTTGCATGTTCTCATCGTAGAATTCGGCAAAGCGGTCGAAGAGTTGAATCACGCTCTCATCGGGCGCACGGGGCGGCGGGGGCAGGTCGTTGAGTGCGACGAGCATGTGGGCCACCTCGGCGTCGCCGGGCTCGAATTCGAGATAGCGCTCGTAGGCGCGGCGCGCCGTGAGGCGGTCTCCTTCGATGTGGGCCAGCTCACCGAGCGCATACCACTGATCGGGATCGTCAGGCGCGAGTTCGGCCGCGCGGCGCTGGCAGAGAAACGCCTTGCGTGTCTCTCCCCTTTCGCGCAACGTCGACGCCAGATCCTGGAGCTCGCCGGCGTCGAGCTCGCGTTGCCGATTTTTGTCTGGAGGCTCGAAAGACACAATGCCGCGATCGAGGGCATCGTCGAGCCAGGCATCGATCTCGGCCGCCATGCGGTCTTTGATTGCGATGCCACCTCGCTCTTCAACGATCGGACGGAGTGCGGCCCCGATCTCTTTGGTGGTGCGCTTTCCGTCGCACAACTCGACGATCAGCGCTGCGAGCGCGTTGAGATGGTGAATTTCATCGCGCCCGGCGTCGAAGACGATGAGTCCGTCTTCGACGGGCGCGATCCTGAGTGAGGCACGGAGGGTGGGTCGTTTTTCAGCCATAGGCGATTCGGGGGATCGCCCCTTAGCGTTTCTTGCCGATGCCTTTCTTGCCGGTCTTCTTGGTTTTTCCAGCGCCCTTGGCTTTTTTCTTCTTCGGCTTCCCTGTTTCGGGTTCGTCGTCTTCTTCCTCTGGGCGTTTCTTTTTTCCCTTGTTCTTGCCCTTGCCGGCGCCCTTTCCCTTTCCCTTGCCCCGTTTTTTCTTGCCCTTGCCCTTGCCTTTTCCCGAGCCCTCCTTGTCCCCCTTGCCTTTCGGCTCCTTGACGGGATCATCGTCCTGTCCGAGGGCGACCGACGAGATCGCCGGGGCTCCGAGGATCGCCGCTCCCACGATCATCCGCTTGAGAAATCCGCGGCGCGCGCCGCTCACACCGGACAGGACCTCATCGACGTTCTTGTCTCTGTCGGAACTCATCTTGCCTCTCCAAAAACAACTCTGAGAGAATTCTCCACGAGATTGACTTATCTCGGCAAGTTCTCTCGTTGAGTTTAAAACATCTCTCCCGCGGGAGTGTTCTTTGAAAAATGAATGGCGCCGAGATTAAGTATCACCACGTACTCGCCTGGCACGATCCGCCGGACCGATCCGATCACTCCCGGCGCGGAATTCGATTTTGTTCCGCACAGGATTGCCGAAAAGCTGCTATTGTGCCCCGCTCAGCGGAGTGTTCTCGAGGAGCGTTCTGGAGGAAGGAATGAGTCAGATCGGTGCAGGCCTAATCGTTGTCGTCCTTTCGGTGATTTTTATCATGAACAGCCCCCCTCTCCCTGCGCGAGAGTACGAGCCCACATGGAAATCGCTCGACGCGCGCCCCATGCCCCAGTGGTTTCTCGACGCCAAGTTCGGCATCTTCATCCACTGGGGCGTCTATTCCGTTCCGGCGTGGCGGAAGGTCACCCCGGGGCGTTATGCCTCTTACGCCGAGTGGTACTACGCACGCGTCATGTTCAACGAACAAAATGGCGGGAGGGCGTTCCATGCCGGGAACTACGGCCCCGATTTCGAGTACCGCGATTTCGCCCCCCTCTTCAAGGCCGAGCTCTTCGAGCCCGACCTCTGGGCGCGGCTTTTCGAAAGGTCGGGCGCGCGCTACGTGGTTCTCACCTCCAAGCATCATGACGGCTATTGCCTCTGGCCGACGAAGAGCCCCTTCAAGAAGGGGTGGAACAGCATGGAGACCGGCCCGAGGCGCGATCTCGTGGGAGACCTGACCCGCGCCGTGCGCGCCCGCGGCCTGCGCATGGGGCTCTACTACTCGATCGTCGAGTGGGAGAGCAACCGCACGCACCGGACCGACACGGGATACTTCATTCCCGAGCGGCTCGTCGAAAGGCACGCCATCCCCGAAGAGAAGTACGTCGACGCACACATGATTCCCCAGCTGAAGGAGCTGGTCACAGACTATCAGCCGGCGCTCATCTTTTCCGACGCCGGTGAGTGGGACAGAACCGCCGCAGAGTGGAAGACGATCGACTTCCTCGCCTGGCTCTACAACAACGCGCCCAACAGGAACGAGGTCGTCGTCAACGACCGCTTCGGCAGCGACATGCCCGGAAAGCACGGCGACTACTTCTCGAGCGAGTACGAGGACAGCGACGCCGCCGGAATCGCTCATCCCTGGGAGGAGAGCCGCGGCGTGGGCGGTTCCTACGGATTCAACAGGGACGAGAACATCGACGACTACAACAGTTCGACCGAGCTCATTCACGAGTTGATCGACATCGTGAGCCGCGGCGGCAATCTTCTGCTCAACGTGGGGCCCACGGCCGACGGCCGGATCCCGGTCATCATGCAGCAACGGCTCGTCGATATGGGCCGCTGGCTGGCCGTCAACGGTGAGGGGATCTACGGAACACGGCCGTGGAAAGAAGCCGGTCGCGAGCAGACCGGGGGAGGAGCGGTCCGTTTCACTCGAAAGAAACACGACCTCTACCTCATCTGCACCGCGTGGCCCGAGCAGCCGTTGGCGATCGACAACCTCTCGCCCGGTGAGGAGACAAGGGTACGCCTTCTCGGATTCGACGGGCCGATCAGTTGGGTCGCGGCGGCGGAAGGGACCGTGGCGATCAATATTCCCCAGGTCACTCCGGCCACTCTTCCCTGCCATCATGCGTGGATCTTCGAAATAACTTCCGTGCTCGGCAACGACTGAAACTGTTAAGCCTCTTGGACACAGGCGATTCCGTCGAATTTCCGCGGCCAGTCACTTTCCAACTCCCGCGACACCGGCGCCTGTCAATACCACTCAGAGACGCTCACCGCCCGATCACGCCAGCCCCTTTGATGGTGGGCGCATTCCGTCGTATCAAACAAATTTGACAATTGGCCCAGCGTTAAGTATACTTTGGTACTGTATTTAGTCGCCTAATAATCCAATGCTGTTTCAATCGGACCACGCTGTCTTCCAATGTTTTTTGGAAAAGGGACGCGCCTTCTTTTGCGGCCGTCGATCAGCCCGTGGCCACGGTCCATAAAAGCTCTTTGAGTATTACGTCCTCGCGATTTATTGCACTGACCACAATGCCAATTGCATTGAACCAAATCCGGAGGTACACCCATGCGTTTGTCGAATTCAGTGCTTTTCGTCTCTGCTCTTTTTTTTGTTCTCTGCTCGCCGCTGTCGGCGGCCGAGTACAGGGGAACGATCACTTTCTCTCCCGATGATCTCACCGTCGCGCACCGCAACGGGCTCGACTTCGTCACGCTCGTCAACGGCGTGCCGTCGGGTCCCGCCGGCGCGCCGGCCCTTCCCGTGGTTCAGCTCGATGTGGCCATCCCATGGGCGGCCGCGGTGCAGAAGGTTTCGATCGTGCGTTTCGAAGCGATCGACATCGACGGCGCCTTCGACGTGGCGCCGCTGACGAAACCGCGGGTCGTTTCGAGCAAGGACAAGGAGCCCGATCCCTTCGTGAAGGACGGCACGATCTACGGCAACGACGCCTTCTATCCGGGACAGACCGCCTCACTCCTCTCCACGTGGGAGATGGTGGGCCAGCGATTCGCCAAGATCGCCCTCCATCCGGTGCAGTACAATCCCGTGTCGGGAACGCTGCAGCTCGCCACGGAAATCGAGTTTTCCATCGAGTGGCTCGATGCGGCCAATCCCCCCGAACAGAAAACGATCAACCTCTCCAAGACCGGCCGTAGCCACTACGACAACCTCCTCAAGGAGAAGGCCTTCAATCCCGCCGACGTCACGATCCCTCTCTTTGCCGGATCGAAGAGCCGCGCTCTTCCGGCCGGACAGTACGAGCACGTGATCATCACCCCCCAGGCGTTCGAGAACGACTGGGACGATCTCGTCGAATGGCACAATCGCAAGGGCTATCCCGACATCGTGATCACGCGCGAATACATCGACGCCAACTACTCGGGCGACAGCCGCGAGCGGATCAGGGAGTTCGTCGACGACGCCCACACCACATGGGGCGCACGCTTCTTCCTCCTCGGCGCCGACGGCGGCACCACGTCGGAGCGGATCCCCTATCACGAGCGCTACCTGCTCAGCGAGGACGTGCCCAACGACACCTTTTATTCCGACCTCAACGGCTCGTCGGGCGACTGGGTGGTCGACGTGAGCGTGGGGCGCGCGTCGGTGAGAAACACGTCGCACATCGACGACTTCATCGACAAGGTGCTCCACTACGAAAAGACGCCCACCCTGAGCAACTACGGAAAGACGGTCCTCTTTCTCGGCTTTGATCTCGACTCCTCCAGCCCGGGCGAGGACACGAAGATCCACATCAAGAACAACTACATCCCCTCCTACATCTCCTTCAGCAGGGAGTATGACAGCGAGAGTGGAAGCCACATGAACGACGTGATCGGTTACATGAACGACGGCCCCAACCTGGTCAACCACATCGACCACTGCAACTGGAGCATCTGGGGCATGGGGTACACCAACCACGGCGATCTCATGGACTCGGGCCACGTCAACTCCCTCACCAATGGGTGGGACTTGATGAACGTTTACACCCTGGGATGCCTGGCAAGCGCCTGGGACTACACGGAAGGCCTCTCGGAGACCTTCATGCGCAAGACGGGCGGCGCGGGCGTCTCCTTCACGGGCAACACGCGTTATGGCTGGTACTCGCCCGGTTACTACGACCTCTACTCGTCGCTCTACGAGATCCGCTGGTGGCACGTGCTCTTCACCGACAACGACTACCACGTGGGCGACACCCTCAAGGAACACAAGAACGACTACTATCCGACCAACGAGTACTACGAGTACATCTTCACCGAGCTCAACCTGCTCGGCGATCCGTCGATGCCGCTCTGGACCGACGATCCGGACAGCCTCAGCGTGACCCACGACGACCCGATCAGCACCGGCGCCCAGAGCTACAGCGTCAACGTCAAGTCGGGCGGATCGAACCTCTCGGGCGCGCTCGTTTGCGTCTGGAAGGAGACCGAGGTCTACGATTACGACACGACCAATTCATCGGGAAACGCGAGTTTCACCATCGATCCCCTCACGGCCGGCACGCTGCTCCTCACGGTGACGGCGCAGAACAGGATCCCCTTCGAGGCTTCGGTCACCGTCGATGCGAACAGCCCGCCGGTGATCGCCGATGTCGACCCCGAGGACGGCCCCGTGGCGGGCGGAACGTCGGTGACGATCAGCGGGAGCAACTTCACCAACTCGGCCGACACCGACGTCTACTTCGGCGGATCGGCCGCTTCGAGCGTGGTGGTCGTCGACTCGTCGACCATCACCTGCGACTCGCCCTCCCACGGCGCGGGCAGTGTCGACGTTCAGGTAACCAACTCGAATGGATCGGACACGTTAAACAACGCCTTCACCTATCACGACGCTCCGTCGATCAGCGACGTCGACCCGGATAACGGAACGACCGACGGCGGCACGCCGGTGACGATCACGGGAAGCGACTTCACCACCGTGGGGAACACGACGGTGACCTTCGGCGGCTCGACGGCGAGCGATGTGTCGATCGTCAACGCCACGACGATCACCTGCACCACGCCCGCCCACAGCGGCGGCGACGTCGACGTGGCCGTGACCAACGATTTCGGCTCGGACACGCTGAACAACGGTTTTACCTTCAACAACGCGCCTCAGATCACCTCGATCGATCCGACCGACGGCCCAGCGGCGGGCGGCACGGCGGCGACGATCTACGGCAGCGACTTCACGACCTCGGCCGACACCGACATCTACTTCGGCGGCGCGGCCGCCTCCGATGTGGTCGTCGTCGACGCGTCGACCATCACCTGCACCACGCCCGGACATGGGGCCGGCTCCGTCGACGTGGAGGTGTCCAACTCGAACGGTTCGGACACCCTCGGCAACGGCTTCACCTTTCACAACGCGCCCTCGATCAGCGATGTCGATCCCGACGAAGGGCCGATCGGCGGCGGAACGTTCGTGACGATCACGGGCGGTGATTTCACCACCCTGGGAACGACGACGGTGACCTTTGGCGGAAACGGCGCCTCGGGCGTCACCATCGTCAACGCGACGACGATCACCTGCACGGCGCCCGCCCACGCGGCCGGAAGCGTGAACGTGACCGTCGCCAACGATTTCGGATCGGACACGCTCACCAACGGTTTCGCCTACTTCAATCCGCCCACGCTCTCATCGATCGATCCCGTTGACGGGCCCGCGGCTGGCGGAACGGGTGTGACCGTCTACGGCAGCGACTTCACCAATTCGGCCGACACCGACGTCTACTTCGGCGGCGCGGCGGCGTCGAACGTCAACGTGGTCAACTCGACGACGATCACCTGCACCACGCCGGGCCACTCGGCCGGAACGGTTGATGTGGAAGTGACCAACTCCTTCGGGTCGGACACGCTCGGCAACGCCTTCACCTATCACAACGCGCCCGCCATCAGCGACGTCGATCCCGACAACGGACCTGAATCGGGCGGAACGTCGGTGACGATCAGCGGCAGCGATTTCTCCTCTCTCGGCACGACGACGGTGACCTTCGGCGGCGCCAACGCCTCGGGCGTCAACGTGGTCAACGCCACGACGATCACCTGCACCACGCCCTCCCACAGCGCGGGCGACGTGGACGTGGCCGTGAGCAACGACTTCGGTTCCGACACCCTTTACAACGGGTTCCGGTACAACGGCGCACCGTCGGTCTCGTCGATCGATCCCGAAGATGGTTCGATCTTCGGCGGGCTCTCTGTGACGATCTCGGGCGCGGCGTTCACATCGACGGCCGACACCGACGTCTACTTCGACGGCGATGCGGCTTCAAACGTGGTGGTCGTCAATTCGTCGACCATCACCTGCACCACGCCGAGCCACTCGGCGGGGACCGTCGACGTGGAAGTGGCCAACTCGAACGGCACCGACACGCTGCCCAACTGTTTCACCTATCACAATCCGCCGAGTCTCGCCGATGTCGATCCCGACAACGGCCCCGCCGCGGGCGGCACCTTCGTCACGATCACCGGTAATGATTTCACCTCGGCGGGAACGACGACGGTGACCTTCGGCGGCGCCAACGCCTCGGGAATCACCTTCGTGAACGCGAACACCCTCACCTGCTCCACCCCCGCCCATGGCGCCGGCAGTGTCGATGTGGTCGTAAGCAACGACTTCGGCAGTGATACGCTGGCTGACGGGTTCACCTACAACAACACGCCGGTCGTCACCATGATCGATCCCGAGCACGGCCCGGCTGCGGGCGGCACGGCGACGACGATCACGGGCAGTTATTTCACCACCTCGGCCGACACCGATGTCTACTTCGGCGGCGTGGCGGCGACCAACGTGACTGTTGTCAATGCATCCACCATCACCTGCGACACGCCCGCCCACGGCGCCGGCGATGTCGATGTGGAAGTGACCAACTCCAACGGTTCGGACACCTTGCCCGACTGCTTCACCTATCACAACGCTCCCGCCATCGCCAACATCGTGCCGAACAGCGGTCCCCCGGCTGGCGGAACGGCGGTGACCATCTCGGGTAGCGACTTCACAACCGTCGGGACAACAACGGTCACCTTCGACAGTGCGGCAGCGACCAACGTGGTTGTCGTCAACGCGACGACCATCACCTGCACCACGCCGGCCAACAGCGGCGGCGACGTCGACGTGACCGTGGCCAACGATTTCGGTTCGGACACCCTGATCGACGGTTTCAACTACGAGCTCGGCGATCCCGTTCCCGACATCAAGGTCAACGGCCTCGACGACGATTTCACGGTGAGTTATCCCACGCAGTTGACGATCACCATTTCGCTCGATCCGGGCGACCAGGCCGGCGTGCCCCACGATTACTGGATCAACGCCGAGATGAACGGCAACTACGACTACTGGTGGATCTACCCCAATTCGTGGAGATTCTCCTCGATCCCGAGACGGGCGATCGCCTACGACCTCGTCCCCCTGTCGAACTACCAGGTGGGCCAGGCCACGCTCCCCGTGGGAACGTGGACGTTCCTCTTTGCCGTCGACCAGCTCAACAATATCTACCAGGGCACCTACAGAGACGAGATCACCGTAACGATCAACTGATCACGAACGATCTACAGATCACGGCCTGCGCTCATCGTGTTCGCACGATGAGCGCAGGCTAGATCTCTGCCGGGCGGTGATTCGACAGCTCCTGATACGAAGTACAACCAAAGTCTGTGTCAAAGGGAAGTCGGTCTGCGTGGTGCATTCTGCAAAAAGGCTGTACCCTTTCAGAGGGGGCAGATCAGGGAGGAGTGTGACCGATGCGAATTCGAAGATGACTATCAGATTCGAATATTGCCCAAGCGGCCCGCACGGTCGGAGGTGGTGAGGTTTTTTGCCGCCGACTTCAGTCCGTCCCGAGTGACCACATACCCGGCTCCAACTCAGCAGAGGACGGAATGTCGGAGGCGGCAAAACCTCACCACCTCCGACCTGAAACCCCACTTTTCGATTACCCGAGTCCGACAGCGTCTCAAGCGCCGGCAAGAATCGTGTCGATCATCCCCATCGTGTCGTCGATCTGTTCCGGTGCGGTGAAACCGATCGTCATGGCATCGACGAGATCCTTTTCGAGCACGTACCTGAGGGACGCCTCGCGCTGCGCCGGCGAGGTGAGGTCGCCGCAGCCGAAGATCTTCATGCCGATCACCCCCTTGCCGTTGGCGCGGGCCCGTTTCAGGGTGGCGCCCACACCGTCGGTGGTGGCGTCGGCGTCCATCCGTTTGTGCTCCGGATTGATGCGCGCCAGGATCACGTCGACCCAGGGATGGTCAGCGGCCCTCTCGAGCGCGGCGTGGGTGTGGCACGAACAGCCCACGGCGCGCACGGCGCCCTTCGCTTTCAGCTCGGAGAGCTCGTCGCGCATCCTCTCGAGCTGCTCGGGCCACTGGCTGTCCTGCACGCAGTGGATGAGGCAGACGTCGATCTCGTCGACGCCCATCTCCTCGAGAAAGCGTTCCACCTCGGGCCTCGCCGTATCGGTGGGCGTCATCTCGGGCGCCTCGGCGAACCAGACCTTGCTCAGGATCGCCACCTTGTCGCGCGCGATCGCGCCGGTCTTGAGGGCGTTGCGAACGAATTCGTGCGATCCGTAGAGATCGGCTGCATCAACGAACGCCGAGCCGCGGTTCTGGCCGTGGGCCATGAGGCGCGCGAAGTTTTCCATGCCGAGCCGCGTCTGATCGGAGGCGTTCTTCCAGCCGTGGGTGCCCGTTCCCATCGCCACGCGGGGCACGGTGACACCGCTCACTCCGAGCGGCACGCGGTCGGCGGCGGTGAGCGGCGTGTCGACGCGCTCGACGACAGACTGTTCTGTGCACCCGGCGAGCAGGGCCGATGCACCGAGTACGGTCCGCTTGACAAAGGTCCTGCGCGATACGGGATTGGTCATCGTCTCCTCCCGGAATAATCGTCCGCTCCAAGATTACCGGTCTTCTTCGAGCTTGAACTTCGCCTTGTTCTTCTTCCACCAGTCCTTCCACTCGTCCCTCTCCTGGCCGAAATCCTGGCCGGTGAGAGCCTGAAGCGCCCGCACCCCGTCGACGACGAGGCGGCCCGTGCCCTGCCTGCCGCGGCCGAACTTGTAGAGAAGATCGATGAGGGCGTCGACCGACTTCTTCGACCGGATACGTCCGAGGGCGGCAATTTTGGCCTGGCCGGCCTGAACGGTGGCGCTCCGATCCTTGAAGCCCCAGAAATCCTTGGTCAGAGCGGGAATGGCCTTGGGATCGCCGATGTGGCCGAGCGCGCCGACAACGGCGACGTAGACGGAGAGATTCTCCTCGTTCGGCCTCATCGCCTTGACGAGAAGGGCGACCACGTTCCGCCGCCCCATCCGGCCGAGCACCTCGGCACTCTTCTCGCGCACGGTGAGGCTCTTGTCGGAGAACCCCTTCTTTGCGATCGACAGGGCGGCCGTGTCGTGGTCGAGGAGGGCGAGCCTTTTCATGGCGGCGATCTTTTCGGGATCGCTCATCTTGGAATAGCCTTTCTCGAACTCCTTGGCCGCCGCCTTGACCACCTTGGGATCGAGCTCCATTCCCTCGGGCTCCTCGCCGTTGATGTGGATGTATTTGAAAACGAGCTCGGCTTCGGCCCGCCCGAAATTGACGACGAGCTGGGTGGGGAGATCGAAACCGCCGATCGCCCGGAATCCGCCATAAGTGTAGGAACTCTCCATCTCCTCGCCATTTTTGCCCGCGCGGTGGATCGTCTTGCCCTGGAGGCGAAAGAGACCGTTCACAGGCGTGTAGGACGGGACGATCACCGACTCCCGGTTTTCGCCTCCCCGCTCCTCCCTGAGAACGAGCTTCGTGTCGGCGTCGAAGAGGATCTTGCAGGCGGCCCCATCCTCGCCGGTCGCGGTGATCGCGATCCCCTCGTCGGTCCCCTCCATCGTTCTGTCGCCGCTGTCGAGATCGGCGAAGACGCAGCCCGCGACGAGATCTTTCCAGAGGGAGCGGAGCGCGCCCTCGATCATGGCGCGCGACTGGTTCCTCCCCTGCTGCCCGTCGGCGGCGATCTCCTCGACGTCGGGGCTCTCCCATTCGTAGGTCACCACATCCTGGGCCGGAGCACTGGGGGCGAAGAGGGCCTGAAGCCTTTCCTCTCCCCCGCCGCGCCGGCCGCCGCCGCCCCGTCTCTCCCGTCCGGCAGGTGCGTCACCGCCCGCGGTGAACACCTTGATTTCCATTCCCAACGACTCGAGACCGTCGAGAGAGTGGAGGACGTACTTTTCACGCACTCCGGCGAGGAAGTCTTCGACCATCTTGTCATCCTGGGCGAGGAGGTGGCCGGTCGAACAGACCATCGTTCCGCAGAGGATCGAAAGGAGGATGAGTGCGCCGCCGGGGGCTTTTTGTCCGATCATCGATGATTCTCCCACAAGAGGCGGATCAGGTTCCGCCGTTGATTATGATACACGATCTTCTCCACAGGCGGGGAAGCGAAATAGGAACAGCTCTTTTAAACCGCCGAGCGCCTTGAAAGTTCCGCCGCCGGGAGGAGGGGGCGATCGTTGCACCCGTGCCGACTCAGGCTATTCTCAAAGGGGACAGAGGCCGCAAGAAGAGGGCGAAAGGACGACCGTATCATGAACGCGATCAAGATATCGGCACTGCTCGCGCTCGCCCTCGGCGCCGCGATGGCGTGCACCACATGCGATCGCGCGGCATCGGATCACAGAGAAAAGGACCACCTTTCCATGAGCGACGAGAAATCCCCGAGCGACGAGACACTCAGAAAACAACTCACCCCGGAGCAGTACAGGGTCACCCGGCAGAACGGGACCGAGCCCCCCTTCGCCAACGAGTATTGGGACAACAAGGAGCCCGGCATCTATGTCGACGTGATTTCGGGTGAGCCGCTCTTCACCTCCCTCGACAAGTTCGACTCGGGCTGCGGCTGGCCGAGCTTCACCGCCCCCATCGACGGCAAGGAGGTGATCGAAAAGGTCGACGAGAGCCACGGCATGATCAGAACCGAGGTGCGCTCGAAAAACAGCGACTCCCATCTGGGTCATGTCTTCAACGACGGGCCGGCGCCGGGCGGTTTGCGCTACTGCATCAACTCGGCCGCCCTGCGGTTCATCCCCAAGGACCGGCTCGAAGCCGAGGGATACGGACGGTTCGCGTCTCTCTTCGACGCCGACGGGCAGACGGCGGCCGAGGGGCGGACAGAGACGGCCACCTTCGGCGCCGGTTGCTTCTGGGGCGTGGAGTCGGCCTTCCGGAATAAAGAGGGCGTTGTCGACGCGGCCGTCGGTTACCTCGGCGGCACGCTGAAAAATCCCACCTACCACGATGTCTGTTCGGGCCGCACGGGACACGCCGAGGTGGTGCAGGTGACCTACGATCCGAGCCGCGTCACCTTTGAGGAGCTGCTCGAGCTCTTCTGGACGATCCACGATCCCACCACTCTCAACAGGCAAGGACCCGACGTGGGCTCCCAGTACCGCTCGGCGATCTTCTTTCACACGGGCGAACAGGAAGAGTTGGCGCGCAAAGCGAAGAAAGCGCTGAGCGGTTCGGGACGCTTCAAGAGAGAGGTCGTCACCGAGATCACGGCGGCGTCCACCTTCTACCGCGCCGAGGAGTACCACCAGCGCTATCTCGAAAAGCGCGGCAGATCGACGTGCAATTTCTGATTGCGGCCCGCAACGCCCATCCACTCCAATACAGCAGGGGGCAAAATGCGTGACGACGCAAAAAGTCTCACCGTCTCCGACCTGAAACCCACCTCATGCGGCAGTTCAAGCCTGTCAGACTCCTAAGTCCCGCGCTCGACGAGAGTTTTTCGGACTGCGTCGATCCACTTGATTTGGGACCGGAGCGCATAGAGCCCGCTGAGCGAAGCGAGCCGGCTGAAGAGGTCCCCATCATCCCGGTATCGGTCGCAGACCGATCGCATGGTGTCGACCTCACCGCGCAGCGCGTCGAGAGCGTTGTCAAGAAATTCGATCTGCTTCTGCGGCCGCAGGGCGGCGAGAAAATACATGCGCGTCCGCAGAGGGCTGTATGTGGTGGCGGCCACCCGAGGAGGCAGCGGTGGGCTGATCCACTGTCGAAGTTCTTTTCGCCCCGCCGTGGTGATCGCGTACGCCCGGTGCGGCCGGCGTCCCCTCGTCCCCGCAACGGAACGGAGCAGTCCCTTTTCCTCGAGGCGCCGCACGAGCGGGTAGATCGAACCGGCGCTGCCGCTCCAGTGGGTCGACGGGGATTCGATGAACTCCTTGCGCACGGCGTAGGCCGTGCAGGGCGCCTTCTTCCAGACGATTCCGAGTACACAGAATTCGAGATCGCTCAACCGGGCCATTGGTCACTCCATCGAGGGAAAAAGGGAGGGATCTTGAATCCCCTTCAAACACAAATATAATACGAATCGTACTATATTTCGAAACAAAGACAAGGTCGGACAGACAAAAACGCAGAGTCACCCGAAAGAGAATCGAGGAGAAACGCCATGTCCGCCGCAATCGCACGAATCGCAGTGATCGTCCTTCTGGCCGCATCGAGTCCCGTCGAGCTCCTGTCAGCCCGAACGGACGACGGCTTACTCATCGACCCCCGCCTGATCGCCGAGGCGGCCGAGGTCTGGCCGCTGATCGCCTCGGACGAAAATCCGATCTGGCCTGACTGGGATGCGTCGGCGACACCGATTCTGTTCTACCTGCCCGGGCAGCAGGACGTACTCATCAACCACCCGGCGCCGCCCGAGGGCTTTGTACCCTATTCGGGGCCTGTTCGCTTTGCGGGGGGAGAGATCTTTCTCCGCAACGGACCGACCATTATCGAGTGGGACGGGCAGAACACGTCCCGCACGATCGGACGGATCAAGACGCTCGTCGTGGCCGACACGCTCTCCAATCTTCGCATGAGGCTGATGGCGCTGGCTGACGATCCGCTCCCCGCTTCCCAGAAGTTCCCCGCCGGCGACTACGCCTCCTTGAGCGAGAATCCCTACGACCAGATGGCGATGATTGCCCACGAGGCGTTTCACGTGCACCAAGATCTCGAGGCGCCGACGAAGGGCGGCAATGAGCTCGCTCTCAAGAACTATCCCGTGCTCGCCGTGGCCAACACGGTCGGCTTTGCGCTCGAAGGCTTCGCCCTCGCCGAGGCAATCCGCGCCGACGACCTCGACGCGTGCCGCGACGCGGCCGCCCGATGGCTCGCCGTGCGCGCCGACCGCCGTTCGAAACTCTCGGCCGAGGCGATCGCCTACGAAGATGGCACCGAGTTCAACGAGGGGCTGGCGAAATACGTCGAGTACGCCCTCTTTGTCGCTCTCGAGGGGCGCACGCCGGGCGCGGCCATGAACTGGGTCCAGGGATTTCGCGGCTACGGCGATCTTTCCGAATTCCGGGAGTCGCTCATCGATACGATGACGAAGCATATGAACGGCGAGATCAACGTTAATAACGATCCCTACGGGACGGCGCCGCTCCGCATGCGGCTCTACTTCTCGGGGATGGCGATCGGAGTGATTCTCGACAGACTCAGCCCCCGTTGGAAGGGCGAGATCTTCGAACCCAAGACAACGCTCACCGGCCTCGCCCGCGCCGCGATCGACGCAACCGACGAGGAACTGGAGGCCAAGCTCGCCGAGACGCTCGAGGACCCGGCCTACGAGGCGCTCGTGGAAATCAAGAAACGGCTCGCCGCCGCAGGCAGCGACGCCGCCGCCTCCCAGCTTCGGGCGATCGAAGAGGGCGCCAACACACTGCTGACCATCGACTACTCGGCCCTCGAAACGGACCTGGTGAACCTGAGCTTCACCCCCTTCGGCATCACGGGAGTCGACGAATTTCGAACCATTTACAGGATGGCGCCCATCGCGGGAGCGGTGAAACAGGACTGCGTCTTTTCGCAGACCGAGCCGATCCCGCTCCTTCACGACACCAAGGAGCGCCACGTCCGCTTTCGGCTCACTGAACGACTCTCCCGCCGCGCGCTCGCCGAAGCCCTCGGTCTCGAGAAGATCCCCCGCGAAGCGCTCACCGACTGCACCTTCGAGCTCCCCGGCGTGCGTCTTCAGGCCAAGCGTTTCCAGATCGCATGGAGCGACGAGGCCGTCACCATCACCCTCCGGCCGGTGAAAAAGTAGCGAGCACAAAACTCACTCTATGGCAATCCTTACTTCTTCTTGCCTTTCAGCCACTCCGGCGCGCGCAGCTTGCCGGCAGGCGCATCGGGCGGAATGTAGGGTTTGAGGTCGAGAAGCGGAGTCCCGTCAAAGGCGTCGATCTCTTTGACGATGATCCCGTCGCATTCGACGGAGAGGATCTCGCAAACGCTTAGAGCGATGAGATTCGGACGGACCGGCGCGCGGCACGCAAAGACTCCGGTGAGAGGATTCTTCTTGTTGCCGCGCGGATGAACCCTGAGGATGCCCCGTTTCGCGGGGGTGTCGTTCTTGTCGAACCAGTAGAGCGCAATGGCGTGGGACCACTCTTTTAGTCCGAGCAAGCCGTCCGTGTAGTCGTCGAAGATCCGAAGCCGCGCCGAGCTTTCGCTCTTCTCCACCCTGCCGATCGGACGAATCTCGTAAACGGAGTTCTCCATCGGGGCCTCCACCTCCTCGTCATCGGAAGCCGCTCCGCCCGAGGCCGACGCCAGGCCGCCGAGGCAGACCAAGGGGAGAGCCTTCCTGAAAAATCCACGCCTCGAGAGATCGTCATCCTTCACCATTTGCTCCTTCACACCCTGTGGGTCAATCGAAAACCACCTCGCCGACCGAGACCTCGACGCCGGCCCGGTCCGTGGCAAGATGACAGACATAGCCGGGGCAGAGAGGGACGGCGTGCAGCCGCCAGCGCCGAAGATCGAGTCGCGCAAATCCCTCCCTCACCAGGATCGTCTCGAGGGGAATGTCCATGCCGCGGCCGTCGGCTTTCATCACGCTCTCCTTGATCGTCCAGTAGGTGAAGAATTCCCGTAAAGGGCGGGCCGACGCCTCGATGCGGCGCCACTCGTCGGCGGTCATGTACGACTCATAGGCGCCAAAGTCGATCTCGGCGACCTTCTCGACGTCGATGCCGAGCCTCACCCCGCATCCCACGGCGCAGACCGCAACCTCCCCGGCGTGCGAGATATTAAAATCGATCGGTCCATCGCAGAAGGGGCGCTCGTTGATATCGGTCTGCAAACTCTCGAGCGCCCCGGCGGCGCCGGCCGCTTGCGCACCTTTTTTCAGAAGGAGCTTCCCAAAGAGATGAAGCTGTTGATCTTGCCACCTCCGGTAGCGTAAGATCGAGGAATGGAGCGTCCTGGGGAGGGTCGCCAGCCAACGCTCCCAAGCTGAAGGCTTCATTTTTTCTTGAAACCGTGCAAAGAGAACTTCCACAGTCGTCATCCGGTGCTCCTTTTTGTCCCGTGGACATCATAGATCAAAGAAATCCGGAAACACAGAGACCGTCGTCACTTCTCTCGAAAATCCCCAAAGAATCGCCCTAGCTGCGGACGATATAGGGAGATAAGGAGAATTGAAGATGACGACGAGAATGACGCCAGCTCGCGGTGGCGAGCGCGGAGGTCGTGTGGCTCACCAATTGTCAGCAGGCCAGCAGGGTCTCTATTTCCTGCACAGGGCCGCGCCCGAGAGCCGGGCTTACAACCTGGCCTGCGCCGCGCTGTTGCGTGCCGACACCGACCTCTCCCTGTTGAAGCAGGCGGTCCGCACCGTCTTCGAACGCCACGAGGCGTGGAGAACGCGGATCGTGACACGCGGCGAGTCTCCCGAACTGGTGATCGATGCGGGTGAGGAGTTCACCTCCGACGAGTTCGACGGCTCCTCCTGGAAGCGCGATGAGCTGAACGAGCGGATCGTCGACTACGCCCTGCGCCCCTTCGATCTCGGACGGGACATCCTCTGTCGAACCGGTCTCATCACGCGATCGGACGGGGGGCCGATCCTGCTCCTCACCGCTCATCACATCGCCTTCGACGGATGGTCGCTCTGGGTGTGCGTCAACGAGATCTGCTCCCTCTACAGCGCTCTCAAGGCGGGTGCTCCGTCGCCGCTCGAAGAGCCCGGCGCCGAATACACCGATTTCGTCGACTGGCAAAAATCGACCCTCTCCGGGCCGCGCGCCGAGCGCCTCCGCGACTACTGGCAGGGTGAGCTCGCCGGCGAGCTGCCCGTACTCAATCTTCCCACCGACAGGCCCCACCCCGCCGTCCAGGCCTACAGGGGAGCGACCCACAGCTTCGAGATCGGACCGGAACTGACCGAACGCCTCAGCGCTCTCGCCAAGCAGGAGGCGACCACTCTCTACACGCTCCTCCTCGCCGCCTACCAGGTTCTGCTCCATCGCTACTCGAACCAGGAGACCATTCTCGTCGGCTCTCCGGCGGCGGTCCGCTCGCGCCGCGAGTTCCGCGGAACGATCGGCTATTTCGTGAACTCCGTGGTGATGCGCGGAGAGCTCGGCGGCGATCCCCCGTTCGGAGAATTTCTCAAAACGATGCACCGCACCGTGCGGTCGGCGCTCAAACACCAGGATTATCCCTTCCCCCTCCTTCTCGAAAAGCTGGGGATCGACCGGGATCCGACGCGGTCACCGCTCTTCCAGAGTTCCTTCGTTTTTCAGAAGCCCGGCGATTTCGGACGACTCGCCGGCCTCCTCGACGTGGGCTTTACCGAAAGGCCCTTCGACGTGGGCGGACTGAATCTTGGCCCCCTCACCATCCTCCAGCGCGAAGACCAGTACGATCTCGCCGTGGAGATGGCCGTCGTCGCCCCCGCGTCCCGGCCGGAGGGAGCCCCGCCTGCGGGAGTCATCCCGGGAGTTTTCAAATACCGCACCGACCTCTTCGACGCGTCGACGGTGGAGACGATGGTGCGCCACTATCTGCGCCTTCTCGAGGATATCGCCGACCATCCGGAGAAGAAGGTTTCGTCCCTGCGCCTGCTCACCGGCGGCGAGGAGAAGATCCTCCTCCACGACTGGAACGACACGAAGGTCCCCACCGTTCCCACCGTCGGAGTCGCTCAGCTCTTCGAGCGGCAGGCGGAAGAGACGCCTCTTGCCACGGCGATCGCCTCCAAGGACGGGGACCTCACCTATGGCGAGCTCAACCGCCGCGCCAACCAGCTCGCCCACCATCTGCGGGAGCGCGGTGTGGGGCCGGAGAAGGTGGTCGGCCTGCTCGTCGACCGCTCCGCCGAGGCGATGATCGCTCTGCTGGGGATTCTCAAGGCCGGGGGCGCCTACCTTCCCCTCGATCCCTCTTTTCCGGCGGCGCGGCTCGAGCTGATGCTCGACGGCACCGACCTCTCTCTCGTGGTGACGCGGGAGTTTCTCAAGGACTCCCTTCGGGCGATCGACGCGCCGATCGTCGACCTCGATTCCGACGCGGCGGCGATCGCAGAAAGGAGCGGGGACAATCCGGACTGCCGCACGAGCCCGGAAAATCTTCTCTACCTGATCTTCACCTCCGGCTCGTCGGGAAAGCCCAAGGGTGTGGCCATGCCCCACGGGGCGATCACGAACCTCATCGCCTGGCAGCTCGAAAAGACGCGCATCGATCGGCCGGCGCGCACCCTCCAGTTCGCGTCGCTGAGTTTCGACGTGAGCATCCAGGAAATCTTCACGGCCTGGTGTTCGGGGGGCACGCTGGTGCTCGTCGAAAACGAGATCCGCCGCGACATGGAACGGCTGGCGGAATTCATCGCCGATGAGGGGCTCGAACGGATCTTTGTTCCTTTTGTCGCCCTCCAGCAGCTTTCGGAGATCTACCGTTCTCTCGGCACGGAAAAACTCGTCCTGCGCGAGGTGATCACCGCCGGCGAGCAGTTGCAGATCACGCCCGCCGTATCCGCCCTCTTCGAGCGGCTTCCGGAGTGCGCCCTCTGCAACCAGTACGGGCCGACCGAGAGCCATGTGGCGACCGCCTACCAGATGCCCGATGACCGCAGGGCATGGCCGGTCCTTCCGCCGATCGGCCGCCCTCTGGCCAACATGGAGATCTTTATCCTCAACGCCGCCCGCCAGCCCGTGCCGGTCGGCGTGACGGGCGAACTCTACATCGGCGGCGCCGGACTCGCCAGGGAGTACGCCAACAGGCCTGCGCTGACGGCGAAACGTTTCGTGGCCCATCCCTTTGAGGCTGACGCCAAGAGCGGCGCGGACTCCAAGAGTACGGCGCGCCTTTATCGCACGGGAGATCTGGCCCGCTACCGGCGCGACGGGACGATCGAGTTTCTCGGACGCAGTGATTTCCAGGTCAAGGTGCGCGGCTATCGGATCGAGCTCGGAGAGATCGAGACGATCCTCTGCCGCCACGACGTGGTGCGCGAGGCGGCGGTGGTGCTCCGCGAGGACACACCGGGCCGCAAACGGCTCGCCGCCTATGTCGTGGCCGAGAGGGGCGCGGAGCCCGACGGGCGCGCTCTTCGTGATTTCGCGTCGCGCCACTTGCCACGGTATATGATTCCGGCCACCTACACTCTTCTCGACGCTCTCCCGCTGACGCCGGGAGGCAAGGTCGACCGCAAGGCGCTCCCCCTGCCCGAGGCATCGCCACACGGGGCCGATGAGGAGTACGAACCGGCGCGGACGCAGACCGAGGAACTGATCGCCAAGATCTGGTCGACCGTTCTCGGCGTGGAGAGGATCGGCCGGACAGACAACTTCTTCGAGCTCGGCGGCCATTCGCTGCTCGCCACGCAGGTGGCGTCGCGCGTCCGCGATGTGCTCGGCGTGGAAGCGCCGCTCAGAGATTTTTTCGAAACTCCCACCGTCGAGGGGCTCGCAGCCCGGTACGATCAGGAACGGGAGAGCCGGCTCGCAGCCCGCAAGGCGTCGCCCATCGAAAAAGCGGAGCGCGCCGAAACGATGCCTCTCAGCTTCTCCCAGGAGCGCATGTGGTTTCTCCACCAGCTCGATCCGGAGAGCGCCGCCTACAACATGGGCGTGGCCTTCCGCCTCGAGGGGCGCCTCGACCGTGGCGCGGCCGAGAAGGGTCTGCGTGAGATCATCAGACGGCACGAGAATCTCCGCACCACCTTTCATTCGGGCGAGCATGGCCCGGTGAGCCGCATCGCGCCCGATGGCGACCTCGAGGTCCGATTCGTCTCCGTCGACGACCTGCCCCGAAGGGAGCGGCTCGACGCCGTCAGGGAACGCGCCGGCGCCGAGATCCGAATACCTTTCGATCTGGCCGTGGGGCCGCTCTTTCGGGTCACCGTTTACGAGCTGGGCGAGGAGGATCATGTGATCCTCTTCTGCATGCACCACATCATCTCCGACCTGTGGACCTTCGGCGTTCTCTTTCACGAGCTCTCCATTCTTTACAGGGCCGAGAGCCCCGACGGGACCACCACCCTGCCCGCGCCCGCGCTCCAGTACGCCGACTTCGCCGTCTGGCAGCGGGAATGGTTCCGGGGCACGGTCCTCGACGAGCAGCTCTCCTACTGGAAGAAACAGCTCGCCGGCGTGCCCATCCTCGAACTGCCCATCGATCACGTCCGCCCATCGGTGAGAACCAACCGGGGGGCACTGAGGTCGATGGAACTCTCGCGGCGCCAGATCGAGGAGCTCAAGCTCTTCGCCGCCCGCGAAGGGGCCACGCCCTTCATGGTTCTGCTCGCGCTCTTCAAGCTGCTCCTCATGCGGATCACGGGACAGACCGATGTGGTGGTGGGATCACCGATCGCCAATCGCAATCGCCTCGCCGTGGAAGAGATGACGGGCACCTTCGTCAACACCCTCGCCATGCGCACCGATCTCGGAGGGGATCCCACTTTTCGCGATCTCCTGGGCCGCGTCAAGGAGACGACCCTCTCCGCCTATGCCCACCAGGACATGCCCTTCGAAAAACTCGTCGAGCAACTCCAGCCCGAGCGCGACATGAGCCACTCGCCCCTGGTGCAGGTCCTCTTCAACCTGGCCAACGCACCTTTCGAGACGCCGCGCATCGACGATCTTGCCTGGAGCCCGCTCGAGATCGATCGCGGCTCGGCCCAGTTCGATCTCTCCTTCTTTGTCGACCTCGAGATCACGCGCAAAGCCTACGCCGAGTTCAACACCGATCTCTTCGAACCTGCCACGATCGATCGGCTCCTCGGCCATTACGGAACGGCCCTCGCGTCGGTTCTCGAGAATCGGGACCAACCGCTGTCGACGGTGCCGCTCCTCGGGGCCGGTGAGCGCGACCGGCTGCTCGACGAATGGAACGCCACCCGATCGGCATACAGCAGCGAGACCTGCCTCCCCCAGCTCATCGAGGCCGAGGCGGCGCGCCGTCCCGACGCGGTGGCGGTCAGACTCAACGGCCGCCAGTACACCTACGGCGAGCTCAACAGCCGGTCGAACCAGGTCGCCCGACGCCTGAGGGAGATGGGCGCCCGACCGGGCGTTTTCGTGGGGATCTACATGGAGCGATCCCTCGACATGATGGTCGGCCTGCTCGGCGTCCTGAAATCGGGAGCCGCCTACCTTCCTCTCGATCCGGCCTTTCCCAGGGATCGGCTCGAGTTCATGATCGACGACGCCGCCGTGCCGATCCTTCTCACCGTGGAGGCACTCGCCGGCGATCTGGCCGGGCCGCGGACGGCCACACTGGCGCTCGACGCCGAGTGGGAGACCCTCGCCGCGTGCCGTTCCGACGATTTGGAACCGATGGCGTCACCCGAGGACCTCGCCTACGTGATCTACACGTCGGGTTCGACAGGCAAACCCAAGGGCGTGCAGATCTCGCACCGGGCGCTCGTCAATTTCCTCGAATCGATGCGCGCCGAGCCCGGAATGGCCGAAAAGGACAGGGTGCTTGCCCTGACCACCCTCTCCTTCGACATCGCCACGCTCGAGCTCTTCGTCCCCCTCATCGTGGGCGCCGAGGTCGATCTCGTCGATCGCGAAACCGCCTACGACGCCGCCCTGCTCGCCGAAAAGATCGACGCCTCGGGCGCGACGGTGATCCAGGCCACGCCCGCCACGTGGCGCATGCTGATCGACTCGGGCTGGAAGGGGAAGGAGGACCTCAAGATCCTCTGCGGCGGCGAGGCGCTCCCGCGCGATCTGGCCGACGCCCTGCTCGACCGGTGCGCCGAGCTCTGGAACATGTACGGCCCCACGGAGACCACGGTCTGGTCGACGATCTGCAAGGTCGAGGCGGGAACCGAACCGATCCTCATCGGCCGGCCGATCGCCAACACCGAGATCTATCTCCTCGACGGCGCCCTTGAGCCGGTGCCGATCGGCGTGCCGGGAGAACTCCACATCGGCGGCGACGGTCTGGCGCGCGGTTATCTAAACCGCGAGGAGCTGACCGCGGAAAAATTCATCGCCCACCCCTTCCGTTCCCACAAAGGGGTGCGGATCTACAAAACGGGCGATCTGGCGCGCTACCGGTCCGACGGCCGCATCGAATGCCTCGGCCGGATCGACAACCAGGTCAAGATCCGGGGATTCCGCATCGAGCTGGGCGAGATCGAGACAGCCCTCGCCGCCTATCCGGCGGTGCAGAAGGCGGTGGTCGTCGTCCGCGAGGACACCCCCGGCGACCGCCGTCTCGTGGCCTACATCGTCTCGGACAGCCACCACGAACCGACGCTGGCCGAGCTCAGGCCCTTCCTGAGAGAGTCGCTGCCAGATTACATGATCCCCTCGGCGGTGGTCCCCGTCTCGACCTTCCCCCTGACGCCGAACGGAAAGATCGACCGCCGCGCCCTGCGCCCGCCCGAACAGGGCAGGCCCGACCAGGTCCGCCAGTACCTGGCGCCGCGCACGCCCCTGGAAAAAACGCTCGCCAAGGTCTGGAGCGACATCCTCGGAATCGAACGGATCGGGATCAACGACGACTTTTTCGATCTCGGCGGCCACTCGCTCCTCGCCACGCGGCTCGCCAACGCCCTGCGCCAGACCCTCAAGATCGATCTTCCGCTCCGCGCCATCTTTCTCGAGTCGACGGTGGCCAACCTGGCGCGCAAGATCACCTACACAGCCGAGACCGGCGCCTACGCCTACCACGAGACACCGCCCAAGTGGGCGTCTCTCGTTCCGATCCAGCCCAAGGGAGAGAGGCGGCCCTTCTTTCTCGTTTCGGGCAACTACCGCGCCGAGGACGAGTTTTACGGCTACATGGCCAACCTCGTCCCCCACCTCGGTCTCGATCAGCCGGTCTTCGGCTTCCGGGCGCGCGGCCTCGACGGCCGCGAGGCGCCGCACAGGAGCGCCGAGGAGATGGCGCGCGATTATGTCGACGAGATGCGCCTCTACCAGCCCGAGGGACCCTATTTCCTTGGCGGGGAGTGCGTGGGCGGCGTGGTCGCCTTTGAAATGGCGCAGCGCCTCCTGAAGGAGGGGCACGACGTCGGGCTTCTGCTTCTCATGGACACCTTGCGCCCCTCGTGGTACAGCGCCCTCCAGGTCAAGTTCTACTTCTTGCAGCGCAAACTGCGGTCGATCACCAACAACCTGCGCCGCATCTTTCAGCACGACCACAAGAAGGGAAAGGAACATCTTGCCAGACTGCTCCAGCGCAAGAGGAGGCTCTACTTCCCGCTCAACGAGGACGAACGGATCCGCAAGAGGATTCACAGTATCGAGAGGGCCTACTCGAAACTCATGTTCCGCTACAGGCCGCGACCGCTGCCCGGAAAGCTGACCCTCATCGTCAACGAGGAACAGTACGGCCGCGACTCGTACATCGGCTGGAAGGGTTTCGCCACGGAGGGTGTCGAACTCCACAGGGTGCCCGGAAACCACCTGACGCGGATCACCGAGTATGTCAAGATCACCGCCGCGCGATTGCGGACCTGTCTCGACGAGGCACAGTCTGAGGGGCCGGCATGATTTCGATCGACAACGTGACCATGCGCTTTCCCATTCCGCGCACCCTGCGCGAGGTTCTGCGCAATCCGCTGGCGCGCGCCGAATCGTGCACCGCCCTCGAGGGCGCCAACCTTCTCGTCGAGCGGGGCGATCGGGTCGCCGTGCTCGGTCCCAACGGTGCGGGGAAAACGACCCTGCTCAAGCTGATCGGCGGGCTCTTTCTCCCCACGGAGGGAGAGATCGCGATCAACGGCCTCTCCACGCTGCGCCGCAACACGGCCGCGCGGCGGTCGGTGGGATTCGTCATGAACGAGGAGCGCAGTTTCTTCTGGAGACTCACGGGGCGCCAGAACCTGATGTTTTTCGGCGCTCTCGACAACATCTTCGGCAATGAACTGAAGGAACGCGTGGAAGAGGTGATCGACGTGGTCGGCCTGGAGGCCTTTGTCGACCGGCCCTTCTCCAACTACTCGTCGGGCATGAAGCAGCGCCTCGCAATGGCGCGCGGACTCCTTCCCGATCCCGAGGTGCTGATCCTCGATGAACCGACGCGCACCCTCGATCCGATCGCCTGCGAGGAGCTGATCGAGCTGATCCTGAAGAGGATCCATTCCGATGCAAAAAAGACCCTGCTCATCGCCACGCACCGTTTCGACGAGGCGACCCGCCTCTGCGACCGGGTGATGGTCATCAGCAAGGGCCGGATCGTCTCCGTCGACAGGCTCGCCGATCTCGACGCGCGCGGCGACGATCTTTCGCGATACTACAAGAGCTGCCTCGAGAAGCGGGAGGAAGCCCTTGCCTGACCGGGCCGCACCGCTATCGACGAACGATCCTCGGGGCGCGCAAACGGCCGCGCCCAAGGCGAGCGCATTGCGAAAATCGTGCGCCTTCATCGTGCGCGACTACCAGATCGAAATCGGCTACAAGCTCAACTTCCTTCTCAAGGCGCTCAACTCGATCGTACCGATCGTCTTTTTCTTCTACCTCAGCAAGTTGATGGTCACCGACGGTTCGATGGGGCTTGCCGAATACGGGGGAGACTATTTCCCCTTCGTTCTCATCGGGCTCGCCTTTCATCGTTACCTCCAGCTCTCGCTCCGCTGGTTTGCCGATTCGGTGCGTCTCGTTCAGGTGACGGGTTGCCTCGAGGCGATGCTCGGCTCCCAGACGCGGCCCACTTCGATCGTGCTCATGTCGTCCTTCTACGGATTGCTTTCGACGAGCGTCCACCTCGTTCTGATCCTCGTCGTCGCCGCCCTCGGCTTCGGTCTCGACCTGAGCCGAGCCGATCTCTTCGCCGCAATCACGGTCCTGGCCTTCTCGGTCTTGACGTTCATCGGATTCGGGATCATCTCGGCCACGGCGATCATCATCTTCAAGAGGGGCGATCCGGTGACCTTTGTTTTCAGCGTGGTGGGTGTCGTTCTCGGCGGCGCATACTTTCCCATCGACGTGATGCCGCTCTGGCTGCAGAAGCTCTCGTGGGTCATCCCCATCACCCACTCGCTCCACGCCCTCCGCCTCACCCTCCTCGAGGGGCACTCGATCTCCATGGTGGCCGATTCGGTGATCGTCCTGGGGGTGATGGGCGCCGTCCTCTTTCCCGCGAGCCTGAAGCTCTTCTCCTGGGCCGTACTCAAGGGCCGCAAGGACGGCACCCTGATGCAGTACTGATCGAGTTCTGACTGATTGTAGATAGCTGAATAGTAGGGTCTCAGGTCGGAGTCGTTCAGGATTTCGCTCCCTTAGGCATTTTCCCGAAGGGAAAATGAAGTCGGTCGCGAGAATCCCGAACGCCTCCGCCCGCGCGCACCGCTTACTCACCCTTCGAAACCGTCAGACTCTATCATTTCGTGAGACAGAAACCTTCTTTCCCTCCCGCCCACTTGAGAGACCCTACACCCTCCAAACATCACCCACCGTTCAGCCCCGCTCTCCAATTTTCAAAACGCGCCTCTATCCTCCATTGCAAAACGCCCCCTCGATCCGTGTCTTCCCGACGACCCTGACGTCCCATGCCCAAGATGCCATTGCTACTCTCATCGATCATACCGGCGGATCTTCGGGCCGCGCCGGCGGGGAGCGGCGGCGAAGACGCCGAAACCCCGCCGTCAGAGCGTACTGATTAATCGTCTTGGTACTGGAAGGTCGGAAGGAGAGAGAAGAAAAGAGAATTTGCCAGGAGAACCCAGGGTATCAGGGAATTAGGAGGTGAGAGATTTGGGTTTTACTCTTTCGACAAAGAAACCTTGGCAAATCCTCGTAATGTTTCAATTAAATCTCTTTGGACTACCCTGCGATCAAAACCATCTCCAATGGTTATATAAACTCTACCTGACCGATGGGGGAATACAAGAAAAATAAGAGTTTTGAAGGAACAAAAAACGCCTGGAGCCCAAGCCCAAGCGCCTCCCGGCCGCGGGCCGAGAGGCGCTTGGAATCAGAGACGAGAGAGAGAATTCAGAGTCACGCTCATCAATAAGAGGTGACCGTGACCGAATCCTTGTACGTATTTTCCAGAGTGTCGTTCAACTCGTCGACACAGAAGGTGATCGTGTAGGCCCCAGCGGGAATCTGGATCTGGGACAGAAGATACTCGTCGAGCTCAACGAGGGGGCCGTCGTAGGCGCGCTTGGTCCAGGCGCTCTTCTTCCACCACCCCGGGTGCTGATACCACCACTTGTTCCACTGGTTCTTCTCCGCCCACACCCACCAGTCGTAGGCAAGGCCGAGCTGTTCGTTGGGATCGAGGGAGATCGTGATCGTGCTGATGTCGGTCGAGTTGACCTGAATCGAGCCGCCCAATCCGTTGACCTTGATATCGACCTGGGGGAAGGTCGGGCCGCCGCTGCTGCCATGAACGAGCAGCGAGGGATCGCCGAAGACGGTCCAGTGATCGAACTCGCTCTGGCCCGCGGATCCGTACTTGTCCATCATCAGACACGATCCCGCGAAGCAGAGGCATCCGTAGGTCTGGTAGGTGAAGTCGCAGTAGCGGTCGACGAACTCGTCCTGTGCCTCCATGGGAGGATCCCAGGACTGGTTCTGAGTCGACATGTAGGCGCCCACCGCACCGGTCGGCTCGCCGCCGTTGGTCGCACGGAGCCACGCTTCGGCAAAACAGGTGCCGCTCATGAAGTAACCGTTGACGCACGCCACGGAGGTGATAAAGGGCAGCATGTTGTTGTTGACGAGGTTGTTCACATCGTTGCTCGAGAATCCCGTGGTCCCCCACGAACTACTGCTGCCGTGGCCGCAGTAGTTTATGATGCCCCGTCCCTCGTTGACGGCGTTCTTGACCTGCGTCGAGGTGGCGGAGGGATCATAAAACTCATCGACTTCGGTGTAGCCGAAGGTGAGAAGGTCGTCGCGAATATAGCCCATGTGCACGTGGTCGTACTCGTTGTAGTGGCCGGGGCCCTGGTTGGACGCGATGCCCGTGCCCTTCCACTGCCAGTCGCCGCCGTGGATGCCCTGCTCGAACTCGAGGGTCCGTTCGACCTGGGTGTCGACCTGGGCGGCCGTCTCGGCCGAGAAACGGCCGATGAAGATATCGGGATAGTGGTCGCCACCAGCGACGAGCGAGTAGGTCGGATCGAGTCCGCCGCTCGGCGTGGGAACCTGTCCAGCGTCGCCCACGAGGAGGACGAAGGCGAGGTTGTTCTGGTCGTAGTAGTTCTGGATATAGGCCTTGATCGCAGACGAAGTGTTTCCCGCGACCGACTTCTTCACCACTGTCGTGCTGAGGCCGATCGAATCCTTCCACGCTTCGAAGATCTGGACGTTCGACTCCCACTGGTCGTAGACGATGACGAGCATCTCGCCGTCCTCGTCGAGAGGATTGTACCGGCCGCCGTTTCCGCCGCCATTGACGAAGTGGTTGGCGATGAGCTGCCCGAAAGCCTTGCTCGGCTTGCTGTAGCCGATGGGCAGCGTATTGGCCGCCGGCTTGTTGACGACGTCGGCCGCCTCGATCACCTGCACCGTGATGGTGTCGTACACACGCAGCACGCCGGTGACGGGGTTGTACTGGAAGGGATTGAGGTTCACGACCACACCGCGCACATCGCGCATGATGTAGGGCTCGCCGAGGCCGGCGATCTCTGCGGGATAGAAGGCGTCCGTGCTGTAGACGTCGGCGAAGGTGTAGGGCACGGTCGCGGGATCGATCGTCCTGGGCAGATGGCCCTTGGACGGGGCGATCCGCACGTTTTCGATCTCATGGTAAGTGGCGTCAATCACGTCGATCGCCACGTGGCCGCTATTGGGGATGATCACGCTGCGCGCGTAAGTGGGAAGAGCGGGGTGGCCCGTCTCGTAAATGCCGCCGAAACCGTCCATGTCGAGGATGGAGAACTCCTGCCCCCCGATCATCACAGACTGGCTCTCGAATGCGCCGAAGTCGAAACTGACCACCGTGTCACCGGGCGTAGCCTTGACCACGTGGATGTTCACGGCATCATCCGCCGCCGAGGCAGAGGCGCAGAGCGCGAGTGCACAAAACAAAGACAGGAATACGTTCTTCATGGTTCCTCCTCGAAAAAAGTGTATGGGGCGCCCCCTGCGACGGAGCGCAAATTTACAGGAACTGAAATCAGATCTTCACGGGCTTGTGTCGAATGAGACGTTTATTCTGGCTTACTTATCAAGTCAAGTTGATTCAGGGTGTTAAGATCATCATATTAAAATCGACTAACAAGTCAAACTTTATGTCCCTCCCGGGGAAGAAAATATCCCTACCTTTAAGGTGTGTATTTAAATCCAGGCGGCAATCGCACCGAGAGCCAACGAAAAAACCGAGAGCCGCCGAAAAAAAGGAAAGACTTGTGCACTCGGGTTGCGCCAAGCAACATGATCAGAGCAAAGCTCACCAGCCTATCGAATTCGAGGAAACACAACCCGGAGTTATACGATGAATCGTAATGTGAGAGAGATCGAATGGCTTGTCGACAAGAGCCTTCCTCGCAAGCGCGAGCTCCGAAAAAAACCTTGGCTCCAACCCTACGGCGACCTCACCGATTTGAACAGGTGCCGCGTGCTTCTCGACTCGGTGGGACGCGACGTGCTTGCCGACATCGTTCTCGATTTCCTGAGCCTGCTCGACACGTCGTCGGCCGTGTACGAGAAGAACGGCGATTATGCCCTGGGGATCTTCTCGTCGGGATGGTGCCGAACGCTCGATCGCGCCTCGCGCGAACTGTGCGGCACCGACGACCTGGCCGAGGCGCTCGCCTGCGGCAGGTGGCACTGCCACGAATCGTGCTGGAACGACGCATCGAAAGCCGCGATCGAAAGCGGGGAGCCCGTCACGATCGAATGCCACGGCGGACTCAACATCTTCGCCGTGCCGATCCGCTCCGCCGGCGAAATCATCGGCGCCATCAACTTCGGTTTTGGCGATCCGCCCCGCGATCCGCAAAAGGTCAAGGCGATCGCCGACAAGTACGGAATCGACGCGGAAGAACTCCAGAAGCATGCCGAAGCGTACGAATCGCGGCCGCGCTTTCTCATCGATGTGGCCCGGGACTACCTGGTCACCTCGGCCCGGTTGATCGGCGAAATCGCCGCCCGTAAATCAACGGCAGACACGCTCCTTCAGAAGAAGGACTTTCTCGAAAGCATTGTCGACACGGCTCAGACCATCATCCTCGTTCTCGACATCGAAGGCCGGATCGTGCGCTTCAATCCCTACATGGAAGAACTCACCGGCTTCAGCCTCGACGAGGTCGCCGGTAAGGACTGGTTCTCCACATTTTTGCCCTCCCGCGACCAGGACAAGATTCGGGGTGTTTTCGAATCGGCCATCAGCGGGACGCGCACCAGGGGAATCATCAATCCGATCGTGAAGAAGGACGGCGGCACGCGTTTGGTCGAATGGTGGGATGACGAACTCCGTAACGCGAAGGGCGAGTTGACGGGGATCCTCGCCATCGGCCAGGACATCACCGAACGCGCTCTGGCCGAGGAGAAAGAGAAGAAGCTGATCGCCCAGGTGCAGCACGTGCAGAAACTCGAAAGCCTCGGCACCCTGGCAGGCGGAATCGCCCACGACTTCAACAACCTGCTCATGGGCATCATCGGAAACCTCGACCTCGCCAAGGAAAACATCGCCACATCGTCGACGACCTTCGACAACGTGTCGCAGGCCGAGATGGCCGCGAAGCGCGCCTCGGAACTCTGCAGGCAACTGCTCGCCTACTCCGGCAAGGGCCGTTTCATCGTC
>Ga0180429_10000120_pt1 | contig 75047 bp, 50 predicted proteins | sample SS_ome_FD_132428 | JGI IMG/M metagenome (GOLD analysis project Ga0180429, IMG submission 132428) | Hypersaline lake sediment archaeal communities from the Salton Sea, California, USA - SS_1_S_1 metaG | ecosystem: Environmental > Aquatic > Non-marine Saline and Alkaline > Hypersaline > Sediment ... | reverse complement strand
CTGGCTGAGTGCCTTGCCGAGCCGGCCGATGTGGCGGCCGACGTCGGAGAGCCGTTTGTGTAGCTCGCGGCCGAGTTGGCTGATCTGTTGGGCGTTTTCGGCCAACTGCTCCTGCCGCCACCCGTAGGCCACCGCCCGCAAGAGGGCGATCAGCGTCGTCGGCGTGGCGATGATCACGTTCTGCTCGACGCCCGCCTCGATCAGCGTCGGATCGTGCTCCAACGCCGCGCTGAAGAAGACCTCGCCGGGCAGGAACAGGACGACGAACTCGGGCGCCGGGTCGAAATGCTTGAAGTACGACTTCCCAGACAGCTTGGCGACGTGATCGCGGACCTGCCGGGCATGGTCGTTGAGCTTCGCCGTGCGGGTTTCCTCGTCGGTGGCCTCGATGGCTTCCAGGTACGCGGCGAGCGGCGTTTTGCAGTCGACCACCACGTTCTTGTTGCCCGGCAGCTTCACGAGCAGATCGGGGCGCAGTTTCCCGTCTTCGGTATCGGCCGATTGCTGTTCGTAGAAGTCGCAGTGGTCGAGCATACCGGCCATTTCGACCACGCGTCGCAGTTGGATTTCACCCCATCGGCCGCGGACCTGCGGGCGGCGGAGCGCCTTGACGAGGTTCGAGGTTTCGCTGCGTAGGTCCTTCTGTGTTTCGGTGAGCGTTTTGACCTGTTCGGTGAGGCCGCTGTAGGCCTGGATGCGGCTCTTTTCGATTTCCTGTAGTTTGGCGTCGACCTTATCGAGCGACGTCTTCACCGGCTTGACCAGTTCGTCGATGGCCGTTTGGCGTTTGGACAGATCGCCTTTGGCGGTCTCTTGGAACTTCTCCAACTGCGTCTTGGCGAGTTGCAGGAAGGAGGTATTGCTGCTCTTCAGGGCGTCGGCGGCCAGCGCCTTGAAGGCGTCGGAGAGTTTTTTCTGGGCCTCGTCGAGCAGGGCCAGTTTCTCTTCGGCCCGCCGCCGTTCTTCTTCCAGCGAGGTTTCGAGTTGGACCGTTTTGGCGTTCAGTTCGGCCACCCGGGCTCGGAGTTCCTCGACGGTGACGCCTTCCTGCCGCAGTCGGCCGCGGAGTTCTTCGATAGCGTCTTCCCGGGCGACGAGCCGTTCGGCCAGGGCGGCGCTCTGGGCGCCCGACTCGTTTCGCCCCCGATCGAACGCGTGGCGGGTCTTTGCCTTTAGAACAAGCCACGCCGCAATCGCACCAACGGCGATACCGATCAGCAGCATTAGGATGGGTAGGATGTATGACACGGCATATTGTCCTACGAGTCTGGTGGAGAAGTGGTCTTTTCTAGCTCCGCGATTAGCGGCGGAAGGTCGTCTTCAACAGTGTTCCACACCAAGTCCAAATCGATATCGAAGTATGCATGAACGAGACGATTTCTCATGCCAACGATATCCGGCCAGGGGACGCCTGGCATCTGTGCGCGGCATTCCGGCGAGACGCTCACGGCCGCTTCGCCGATAACCGTGATGCATCGGACCAGGCTGTGGACCAACATCCGGTTATTGTCCAACTCGGACCGCTCACGCCCCGCGAGGTATGAGAGGGCTTCTTGTGCCGCCTCCAGCATGTGGCGCAGCCTAATAGAATCACTCCTGATCATAGAGCACCTCGGCCGAGCCGACAACCTCGTTGCGGAAGTAGCGGCTCAAGTCGGCGGGGGTTCGCATATCTGCCTTACGCCCGAATATCTCGGACAGATCGCGTTCCATCCCTGCGAGTCGGATCAACCCTACCTTCGCCGCGGCCGCGAACTCGACCAGCACGTCGATGTCGCTATCCGGGCGAAAATCGTCGCGCAGCACCGATCCGAATAAAGCAAGTTTCCGGATGCTATGACGCCGACAAAAATCTGCGATCGCGTTGCGATCTATGGTAATTGCAGTGGACATGGGCCGTAGTCTCCTTGACCGAAAGTGTAGTTGACAACCGGTCGTGTTGACAAGAGGGGTAATAGTCGTTGTTCGCGGAGCGAACAACGACTATTGCGGCGCCGCCACTTCGTCCAACGGGCCGATGGTCATCGTGGTGCCGCGACTGAGCGGGTAGCTCGACAGCACGGCCGCGAGGTCGTCGAGCGTGACGGCCGCCACCGCGTCGAGATCGTTGCCGACGCTGCGGTACTCGCGGCGGTAGACCCAATCGCTGGCCACCGAGAAGAGCCGGCCCCGGGGACGTTCGCTGGAAAGCACGATTCGCGAGCGGAGCTTGCTCTTGGCCTGCTCGAGTTCGACCGCCGCGACACCTTCCGCCTCGGCGCGGCGGTAGACGTCGAGGATCCGCTGCAGGTTGTCGGCCGCGGTGTCCGGATGGCAGCTCATGAAGGTCGACATCACGCCGGCGTCTTCATGTTCCAAATGGTTCAGGCCGGCGTGTTCGGCCAGGCCCGGGTCGATCAACTCCCAATAGAGCCGGCTCCCGGAGTCGTCGCCCAGCACGGTGGCGAGCAGTTTGGCGGCGTAACGCGCGTCGTCCCGGGCGGTGGGTGCGTCGGCGAGGCGGAGCGAATACTGTTGCGAGGCCGATTCCTTCCGAACGACGTGAAATCCATCTTGCGGCGCCGGCCGCTGGGGGTCGCGTCCGGCCGTCACCGGTTCCCAATGTCCGCAGGACCGCTCGGCGCGGGAAACCAGGGCCTCGAAATCGATCCGACCGCAGCCGATCAGCGAGATATTGCCCGGGCTGTAACGCCGCTGGAAGTAATCGCGCATCGTTTCCACCGAGAGCGCACCGACGCTCCGGGCGGTTCCCAGCACGCTGCGTCCCAAGGGGTGCGAGCCGAAATACGCCGCCCGGGCCTTCTCGTCGGCTCCGAAAGGCGGCTGGTCCTCGTACATGTGGATCTCTTCGATGATGACTTGCTTCTCGGTGTCGAAGTCCTCCGTTCGAAGCGAGGGTCGGAGGATATCGGCCAGCAGTTCCACGGCCCGATCCTGATACTCCGGCAGCACGGCCGCGTAGTAGATCGTGTTTTCTTCGCTGGTGCCGGCGTTGTTATGTGCCCCGATCTCGTCGAACTCGCGGTTGACGTCGTCGGCCGAGCGGGTGGGCGTGCCCTTGAACATCATGTGTTCGAGGAAATGGCTCACGCCGGCCACCGCGTCGGTCTCGTCGCGGGCGCCGGTCTGAACGATGAACGCCAAGGCCGTCGAATGGGCCTCGCCGTTGCACTCGGCGACGATTTGAAGGCCGTTCTCCAGGCGGTGTTCAACAAACTCCATCGGGGACCTCCAACTCGTGCGGGCCGAGCGTGACGATCGTAAAATCACCCGGCGGATGCGCGGCCAGGTAGCCGTTGATCGTCTCGGCGGTCAATCCGTCGACCAACGCGCCCACTTCGTCGAGCGTGCGGGCGCGGCCCAGGTGATACCAATCTCGGGCGATTGAAGAACTTCGCGCGGAACTCGACTCCTGCTGCATAATCAAGGCGCTCTTGATGCACGCCTTCACGCGGTCGAGTTCTTGATTCTCGACACCCCCAGCCAACCGGCGCAGCTCGCCGACGGTGACGTCCAACGTTTCCTGGGCTCGATCGGCACTCGTTCCGGCGTAGCAGAGGACCGCACCGCGGTCGCGGAGCGTATTGTAGGAAGCATAAACGGCGTAGCAGAGGCCGCGTCGCTCGCGGACTTCGGTGAACAGCCTCGCGCTGGCTCCTCCGCTGAGCACACCCAGCGCTCCCCATGCCTGGAAGTAATCCGCATCGCGATACGGTACGCTCGGATAAGCGATGCCGATCTGCGTCTGGCTCGACTCGTAGTCGATGTGTTCGTAACGCGTCTGGGGAGGTTTTTCCACGATCGGCTCGGTGGGGCAAGGTTCCCAATCGTCGAGCAAACGGCCCAACGTGTCTTTCAACTGCTGCCAATCGAAGCGGCCGGCGACGCCGAGAATCGTGCCGTCGGGGCGGTAGCGCCGCGCGAAATTCTGACGGACGTCGTCGATCGAGATTGCTTCGAGCGACTGCTGATCGCCATGGGACGGACGCCCCCAAGGGTCGGGATAGTGGCGGCGCCGCAACTCGATCATCACCTTCTGCGAGGGCTCGTCTTCCACCGCGCGAAGCTCCTGCAACACCACCATTCGACCGGCCTCGAGTTGCTGCCGCGGCAGGTGCGGTCGACGCAGAACGTCGGCGTAAAGCGCCAGCGCCGGGAGCAGATTCTCCGAAACCGTGGCGCCGCCGAACCCGGTATGGGCATTGGTGACCGACTCGTGGTGATCTATGCCCAGGTTCTCCAGATCGAGCATGAATTGGCGGCTGTCGCGCCCGCCCGCTCCACGCAACGCCATCTCGCAGGTGAAACTGCTCAGCCCGCTGCGGTCCGGTGGATCGTGGACGCAGCCGGACGGCACGAGGAACGTCAGCGCCGCCGACTGCATTGAACTCCGCGGCTCGCCGAGGAGCACCAGCCCATTGCGGAACGTGTGGGAGAGTATCGGATCGGTCGGCATAGTTCAGGCTCGGCTACACGGGCGCGGTCTCGACGGACTTGAAGACGGTTCTGACGGTGGTGAACCCGAGGCGGCGATAGAGTCGAATCGCCCTGTTGTTCCGCGCGGTGGCTTCCAGATACGCCCGCTTTACACCCGCGGCCTGAAAACCGGCCAGCGAACGATGCAGCAGGCAAGTACCCAGGCCGCAGTCGCGATGCTCGGGCGTAACGGCCACGTTCTGGATCGATCCCAGACCGCGCCGGTCGCGGATGCCCTGGATCGTGCCGCAATAGTCGGGCGGCCGTCGCCGGTCGGGCACATAGGCGATCAGCCAAGTGGCCTCGGGCAGGAACCCCGGCTTTTGGGCGATCTGGCTCATCAGACGCCGACAACCGTCCAACTTACCCAAACAGGGGAACACGTTCGAGTCGATCTCATCCCGGAAACTGTAGTATTTCGCCGCTGCGAACGCGTCCAGCAGCGACGAATCCCACTGATGAAACCGATATCCGGGCGGCAGGTCCGTCGAAAAATCGTGCCCGACCAGATCGATCTCCATCCGGTATCTCTTAAAATACATCAAGTCCATCAAGTAAACATACCGCTGTCTGCCACGCCCGTCAACTCGCCCGGGTGGCGGCGAATCACCACACGGCTCGGTTTGCCGCTACAATCCACGTGTACTGCGGCCGGTATCAGATCAATTTCCGTAGCGTGTTCAGGTTGATCACGTCCATGTCGATCCCGTCTTGCCGGCCCTTGGGTGTCTCCAAATACATGGGGGTTTTGCGAAAACGGCGGTCGGCCAGCAGATGACGGAACGGTTCGAGGCCCATCTCGCCACGGCCGATGTGCGCGTGGCGGTCGACCCGTGAGCCTAGTTCCCGTTTGCTGTCGTTGAGATGAAACGCCTTGATCTGCCGCAGCCCCACGGTTGCGTCGAACTGCTTCATCGTGGCCTTGTACTGTTTTTGGGTTCCCATCGGATATCCGGCCGCGAAGACGTGGCAAGTGTCGAAACAGACTCCCAGCCGGCCGGGGTCCCTAACGCCGTCGAGGATCGCCGCGAGTTGCTCGAATCGCCAGCCGATCGAAGTACCCTGGCCGGCAGTGGTTTCCAGCAGACACGTCGCCTCGACGCGCCGGGTCTGCCGGTGGATTTCGTCCAGCGCCCGGACGATCTGCCGCAATCCGCTTGCCTCGCTGCCGGCGGTGAATGCCCCGGGATGGGTGATGACGTGCGGGATTCCCAGCGTCTCGGCCCTGAGTAGCTCTGCCACCAAGGCATCGACCGACTTGCGCCAGAGCGTCCTGTCGGGACTGGCCAGGTTTATCAGGTAGGAATCGTGCGCGACCGGATGCACGATCTTCCGCTCCGCCAAGACTTCCCGGAACCGTCGCGCCTGGTCCCGCGTAATATCCTTGGCGTGCCACTGGTTGTTGTTCTTGGTGAACAACTGCACGCAGTCGCAGCCACACTGGCCGGCTTTTTCCACGGCCTTATGGTATCCGCCGGCTATCGACTCGTGTGCGCCTAGAATTGCCATGTTGTTCAAAGTGCAAGGCAGCGGTGATTATTGTTGTTTTACAACACACCCGGACGCGGGGAATTGGGGTGAACATGGCCCATTACCCCCCCAGACACCCGGGGTATCAGCCCACCACAAAGTGTTTCTTCACGTCTCCGGAGGCAAACATTTTGGCCAATCAGCCTGCAATGACTTGCCTTCTATACGACTTAGATAATAAAATGAAAGTGTACTTGCCATGGGTGTAGATCCAGTCGGGGTCGATTAGATGTTTGAGGGTTGGTGGATCCTGTTAGGTGTTGGGGTCGTGCTGGCGATCTTCGTGTTCGTCTGGCGTCCGATGCGGGCGGCTGCGCGGGAAGCCCGATTCGTGCGTGCCCGTCGCCGTTTTCATACCCAGCGCGAGCGGCTGGAAGCCAAGTTCGTTCAACTGGCGACGATGAATTCCCAGTCCCTCTCGACCCGGTGGGATGATTGCGATTTCGACGACGACGTGGCCTACGTGCGCAATCGAGGTACCGGAGAGCTCTGGGCGTTCGTGGCTGTAACCGTGGCCGCCGACGAAGCCGGCGATCCACCGTACGGCCTCAGCGAGGTGATCGGCAATCTCCGCGCCGGGACGGCCGTGTTTCGTTTTGATCGGGATCACTGGGAGACCGAGGGCCGGGCGATTCTCAATCTCAGCCCGTCCGAGGCGATCCGCTTCTATCAGAACGATATCGAAATCATCGAGCACGAGATGGCGCGCCGGGTTTGAACGTTCCGGGCCGATTCGTTTAACCCGAAGCCGAAGGCGAAGGTGTTCTGAATCGTCGAGCGTTTCGGCCACCGCACAACGTCGCCTTCGGCTGCCGGTTAAGCGCAATACCGTTCATGTTTCTGCGAAAACCGATGTTAGCCCCGTCGCCTGCGACGGCAAAAGCCGGGAAAACGGCCCCTCTGCCGGTCGCAGGCGACGGGGCTAACAAGAAACATGAACGGTATCGCGTTTAAGCAAACTGATCGCGAGCGATGCTGCAGGGCAGACTTCCAGTACATGAAAGGAAAGCCATGAACGGCACAGCCCGTCATTCCCTCCTCTCTCCTCCCCCCCTCTGCTCGCTCCGCCGAGAGCAAACGGGCGGCGATGCTGCCCAGCTAAATGGATTGGCTCCCGTTTCTCGCCATTCACCCTTCGCGCTTCTCCACTCCACTCTTCTCTTGTTGGTTTGCCTCTGCTCTGTTTCACTGTTGGCGGCGGCGGAGAAATCGACCGTCGCCTGGAACGACTGCCATCGGCAGAAACCCGAGTGGTATGCCGGCGAGGAGGCGATCCGCATTGCCGATAACGTGTTGTTGTACCAACGCAGTTCTGGCGGTTGGCCGAAGAACATCGACATGGCCCGACTTCTCGACGACGCCCAAAAGGACACGCTCCGCAAAGACAAGCAGAAGACCGACTCGACGCTCGACAACAATGCGACCCACACGCAAATCCGATACCTGGCCAAGGTGTACGAGGCCACGCGGATCGAGCGTTTCAAGACGGGCTTCATTCGGGCGATCGACTACCTGCTGGCGGCCCAGTATCCCGGCGGTGGGTGGCCGCAGTTCTATCCGCTGCGCGGCGGATACTCCAATCACGTCACGTTCAACGACGGCGCGATGATCGGCGCGATGGGCGTGCTCGGCGACGTTGCCCGGCGAGAACCCCCGTTCGCGCCGGTCGATCAGCAACGCTGCCGACGGGCCGAAGAAGCCGTCGAGAAGGGCATCGAGTGCATCCTGCGTTTGCAGATCGTCGTCGACGGCAAGCGTACCGCCTGGTGCGCGCAGCACGACGAAAAGACCGGCGAGCCGCGGCCCGCCCGAAGCTACGAAAAGGCCTCGATCAGCGGGGCCGAGAGCGTGGGCGTGGTGCGGTTCCTGATGGGGCTCGACGACCCGTCGCCGCGGATCGTCGAAGCGGTCGAAAGTGCGGTGGCGTGGTTCGAGCAAGCGAAGATACCCGGCATTCGGCAGGCCAAGGTCCCCGATCCGGCCATGCCCCGGGGTTTCGATCATGTAATCGTCGAGGACCCGACCGCGGTGCCGATCTGGGCCCGTTTCTATGAGATCGGCAGCAACCGGCCGATCTTCTGCAGCCGCGACGGCATCATCCGCCGCCGGCTGGCCGAGATTTCTCCCGAGCGGCGAACCGGCTACGCCTGGTACGGATACTGGCCCGCAACGCTGTTGTCGAAGGACTATCCCGCCTGGCGAAAGTAGGCGTTTGTCCGATAGTCGTTGTTCGCTCCGCGAACCACGACTGACTTAACGCTTGACGCCCCGTCGAGATTCACCATAATAGCACGTTTGGGGGCTGCGGGAATCGGCCCCGTGCAAAGCTGACGACAGTCTTGATAAACCCGTCGTTCAAAGGAGTTCGCGATGCCAGTACCAGCGACCATGGGGAAGATCCTTCTGGTGAATCTTAGTACCGCAGATATTTCCATCGAAACCCCGAGCGACGAGGTCTACGAGACGTATCTCGGCGGCTACGGCATGGGGGCCTATTACCTGTTCAAGATGCAGAAGCCGGGCGTCGATCCGCTGGGACCGGAAAACCACCTCGGGTTTTTCGCCGGATTGCTCACCGGTACGCACGGCATCACCTCGAATCGCTACGTGGTGGTGGCCAAGAGCCCGAAGACGGGAACCTGGGGCGACGGCAACTCGGGCGGGACCTTCGGACCGGCCCTGAAAGCCGCCGGCTTCGACGGTGTCATTTTCAAGGGCGTAAGCGATAAGCCGGTCTGCTTGCTGCTGAAAGACGGCCAGGCGGAACTGCTGCCGGCCGACGAGTGGTGGGGACTCGATTCGCACGACGTCGAGGACAAGACACAAGAGCTTTACGGCCCGACGGCCCGCAGCGCCTGTATCGGGCCGGCCGGCGAACGTATGAGCCTGCTCTCCTGTATCGTCAACGACAAGGGCCGCGTGGCCGGGCGCAGCGGACTGGGGGCCGTGATGGGGTCCAAGCGGCTGAAGGCGATCATCGCCGTCGGCGATGCCAAGCCGGAAGTCGCCGATCCGGACGGAATGAAGGGGGCGATCAAGAAGCACCGCGATTACATGTTCGGAACCGACGGCTACAAGTTCTTCCACCAATACGGCACCTCGGGGCTGACCGCCAGTTCGTGTGCCTCCGGCGACTCGCCCATCAAGAACTGGGGCGGCGTGCCGGACGACTTCCCCACCGCCGGAAAGATCAGCGACGACGCGGTGGTGGCGATCGAGAAGAAGAAGTACGGCTGCTGGCGATGTGCGATCGCTTGCGGCGCGCATACGGTCGTCGAGCACGGCCCCTACAAATCGGACACGCACAAACCCGAGTACGAAACGCTCGCCTGCTTCGGCACCATGTGCCTGAACGACAGCTTGGAGTCGATCAACCTGTGCAACGAAATCTGCAACCGCAACGGGCTGGATACGATCAGCGTCGGCTGCACGGCCGCGTTTGCCATCGAGTGCTACGAGAACGGACTGATTACGGCCGGCGATACCGGCGGCATCGAACTGACCTGGGGTAACCACGAGGCCGTCGTCGAGATCACCCGGCAAATCGCCGACGGCACCGGCTTCGGCGGCCGGGTGCTGGCCGACGGCGCCAAAGTGGCCGCCGAGCGGATCGGCAAGGGTGCCGAACAATACGCCATGCACTGTGGTGGCGAGGAGTTGCCGATGCACGACCCCCGGCTGAACCCGTCGCTGGGGGTCAGCTACCAGATGGACGCCACGCCAGGACGCCACACTCAAATGAGCGGTTGGGCCGTTGAAGGCAACTTCGTTCCCGCCGGCCTGGCGACCGAAGAGTTCGACAAGTACCAGTACACCGGCAAGGGCGAGATCCATCGGCGAGTCTCCGCGCATTGGCACGTCACCGCCTGCGCCGGTATGTGCATGTTCGCCTGGGCCAATCTGCAGGAAGAGGTGCTGTACGATTCGCTCACTTGCGCCGTCGGCAAGAAATACGACCGGCAGACCGTCCAAGAGATGGGTGACCGGATCGCTGCACTGCGCATCGCCTTCAACGTTCGCGAGGGCGTGCGGAACATCGAACTCCCCATGCCGCCGCGGACGCTCGGCTCGCCGCCGCCGCAGAGCGGCCCATTGGAAGGCGTCACCGTCGACAACGACGCCCAGATCCGCGATTACCTTCAAGCGATCGGCTGGGACCTCGAGACCGGCGTCCCCACGCGGGAGACCCTCTTGCGGCTGGGGCTCGATTTCGTCGCTACGGAGTTGCATCCGTAACTGCGAGTCGCGCCTGCTGCGTCACAATTCGCTTCTTTGTCGATTACCGGGTCTTGTCCATAAGTAGCGCTTATGATAAGATGCGATTATGAATATCGATACTCTTCGTGTCTATTGTGATGTAGTCCAGCACCAGTCATTCTCTCGCGGTGCTGCTGTGAACGACGTCAGCCAGTCGGCGGCCACCCAATCGGTGCATCGTCTGGAGCGGTATTTCGGCGTGCAGTTGGTCGACCGCTCGAAGCGGCCGTTTGTGCTTACGCCCGAGGGCCAGGCCTGCTACGAGGGATTCCGCGAGGTGCTCGACCTGTACGATTCGGTCGAGGCGCGGGTTCGCTCGCTTCGCAAGGAGGTCACCGGCACGGTTCGGGTAGCGGCCATATATTCGGTGGGGCTGCACGACATGAGCCGATGCATGCAGGACTTCATGCGGCGTCACCCCAAGGCAAAAGTGCGATTGGAGTACCTGCACCCGAACAAGGTCTACGAGGCGGTCATCAACGCGGAGGCCGACCTGGGCATCGTCTCCTACCCGATGACCACGCCCGACTTGGGCGTCGTCCCCTTGCGGTCGGAGAAGATGGTGCTGGTTTGCCACTCGGAGCATCCCCTGGCCAGGCAAAGCGCGGTTACGGCGGAGCATCTCTCCGGCGAGGAGTTCATCGGCTTCGATCGCGACCTGAGTATCCGCAAGGAGATCGACCGCTACTTGCGGCAGCGCTCGGTGAGCATTCGCGTCGCGATGGAGTTCGACAACATCGAGACGATCAAGCAGGCGGTGGCGATTGGAGTCGGCGTGAGCATTTTGCCGGCACCTACCGTTCGCGAGGAGACCCACAACCGATCGCTGGTCGCCGTACGCCTGATCGCCCCCGAGTTACAGCGTCCGATCGGCATCATCCACCGCCAGCGCAAGGTGTTTACGCCCACCGTGGGAAAGTTTGTGGAACTGCTGCAGGAAGTGCAGAACCTGCAAGAAGGGAACGGCGATGCGTGAAGCGGAAAGCGCCGTCACGTTTCGGCCATCGGGCAAGGTCTCGCACGTGCTCCGCGGGACAAGTCTACTGGAAGCCGCCGCCGCCGTCGACATCGTCATAGACCAACCGTGCGGCGGTGCGGGAGTGTGTGGAAAATGCCGCGTGATCGTCTCGGGTGAAGCCGGCGAGCCGACCGACGCCGAGCGAGAAGTCCTCGGCGAGGACGACTTTGCCGCCGGAGTGCGGCTGGCCTGCCAGTCGCCGGTCATGGGGCCGGTGACGGTCGAAGTTCCGCCGGCGTCGCTGCTCGGCTCGCGTCACAAGATCCTTGCCCAAACCGTGAAAACCTCTCTGCCGGCCGACGATCCGGCGGTACGCAAGCAGTACGTCGAAATGTCGGCCCCCGCCCGAGGTGACGACGATCCCGACCCGGTACGCCTGATAAAGGCAGCCGGGCCGATGCGAATCGGCCTGGATCTGATCCGCGACCTGCCCGGGCGACTGCGCGGCGCCGACTTTCGCGGAACGGTGGTTACGGCCGACGCGACACTGATCGATTTCGAGTCGGGCAACACCGAGGCCGAGTCGTTCGCGGTGGCCGTCGATCTCGGTACGACTACGCTGGTCGGCGCCTTGCTCGATCTCGGCACGGGTGAGGATCTGGCGGTCGTCTCGCGGTTGAATCCACAGACCCGCTTCGGCGACGACGTGCTCAGTCGCATCGTTCACGCGCAGGCCAATTCCCGCGGGCTGGGCGAACTGCACGAAGCGGTCGTCGCGGCGGTCGACGAGATGATCGGCGAACTGGCCAAGACGGCCTCCGTCGACCGCGAGCGAATCTACGAGGTAACGTTTTCCGGCAACACGACCATGCAGCAATTGCTCTGCCGCATCGATCCCGCCACGTTGGGCAGCGTGCCCTTTGTGCCCAGCATCGGAGAGAGCATGTTGTTCGCGGCGCGAGAACTCGGATTGCACGTCCACCCGCGCGGCCGGGTGTACGTGATGCCGGTGATCGGCGGATTCGTCGGCGGCGACACGGTTTCGGGCATTCTGGCCACTTCCCTGGCAGACAACGCCGGACCGACCCTGCTGGTCGACGTCGGCACCAATGGTGAGATCGTGTTGTTTTCCGCCGGGCAGCTTCTGGCTGCGTCGACCGCCGCCGGGCCGGCATTCGAGGGCGCCAGAATCTCACAGGGCATGCGCGGCAGTCGTGGTGCTATCGAGAAGGTCGTCGTCGACGGCCGATTGCGGATCAACGTGATCGGCGACGTGGCCCCGCTGGGGTTGTGTGGTTCCGGGCTGATCGACACGGCGGCGGAACTGCTGCGGCACAAGGTCCTCACTCCCGAAGGTCGGCTGCAAACCCCCTATGAGCTCCCCGGCGGCGTGCTGCCGGATCTCGTCGAGCGACTGGTTCTGCACGACGGCCGGATTTCGTTCCTGCTGGCTGCCGAATCGGAAACCGGCGACGGCAGGCCCATCGTTCTGACGCAGCGCGATCTGCGCGAACTGCAACTCGCCAACGGGGCCATTCGTGCGGGCATCGACATCCTTCTGCAGGGCGCGGGAGTCGAGCCCTCCGATCTGGAAGCGGTTCTGATAGCGGGTGGATTCGGTAACTTCATTCGCCGCAGCAACGCCCAACAGATCGGGCTGATGCCCGCCGACGTGGAACACCACCGCATTCGCTACCAGGGAAACACCTCGCTGGCCGGTGCCCGGCTGGCGGCCCTCTCCCGGCTTGCCCGCGCCGCGGCCGATGATCTTGCCCGCCGCACGCGGCACGTCGATCTGTCGACCGATCCGGGATTCCAAGCGGCCTTTGCCGAGGCGATGATCTTCCCGCGGCCCGTTGAAAAAGGACGTTGAACAGGATTGAAAAGGGGGCGCCGTCTTGTCATATCGGCAGTTGTGCGGTAGATTGCTTCTGTAGCAGGGGAGCACTGGTTCATCGCGTCAAGTTTGCCGTCAACTCGCCGAGTTTGTGCGAAGAAGAAACTGCCATGAACGAAAAGGCCGTTTGCATCCTGCTGGTCGAGGATGAAGCGCCCCACGCCGAACTGGTTCGCCGGGCGTTCCAATCCCAGGGTAACCACGTGAATCTGACCGTGGCGGGGACCCTCAAGGAAGCGAGGGGTTGCTTGGCGCGATCCACTCCCGATTTGGTGATCGCCGACCTGCTATTGCCCGACGGCGAGAGCACCGAACTTCTGCCGCTGCGCGAAGAGGAGGAGCTGTTTCCCATCGTGCTGATGACCGGCCAGGGAAACGAGCAGGTTGCAGTGGAAGTCATGAAAGCCGGGGTACTCGACTACGTGATCAAGTCGAAGGATACGCTGGCCGAGATGCCCCACATTGCACGACGGGCTCTGAGCCAGTGGGAAGATCGGACCGAACGCAAACGCGTGCAGCGGTGGCTGCGGTTTCTCTCATCCGCGGTGGAACAAACCGCCGAGGGGATCGCAGTGAGCGACCTGGAAGGCAACCTGCTGTTCGTCAACGACGCCTTCGCCACCATGCACGGCTACTCCCCGGAGGAACTCGCCGGCGAGCACTTGGCAATCTTCCATGCGCCCGACTCGATGTTGGCCGTGGAGGCGGCTAACCGGCAGATTCGGGAGACGGGTGATTTCAGCGGCGAGGTCCGGCACCTACGGCGCGACGGTACCGGCTTTCCCGGCCTGACGCGCAATACCCTCTTCCGCGACGAAGAGGGTACTCCCGTCGGCATGATCGGTACGCTCCGCGACATCACTGAACTGAAACGGACCGAGGAGGAACTGACCAGGCATCGAAACCATCTCGAAGAACTGGTTGAAGAACGCACTTCCGAACTGGGGCAGGCCAATCGGCAACTTCAGCAGGAGATCGCTGAACGCATTCAAGCCGAGGGAGAACTGCGCGAAAGCGAGCAACGATTCCGTATGCTTTTCGAAACCACGCCCCACGGAATAGTGGAAATCGACGTGGCCGGAACCATCCTGTCCTGCAACCGTGCCTATGAAGGAATGTTGGGGTACGACGGCGGCACGTTGGCCGGGACTGCGCTGGCGGATGTCATCCCGCGCGAACATCGTGTGGCAGTGCTGGCCGAAATCAAGACGAGCGCATCTCAGCAGCCGGAACCCTCGCTGTACGAGACCCAGCACGTTACCGGGGACGGCCGGACTATCGATTGTGAGGTCGCCTGGGAGTACAAACGCGACCCGAAAGGCAACGTCTCGGCGTTCGTCTGCGTCGTTACCGACGTTACCAAGCGGAAGCGGGCGGAAGAGACTATCCGGAAAGAACAACGCCTGCTCAGACAGTTGCTGGACCTGCAGGAGCAGGAGCGGCGGCTGGTAGCTTACGAAATACACGACGGGCTGGCCCAGCAACTGGCCGGGGCGCAGATGGCGTTCCAGACCTTCGATCAGCTACGTGACCAAGACGAGGACGTCGCCCGGCAAACGTTCGACGGGGCTCTCGAATTACTTGCCGAGGGCATGACCGAAGCCAGAAGGCTGATAAGCGGACTGCGGCCGCCCATCCTCGACGAGGCCGGTATCGTGGCCGCTATTGACTACCTTGTTTGTGAACGCCGCCAGCACTGCGCGGTGGAAATCGAATTCCATCACGACCTCCAATCCGCTCGGATTGCCTCGCCGTTGGAGACCGCCGTATTTCGGGTGGTCCAGGAAACGCTCAATAACGCTTGCCGGTACAGCCAGAGCGAGAAGATTCGAGTGGACCTCGCCGAGCAAACCGACCGCATCCGAATCGAAGTCCGCGATTGGGGAATCGGCTTCGATCCGAAGAAAACCGAGGAGAACCGTTTCGGGCTCGAGGGAATTCGCGAACGCGCCAGGTTGCTCGGCGGCCAGGTCGTCATCGACACCGCGCCGAACCGAGGAACCCGAGTGTCCGTCGAACTACCCCTGGTAGAAACACCACCGGACGAGACTGAACCATGAGCATTCGGGCGGCAAACGCATCGACGGAGCCGGCCGCGGACGCCGCCTTGCTGACACGCCGCTCGAATCGGCCCAAACTATATCTGGTGCTGGCGGTCGGCGTCTGCGGTGTTGCCGTTTCGGTCTTCTGGTACTGGCTCCTGCTGGTGCAGGAATACCGGTTGATCGAGGCCCGCTTCACCTTGGATGCCCAGCAGCGCGTAGCGGCCGTTCAGCACGAATTCGCCAATGCCCTGGGGACCATACACGCGCTTACGGCGTTCTACGACGGCTCGGAGGCGGTCGAGCGCGACGAGTTTCATGCCTTCAATGAACCCTTGCTTCGGCGGCACCCGGTCATTTCGGCCTTGGGTTGGGCTCCCCTGAAGCCCAGTCCGCTTGACGATCGAAATGAGTGTTTCCCCATAATGTTCGTCGAGCCGCTGCATGGCGACGATGCGATGCTGGGGCACGACCTGGCGTCGGATCCACGCTGTCTGGACGCCCTGACGCGGGCACGCGATACCGGACAGTTAGCAGTCGTGAAAGCGGCTGTTCCCGGTGCCGATATTCCCGGTGCCGACGACAGCCAGCCGCCGGAATTGCTCGTTTTCGGACCCGTCTATCGAAGAGGCATGCCGGTGGCCGAACTCCGGCAGCGCCGCGAGAACCTCCACGGCATGATCGTCGGCGTGGTCCGGATCGGAGACCTCGTCGACCGTCCCATGAGCGTGGCCGAACCGGTGGGAATCGATTTGCGTCTGTTTGACCCGTCGGCACCAGCGGACGCGCAATTGATCCACCAGCGACCTTCACGAATGCGCCGCCAGCCGCTAACGCCGATACGCCGGTTGCCGCAACAGCCGGATCGGTGGTTGAGCCGTACGATCAACTTCCCGGTTGCCGACCGCCAGTGGGCCGCCTACTACACCCCGATCGACGCCTACGTCGCTTCGCAGCGAACTTGGGGACCGATCGGCGTGTTGACCATTGGCCTGCTGCTAAGCGCCTTGCTGGTGGCTCATCTTATTGTCCTGATGACGCGGGCAGCGAAGCTGGAACTCGTCAACCGGACCCTGCAGAGCGAAATCGCCGAGCGACGTCGAGTGGAAGAGGCGTTGCGGCTCGACGAGTTCCGCCTCGAAACGCTGCTGCGCCTGAGCCAAATGACCGATGCGCCGATGCAGGAAATCACCGACTTCGCTCTGGAAGAAGCCGTCCGGCTGACCGAAAGCGAAATTGGTTACCTGGCGTTCTTAAACGAAGACGAGACCGTTCTCACCATGCACTCCTGGTCGAAAACGGCCATGCGGCAGTGCGCCGTCACCGACAAGCCGCTGGTCTATCCCCTCGAAACGACGGGGCTCTGGGGAGAAGCCGTACGACAGCGCAAACCGGTCGTCACGAACGACTACTTGGCCCCCAACCCGCTGAAGAAAGGACATCCGGAAGGACACGTCAAGATGGTCCGCCACATGAACGTTCCCGTGTTCGAGGGCGAGCGGATCGTTGCGGTTGCGGGCGTGGGAAACAAGGAACAACGGTACGATGAATCGGACGTCCGCCAACTGACCCTGCTGATGCAAGATATGTGGAGGCTCATTCGGCGAAAACAGACCGAAGAGGAACTCCGCAGCGCCCACAACGCGCTGGAAACCAGGGTACAGAAACGCACGGCCGAACTGGCCGGGGCCAACGAGGAGTTGAAGCGGGAAATCGCCGATCGCAAGCGGGCGGAAGAGGCGATCCGAAACTCCCAGGCCCTGCACTCGTCGCTGGTCGAAAACCTCCCGGTCCACGTGCTCCGCAAGGATCTCGATGGTCGTTTCACTTTCGCAAACCGCTCATACTGTGAACTGCTCGGCAAGCCGCCGGCGGACGTCGTCGGCAAGACCGACTTCGACTTCTACCCGCCGCAACTGGCGCACAAGTACCGCAGCGAGGACCAAACGGTCATCGAAACGGGAAACCTGTTCGAGGACATCGAAGAGCAGAGGAACATGGGCGACGGCGAGAGCCGTTACGTCAACGTGCTGAAGTCGGCCGTCTGCGACGCCGACGGGAAGGTCGTCGGCGTGCAGGTGATCTTTTGGGACGTTACGAAACGCAAGAGGGCCGAGGCGGCCCTCGAGCAGGAACGATACCTGCTGCACGCCCTGATGGATAATCTCCCCCACAACATCTACTTCAAGGATGCCGAAAGCCGTTTCATTCGTATTAACAAGGCGCTGGCCGATTGCTTCCGGCTCGGCGAGGCCTCCGAGGCACTGGGAAAGACCGATTTCGACCACTTTACCGACGAGCACGCCCGGCAGGCATTTGCCGACGAGCAGGAGATCATCCGCACCGGACGGCCCGTGCTCGACAAGGAAGAAAAGGAAACCTGGATCGACGGCCACACCACCTGGGCACTGAGCACGAAGATGCCCTTGTACGACGACGACGGGAAGATCGTCGGAACTTTCGGAATCTCTCGCGACATCACCGAGCAAAAGCGGGCGGAAGAGGCCCTGCGGGCGGCAAAGGAGGCCGCCGAAGCCGCCAGCCGTGCAAAGAGCGCGTTCCTGGCCAACGTCAGCCACGAAATCCGCACCCCCATGAACGCGATCATCGGCATGGCCGAACTCTTGCTCGGTACCGAACTCACCACGCAACAGCGAGAGTTCCTCGTCACGCTGCAGGGGTCGGGCGAGGCCCTGATAGCGGTGATCAACGATATCCTCGACTTCTCCAAGATCGAGGCCGAGAAGCTCGCGCTGGACCACGTCGCCTTCGACCTGAGAGAGAGTCTTGGCGACGCGGTAAGATTGCTGGCCGTGCGGGCGTACGGAAAGAACCTGGAGTTGGCCTGCCGCGTTGGCCCCGAGGTGCCCAACGTCTTGATCGGCGACTGTGTCCGGCTGCGACAGATCGTCGTCAATCTGGTCAGCAACGCGATCAAGTTCACCGAGGCGGGAGAGGTCGTCCTGGACGTGCGCCGCGAATTGCTGCTGGAGAACGAGGTGCTGTTGCATTTCGCCGTCACCGACACCGGTATCGGCGTTCCGCAAGACAAGCTCGACGACATTTTCGAGGCCTTCGAACAGGCCGACAGCACCACTACGCGCCGATTCGGCGGGACCGGCTTGGGGCTGCCGATCGCCTCGCGGCTCATCAGACTCATGGGCGGGCGAATCTGGGTGGAAAGCGAACTCGGGCGCGGGAGCACGTTTCACTTCACGGCACGCTTCGCGACGGCACCCGGCGCGGAGACCGACCTGGAGGACATGGGCACGACGGTGCTTATCCCCACGCAGTTCGGCGGCACGGGACCCCTGAAGATTCTTCTGGCCGAGGACAGCCTCGTCAACCAGAAGCTGGCCGTGGCCCTGCTGGAGAAGCAGGGTCACTCGGTCGTGGTCGCAGACAACGGCAAGAAAGCCGTGGCGGCGTGGGACTCGCAACACTTCGACCTCGTGTTGATGGACGTGCAAATGCCCGAGATGGACGGCCTGGAGGCGACGGCCACGATTCGCGCCCAGGAACGGCGGCGGGGCGGTACCCGAGTTCCAATTATCGCAATGACCGCCCACGCCCTGAAGGACGATCGTCAACGGTGTCTGCAAGCCGGCATGGACGAGTACGTGGCAAAACCGATTCACGCGAGCCATCTTTTCGGTGCAATCGAGGGCGTGCTTGGTGTCTCACCCGCGCCGGGGTCGAACGAAGCATCGCCGGCGACAATGGACGCGACGAACGAGAATGAAGCTGCCGAAGACGCGGCAAACGCGGAAGGTGAAGAGTTCGACTTCAGCGAGGCACTCCGCGCGGTGAAAGGGGACCGCCGGCTGTTGAGAATCCTCCTGGAGGCCATCCTCGACGAGTTTCCCCGCCTGATGGCGGCGGTCCGTCAGGCGGTGGCCGACGGCGACGCGGTTGCGTTGAAACTGGCCGCCCATACGCTGAAGGGCTCCGTTCGCTACTTCACCACCAGCCGGGCCTTCGAGCACGCCTATCAACTCGAGGTGATGGGACGCGAAGGAGACATGGAAAACGTCCCGGCCGCCTTCTCCGCCCTCGAAAAGGAAATCGAGTGGCTGATGCCGTTCCTGTCGGAATACCTGCAAAAACACTACACGACGGATGACTCATGATCGACAATCTACGTGAAGATTGATCGACTTCAACAGCGGAGACTACCGACGTGACTACCATACTTGTCGTCGACGACTTGGCGGTTGACCGCCTGCTTGTCGGCGAGTTGCTGGCAAAGGACGGCGACCTGCGGGTCGAGTATGCCGCGGACGGTGCGGAAGCGCTGGCGAAGATAGAACGCGCCGTTCCACATCTCGTGGTTACCGACTTGATCATGCCGGAGGTCGGCGGGCTGGAACTCGTCGCGGCGGTGAGAGACAACCATCCGCTCGTGCCCGTCATTCTGATGACGTCCAAGGGCAACGAGCAGATCGCCGTTGAAGCACTCCAGCGCGGCGCGGCCAGCTACGTTTCCAAGCGGACCCTGGCCCGGGACCTTTCGAGTACGGTTCGTCGTGTGCTGGCGGTTTCTTCCCGCCGCCGCAGCCATGCGCGGCTGATGGGATGCATGACGCGGAGCAAGTACGGTTTTGTGCTGGAGAACGACGCCACGCTGTTCGGCCCCTTGGTCACCTACTTGCAGGAAGGCATTATCCAGATGGGTCTGTGCGGCGACGCGGACCGCACGCGGATCGGGGTTGCCTTGGAAGAAGCCCTGGCCAATGCCCTTTGTCACGGCAACCTCGAAGTCGGCTCGGAGCTGCGCGGCGAAGACGACGAGGCCTTCTACGCACTGGTCGAAGAGCGGGCCGGGTTGTCGCCCTACCGGGACCGGCGGATACACGTGGATGTCGAGTTCTCGACCAACGAAGCGGTCTTTGTTGTCCGCGACGAGGGCTGTGGGTTCGATCCTTCGGCACTGCCCGATCCGACCGATCCAGACAATCTGGAGAAAGCCAGCGGCCGGGGGATCCTGTTGATGCGGACCTTCATGGACCGGGTTGTCTATAACGGCGTCGGCAACGCAGTCACGCTCTCCAAACGTGGCAGGTCGAGTGCGGCCATGGCCGTCGGCTCTTGACAGGCCGCTGGCCGGCGATCAAGATGGGCATGGTCGTTGTTCGCTCCGCGAACAAAACGCTGGTTCGCGGAGCGAACCACGACATATACTTATTAACCGGCCTCGAGGCAAACCTGCTTTTTCGGAGAAAGACATGAAGATCTCACGGCGAAACGCGTTGAAACTTGGTGCGGGAGCCGCCGCCGCGTTGGCAACGGGCGTCAACCCGCTACGTGCGGAAACAGCACAGAAGATTCCCATCGGCCTGCAACTCTACTCCGTCCGGAAAGACTGCAGCCAGGACCTCCCCGGCGTGCTGCAAGCCGTCGCCAAGATGGGATACCAGGGCGTCGAGTTCGCCGGATACTACGGGCGAGATGCCAAACAGTTGCGCAAATTGCTCGACGACAACGGCCTGAAATGCTGCGGCACGCACACCCACCTGAACACCCTGGCCGACGATGCGTTCATGAAGACGGTCGAGTTCAACAAGACGCTGGGCAACAAGTTCCTCATCGTTCCCAGCCTACCCCGCGGCAATACCTCTTCGGTCCAGGCACTGAAGGACACGGCCAAGCTGTTCACCAAGTTGGCCGCGAAGGCCAGGCCGCTCGACATGCGCGTCGGCTATCACGCCCACGGCGGAGATTTCCGCGACATCGAAGGACAGACCCCCTGGGACATCTTGTTCGGCAACGCCGGAAAAGACGTAGTGATGCAACTCGACACGGGCAACTGCCTCGGCGGCGGCGGCGACCCGGTCGCCGTCCTGAAGAAGTACCCCGGCCAAACGGCGACAATCCACCTCAAGGAACACGGCGGACCACGCAACGCCGTGCTCGGCGACGGCGACGTGAAGTGGAACGAAATCTTCGAACTCTGCGAAACCATCGGCGGCACCGAATGGTACATCGTTGAGCAAGAAAGATACAACGGCTCGCCGTTGGACACCGTCAAGGCGTGTATCGATAACTTGCGAAAAATGGGTAAGTAATAGCCGCCGCGGCGCAAAAGACCGTCGGGCTCGACGTCCAGGACACCAAGGCGTGGATCGGGCCCTTTGAAAAGGTCATCCGGTGCAACTTGCCGACGCTCCGCGGAACGACTTCGATCCTTGTTGGCTGCCCACCGCTGCTGAGCGCTACAAGACTCGACCCATTCGCAACAATGGGGCAACATAGTCCTTGCGTGCCACCCATAAGAGTGCCATGCATGGCCCCCCGTAAATTCTCTCTGCCGCTGCTTCCCAAGCCTTCGTCCAACGGCTATCATGGTGGGCTCAGCCGGTACTCTAACCAGCCGGTACTCTAACCGGCCGGTTTTCCGAATTGGTGGCCATAGCCCTCACTCCGGGCAAGAATACAGAAGGAGATTTCCCCATGGCCGACTACAACGTTCCGAAACTCACCAAGCCGCCGAAGGTCAAGAAGAAGCAGGTCCTACTGGTCAGCAGTGGCGATCTGCGCGACGCGGCCAACGCGGTTTGTTGGGCCAATCAGAAGGCCATGGAGGCCGAACTGGCCAAGGCCATCGCCAATGCCGGATATGAACTAGTTCGGGCCCATCCCTACAAACGCGACGTCAAGCACGGGTTCATCAGTTCGCAGAAGGAGGGGATGGAGGTCTTCGCCAACATCGACCCCACGGCCAAGTTGATCGTTGCCGAAACGGTTTGGCAGTATTCGCACCACGTGCTGCACGGACTGATCGGCCGCCAGGGCCCGATCCTGACGTTGGCCAATTGGTCGGGTACCTGGCCGGGGCTGGTCGGCATGCTCAATCTCAACGCCTCGCTAACGAAGGCCGGTGTGAAGTACTCGACACTCTGGAGCGAGAGCTTCAGCGATCCCGACTTTGTCGAGAAGCTCAACAAGTGGCTGGAAAAGGGCGTACTGCGGCACCCCACGAAGCACGTCACGCCGCTGAAGAACGTCAAGGTGCCCACCGCCGAACGCCGGCTCGGAAAGGCCCTGGCCCAGCGACTCGGGCGCGAGAAGTCCATCATGGGCATTTTCGACGAGGGCTGTATGGGCATGTACAACGCCATCATTCCCGACGAAATGCTCAACCCGATGGGCGTCTACAAGGAACGCCTCAGCCAGTCGGCCCTCTGCTACGAAACCTCGCAGGTCTCCGACCAGGAAGCCCTCGAAGTTCGGCAGTGGATGGAGAAGAAGGGCATGACATTTGTCACCGAGCCCGATTCGATCGAATCGCTCTCCGACGAGCAGGTCCTTACGCAATGCAAGATGTACATCGCCGCTTTGCGCATCGCCGACGATTTCGGTTGCGACTTCATCGGCATCCAGTATCAGCAAGGTCTGAAGGATCTGCTTCCGGCCACCGACCTGGTGGAAGGAATGCTCAACAACACCGATCGCCCGCCCGCCAAAAGCCGCGACGGCCGGCGGATCCTGTACAAGGGCCGGCCGTTGGTTCACTTCAACGAGGTGGACGAATGCGCCGGGTTGGACGGCATGATGACCTATCGCGTTCACAAGGCGATGAAGCAACCGGTGGAGAACACCCTGCACGACATCCGCTGGGGCGATTGGGACCGGTCGGGTACGGTCGACGATTACGTCTGGGTCTTTCTCATCAGCGGTGCCGTTCCGCCGGCCCATTTAATCGGCGGATGGAAAGGCGCCTCCAGCGAACGCCAGCCGTACATGTACTTCCGCCTCGGCGGCGGTACGCTCAAGGGTATCTCCAAGCCGGGGGAAATCGTCTGGTCGCGAATCTTCATCGAGCGAAACAAGCTGAAGATGGACCTCGGTCGGGCACGGGTCGTTAAGTTGCCGCTAAAGGAAACCGAACGCCGCTGGATATTGACCACCTCGCAGTGGCCGATCATGCACGCGGTAACCTACGGTGTGTCGCGCGATCAGATGATGGCCCGGCACAAGGCGAACCACATCCAGGTCGTTTACGCCCGAAGCGCCGCCGACGCCGACAAGGCCCTGTTGGCAAAGGCCGCCATGGCCGAAGCGATGGGCATGGAAGTGTCGATCTGCGGCACCAAGAAAGACGGCTCCTCCTGGGCGTAGCGGTCTGTACGAGTGGAACTCGGGGGCGCCCCTCGTGCCTACTATGCGAAGTGGCACCCTATCCGCAGAGTCGAGATAGACAGACCACCAAGTGACTTACCAATCCGGAATCCTCTCGCCGCGTACGAGATCTTCAAACGTCTGCCGGGCGCGAATCAGTTGCGCCCGGCCGTCTTGCACGAGCACCTCGGCCGCCAGCGGCCGGGAGTTGTAGTTGGAACCCATCACGAAGCCGTAGGCACCGGCACATTCGATGACGAGATATTCGCCGACCGAAGCCTCCGGCAGCGGTCGAGTGACGACGAAACCGCCTTCCTCTTGGGTGAAGATGTCGCCCGACTCGCACAGCGGGCCACCAACGATCACCTCCCGCAGTGGACGATCGGTATTGCCGTCGGAGGGAACGATCGACATCGGGTGATAGGCACCGTAGAGTATCGGCCGGGCAAGGTTGTTAAAGCCGGCATCGACCAGATAGAACGTGTTGTCGTCCTGACGCTTGATCGCGCGGATCTCGGCCACCAGGTATCCGCTCTCGGCGGCAAGGTACCGGCCGGGTTCGATCTCCAGGTGTACCGGATGGCCGAACTTCGCTTCCAGCCGCTTGCGGGCGGCGTCGCAAAGGGCGTGGTAGGCGGCCAGATCGACGTACTGTTCTCCCTGGCGATAGACGATCGGCAATCCGCCGCCGACACTTACCGAGGTGACCGATTCGCCCACCTCGGCGGCCGCCTTCTCAATGGCCGAGCATACCTGCGAGAGGTGTTCCAGGTCGGTGCCGGATCCGATGTGCACGTGCAGGGCCGTGATCGTCAGCCGGTGGCGGCTTGCCCGATCCAGACAGTCGCCGATCTGCTCGTGCCAAATGCCGTGTTTCGACTGTTTTCCACCGGTGTTGGTCTTGCGGCTGTGCCCGTGGCCAAAGCCGGGATTGATCCGCAGGGTGATCTCGCGGCCGCCGGAACGACTACCCAATTGATCGATCATGTCGGCCGAGCCGCAGTTGACGTGGACGTTCTGCTCGACGCACAGATCGAGCGCTTCGGCGTCGAAGATATCGGCCGTGTAGACGATCGGCGGCGGGCTGCCGTGGAGCGGGTATCCGGCGGCCAGGGCCCTGCGAATCTCGGTCGCGCTGACCGCATCGACCATGCCGCCGTGGCGACGGACCAGGTCCAGAATCGCCAGGTTTGAACACGCCTTCTGGGCGTAGCGAATAGTGTCGAACGCGCGCAAATCGCCGAGCCGCTGCACGATCGTTGCCGCATCGTAAACGAACGTGGGTGTACCGAACTCCTCGGCCAGATCGGCCACGCGGACTCCGGCTATCTGCGTGCGCGAGGTGGAGAAGGTGGTCGTATTGGACATTTACTTGATCAAGACGACGTCGATCGCTTCACCGTCCTTGCGGTTGCCGAGCCGTCTGTGGGTCTGCAAATCGATAACGTAGTGGAGCTTGCGGACGGAGCCGTCGCAGAAGGCCATGTGGAACCCCGCGGGATGGGCGCTGCCGAACGACATCCGCCAGTTCACGTGGTTGTATGCGACTTCAGCCCTGGCATCCATCTCCGGTCCTGACCTCGACATGGGTGCCGTGCTCGTATCTCCCACAACGTAAGTCCAGCGATTGACGTCGTCGTCATAGCCGGTGTCCCATCCGAGGCTATCGAAATCGGCCGAGCCGTTTGAATAGTACTCGATCCGGATCGCGCGTTCTCCGAGCAGGTAGGTGAAGCTTTCGCCGTCGATCACGCTGGCAAGGCTGCACTGGCTGCGGCGAAAGATCACGCCGTTGGCGTCGTTGGAAGTGCCGTGCAGGGCTTCCCACTCCGGCTCGGTGGCGGCATTGTTGCCTCCTATTCGTCGCGATCCTCCCGCGAGGGATATCGGCTTACCCGCCGGAAATCTCTCGACTTTGCTACCATAACCATTGTTCTGGTATAAGCAGCCGTTGGCCGGTGTCGGCCAGCCGCGCGAACCCGAGCAGGCAGCGTAATCGCTGCGCGCAACCTGAGACGGCGGATCGATATTTGCATAGGCATTATCCGGCGCTACGCCGATGGGATGAAGCGGGCTTGGATTGGGCAGGGGCCTGAAACGGTAGGGGTAGAGCGTCGCGTCGCGTCGCGTCGGACAGTTGAAGTACTTCACGGGAGTCTGCGCCCGTTGCTTACGCTCGTCTTTGGCCAACAACGGGTCCTGTAGCGAGTCGGCCCCCAATTGGTACAAGCCTTCCTGCTCGATGAACGGCAGCACGTTGTAATGCCATCCACCCGGTTGATCCTTGCCGAAGCCCATCTGCGGCTCGCCGGTCCAGCCGGGGCCCCAACCGCCGGTGGGGAACCATCCGTGACGACTCTCGTGCAACAGGCAGCCCGCGCCCAACTGCTTGAGGTTGTTCTTGCAATGGGCGGACCGGGCAGCTTCCCGAGCTGCCTGGACCGCGGGCAACAACAGTGCGACCAGAATTCCGATGATGGCAATTACTACCAGCAGTTCCACCAAGGTAAAGCCGTCTCTTGATCGAACGCGCATGACGATTCTCCTCATCTTGCAAGTGCGGTGTCGCCGACGGCGAAAAACCGTGTACAGTTCTACTTGCCCGGCAGTCGCCCTTCTCACCGCCGAGCAGCAGCCACTCTAGTGACACCTATCCTTGATTGTAGCCGTTTTCGGCCGGCGTGGCGAGTCCGATGGAAAAAAGAATCCGGTCGTTTCCCGCCCTGCCGGGGGGTTGGTGCGGGTTGGATGAGCTTCTTCCCGGCATCACTGGTACTGGAACCAACCCAGCCACCATTTTCCGGCGGCCAGCGTGGCCAGTACGAGAATCAACAGTGTATCGACGCCGAGGACCAATCGGGTAAGTTTCTGGTAGCGTTCATCTTCTTCGTAGGCGGCCTCGGTCCAATCGAGTTCTTCCTGTTGATCGGGCAGCTTGTCGAACACGCCCTTGATGAAGGCCTGGCAGCCGTCGGACGCGCCGGTGGCGGCGAAGTAGCATCCGCCGAACAGCAGCGGTTCGGCAACGTCGGGGTCGGCGGCGTAGCCGGCCTGGAGCATGTTCGCCAGCCGGCCGTGGACGTTGCGGCGGATCTTGCACAGCAGGGCGTAGAGCTTCGTGTTACCCGGCTTGCTAAGCGCGCCCTTCTCGCGAAACAGCGTGTAGACCCAGTCCTCGAACGATCCGCAGGCGTGGGCGGCCACCGCTTTGAGGCGTTCGGCAGTGGGTGGATTCAACACGGCGAAGCCCTTGCCGAAGCGGTTGCCCATCGCGCGGCTGCGACCCACGCGCCGCACCAACTCGCGAAAACCGCCCTCCGCTTCCAGTCCGGTTACCATCGCCGTGACCGGGCAACGCATCTTCAGCATCCGCAGCACGGTGGCCAGGTCCTTCTTCAGTGCCCGTTGCACTTCGATCGCCTCCGGTACGCTCCGCTGGATGAGGCTGAATGGCAGCATTGTGAGGATGCCGTTGATCGGGCAGAGCGGATGCCGGGCACGGCGGATCAACCGGCATACGTATTCCAGCCGCCGGTCCTGTTCGTTGGCCGCCCGCTGCTCCAGTTTGATTACCTTCTTCTCTGAAGAGGCGGAAACCGCGCCGCTGTCTCCTCCGCCGGGCATGATCGTTTGGTTTCCCACGACCATCGTGCCGCGGATGTTCGGCGGCGCGGCGGCGGCTGTCTCCGGCGGCGGGGCATCGGAGGCCGGCTCCGGCGGACCGCCGCCGTCCTCGCTGCCGACGACGACCGTACCGCGGATCCCGTCGCCGGTCGACGATGCCGGCGCGGCAGCCGGACCGCCGCCCGCGGTCGCTTCCTCCGACGTCTTCCCCGCAATTGCCGACAATCGGCTCAGGCTGCTGGTATCGGTGCAAACCAGGTAAATCCCGTCGGGGTTGGCGTACCAGTGCAGCGCGTTGGGGCCCTGGGGGACGTCGCGCATATTGAGATTCAACTGCGAGGCGTCGAACAACGACTTCTCGTGGTCTTCGCCGGCCGAGCCGAGAACCAGAAACAACGGGATCTGCGTCAGATCGAGCCCCTGGTTATCCAACTCGGCCAATCCGACCTTCCAGGCGTGGTCGATGTCGGGAAAGGGCGATACGTCGCCCTCCAGCCAAAGCTTCAGCGCCTTGTAGAGCACGATCGGTATCACCACCGTCAACAGCGTGATGATGATGATGAAAGTCCAGGTGATCTTGGCATCCGAAAACGCCCGCTCGTGCGTCCAGAAGAAAATGATCAGCGTGGTGACGACGGTGATAACCAGAAAGATGGCCGTCAGAATGGCCACCCGCGCAGGCACCGAAATCCTCCGCAACCATCCACCCGTACCCGTGAAAATCCGTTGCGGCGCATACAGCAGCGAGTAGAGCGGGTAGGTGAGAACCCGCACGAAGCTGTACAGGTAATAGCTGATGAACTGCATGGCTATCTCACGATTAACTCTAGGGGATGATGAACAGCCAGATCAACATAACCAGGAATATGGTGAGGACCACGCCGGTGAACGATGCCCAGATCAACATATCCGGGCCTTCCAGCGGCGGTGCGCCTTCGATCGGTTGACTGGCGTCGGAAATGGGTGGCCGGCCTTGCCCGAGCCGGATCGCCATCGAGGTTTGCCGGGCCCAGGTTTCCAGATCGGGAGGCAGCCCGAGCACCTCGGCGTTCTGCACGGCGGCCATCGGATCGCGGTACAGGCCGCGAAACCCCAGCACGACACAGACGTAGTAGACCTCCAGCGCGTTGCGACTGGGCAGTTTGCCGGCCTCCTTGGCCTCGCTGTAGAACTTCCACTCGCGGTCGTTGGTGTTGTAGATTTCGGTTTCCAACTTGTTTTCGTTCCACCACCGCGCCCCGTTCCAGGGGGCGTCGATCATTACTTCGTCGATCCAGGAAACGATGCCGTATTTTGCCAGTTCCCAGTCGCGGCCGCTTCCCAGCCGGCCCTCGGCCTGATCGAGCCAGCCGCGAATGCGGAGTTGCTCTTCCTTGGCCGACGGCTCCTCGTCGTGGCTGATCTGTTCGAGCAACCCGAGAACGTGCAGGAAAACGCGGTCGATCGCTTCGGCGAATTCTGGAGTCATGGCTTACTCTGTCTTGTGGGCACCGCAAACAGCGCGAACTGAAGGGACACCTGCTGGCCGCCGGCCTTGACGACCATTTCCCGCTTCCCTTGCAGGTTATCGCGATTGACGATCAGGTCGTAGTTCAATCGCATGGCAAGCGTCTGTGTGTGCAGCACGTCGTTCCAGGCGGCGTTTCCGCGGCTGACCTGATAATAGAGCCAGCCGCGGGTGGTCGGCAGCGCCCGGGGGGCCTGCGGCAAGGGCGCGAGACTGAGCCCTTCGGCACCAAAGCGAAACAGAGCGTCGACCTGCGGCGCGCTGCCAAGTTTCCAATCCAAGCCGCCCGCCGAAAGCAGCTTGATGCATTCTTCGTCCGCCATCCCGCTGCCGTGCGATATGCCCACGAACCACTGCCAATCGGTTCCCAGCCATCTCGAGTCGAGCGAGACCGACATCCCCAGGCCTTCGCCCAGGAAGTACTGCTGCTCGTATTCGTAGTCGGGCAGCGAGTCGAGCAGCAACTGGATGTACCTTCGCACGGCGTCGAAGATCGGATACAGGTCGTCGTGGTCGTACCGCGGCAGTTCGGGCAGCCGTCGCTCGGGGCCGAAGATCGAAAGCTGCCCCACGATGCGACACAACTCGGTATAGGCATCGAACGGATGCACGCCGGCCGCGAACGCCCAAACACCCAACACGGCGTAAGCCCGATTCAACTCGGTGAGCATCACGATCCGGTCGAGGTCACCCGGTTGCTGGCTGGCCAGGGTGATGCCGCGGTTGACTACCTGGGCCGCGAGGATTTCGATCTTCTGGCCGATGATGTCGTAGATCGCCCTGACGATGTCGCGTCCCAGCGGAGGCCAGGCGTCGATGGCCAGCACCGGCGGGATGTACTCTTCGTCGATTCGCGGGGCGGCTTCTTTTTCGCCGGCCCGCTGTATCTGCGCAATCGGCAGCAGATCGTATCCGGCCGTCTCCTGCGTCGATAACAACAGACAAACGTTCGGCGCGCGGTGCTGGATCTCCTGATCGTTGCCGCCTAGGGTCTCGTCCTGTGTAGACCGTTTGCTCTCGACGTAACGGCTCTTGCCGGGATCGCTCTCCGGAGCCACGTTAACGCTGCCCATCTTCAACTTCGGCACGGCGAGGTAGACGCGAACGACCGTCTCGGAGGCAAAGGCCTCCTTCAGATCGACACGATCCGGTTCTTGACCGGCGTCCAGCGCGATCAGCGTGCCGTCTTTCATGCGAGCGTGGCAGACGTTCACCTGGAACTGGTTGTTGGCGATGGCCTCGGTGCTGAGTTCGATCTTCCGCACGCCGTAATTGTACTGGTGGTCCCACTGCTCGGAAGTCTGCAGCGTTTCGCTCCAATAGCGATCGGCGGCCTGGAAATGTTGCGGCCTCAGGAAAAGCCCTTCGGACCAATGAACCGGCAGGTTGCGCATATCTTTCTCCCCAGTAGACCTAGATCGACATTTCTCCCCGTCGGTTACTGCACAAACTGTTTTAAGGGTAAGGGATGACCCCGAAAACGCAAGCGGAACGCGCCTAAATGTATACCAGTATTCGGTCTGGGGCAAGTGAGGGATGTTTCGCAACCGCCGAAGCCTCCGCAAATTACCTAGCCTGCCGCCACGCCGGCCAACCGACGGGTGGCTGGGGCAAAGCGAAGCGGTGCCCCAGTACGGATAATCCTGTTCAAGTCCGGGTCTTCGCTACGCTCAGCCACCCACGGATTCTTCAACGGGGGACCGAACCCTCCTTTGACTTTCTAGCGAATGGACTATAATTCCGGGCAGTGGTCCAATCGCCGAAAGAGATGCAAGAGGCTTCTTATCATGGCAAGAACTGCTCGTTCGGCCGGCTCGCCGCATCGCGGATGGCGGGCACAAGTCGATACCGAATCGGCCAACAAGGCCAAGAAGGTCGCACGCGCGCTACTGAGCATCCTGGGCCTGATCTTGACGGGCATCCTGGTCTGGGTGTTGGTGAGAATCCTGCTCTACCCGCATACCCATCTCGCCTGCCTGCCGGTGGTCGACTACAACCCCGGCATCGTTCCCCCCATCCCGTTCTGCGAGGAAAACGCCGAGCAGTTCAGACTCTCGCGCCCCGGGGGGCGGGAAAAGGTCCCGAGGTTGCAGGAGTTGGAGACCCTCGAAAGCATCCCGACAATGGACAACCGGCTCAGGGCGATCGTTGCCGGGCGGCGCGACACGCTGATTTTCTACGTGAACGCCCAGGGCGTCTCCTACGACGGCAAGGCATATCTGCTTTGCAGCGATTTCCTCCGCAATCCCGGCGTGGAAGCCGCCTTCGAGTTGGGTGAATTCTTCAAGCTGATTAGTTCTTGCCCGGGCAAGCTGAAGCTGCTGATTCTCGACATGGGCTACATCGCTTCCGATCCGCGTTTGGGGATGCTGGTCAACGAATTCCCGCGGTTGATCGAACAAGAGTCGGCCAAGGTCGACGACCCCAGCATTTGGGTCCTCTCGGCCAATAGCCCCTTGGAAGACTGTCGCGTTTCCTACGAGATCGACCGATCGATCTTCGCCTATTTCGTGACGGAGGCCGTCGAAGGGCACGCCGACGAAAAGGCAGACGAGAACGGAAAGGGTGACGGAAACGGCGTGGTCGACATGGCCGAACTGTTCGCGTTCGTCAGCAGCGGAGTTGCCGATTGGGTCTACCGGGAGAGCGACGGAGCCGCACGTCAAACTCCCCTGTTGGTCCACGCCGGCAAGAGAATCGACGACCCGCCCAGGCTCGACGTCATCAAGATCTCCGATCGGATGCTTGACGAAGAGCCGAAGCCTGAAGAAGAGCCGAAGCCTGAAGAAGGAACCGGCAACGAGGGCGAAACCGGCGGCCAGGGCGAAGACGAGCAACCCGAGCCCGAAGAAGAGACCGAAAAAGAGCAGCCCGGCGCCGCGGCAAAACGGGCCGTTCGTGATTTGCTCGGCACGGCCTGGGCGGTGCGCGACCGGGCACGCAGTCGCAACGCCTCGGACGACTGGCTCCCGGTCGACTACGCTCCTCACCTGTGGCGCAAATTCCAAGAGGTGCTGCTCGGCTACGAGCAGCAGTACCGCAGCGGAACTGCCTTCAACGCCGACGTGCTTGCCGCCAATATACGCACCAAAACCCTGCCGCTGGAGGACCTGGTCAACGGACGCGCATTGCCGGCGGGCATGGGTCTGAAAACGGTTCTCAGCCCGATGTCAGAGGCCCGAAAGCGGTTCCTGCAAGACGCGCCGTCGCCCGCGGGATATTCCGAGGAAAACACGGCGGTCGTCGAAGCGATCCGACTGAAAAACGATCTCTGCTCCCGCGTGCCGTACTACGTTCGGTGGCACGCCCTGGCATCGCGCAATTCGGTCCGCACCCATCGTCTCTTCGGCCCGATCTCCAATCTGCTGGAAGAGCTACGGGAGTTCATCGACCGGCTGGACCGCCTGGAAGAAGCCGGGTACGGCGAGCCGGATCGCGAGCGGATGATAACGATCCTCGACGATTTGAACGCCCGCAAGCCGACGCTGCTGAGCCTTCAAGAGAGTATCGAGAAGGACGGGATGGAGAAGGACGCCTTGGACGTGATCGCCAACCCGGCCAAACTCAACAATGCCAGTCGCATTGAAGTCCTCCTCAGCACACCGTGCCTCTCCGCGCGGATGCGCATGGGACTGCTCGACGCACTGGACAAGCTCGACCAACCGTCGCCGGACGACGAGGGCCCCAGTGTCGATCCCGCGTCAAACAGCGGGCGGCCCTGGAAACGGCTTCGCGAACAGGCCCAACTCGAACAACGGCTCGTGCAGTTGGCCGATCCGGCAAGCAACCTCGACGTCCCCGGTCAGGCGGCCGGCGCCGGCGAGCCGGAAAACGTCTGGAAAGACTTCCGCGCCACCGGCAAACAACTGCGTCAGTTCTACGAGGAGCTTCCGCCGAAGGTTAACGGTCGCTGTCGTTCCGCCGATCAGGCGGTCGTTCGAGAGGCGGAACGGCTGCTACGCCTTGTCGACGCGCGCGACGCGGAGCGTGTCCTGCACGACAAAGTCGTTGCGATCGCAGTACGTTCCATCCGGATACCGCCGCGCCCGGGAGAAGCCCTTGCATTGCACGGCCCGGATACCATGCTGATCGGCGCGAAAACCCCCGCCCCGCTCGAGGTCGACGTCCGCAGCAGCGGCCTGGAGTCGAACGACGCCCGGGTGACGCTGCACTACGACCCGGCCAAGGTAATCGTGAAGAGTCTTGACGGTATGCCCACCGCGACGGGGCGACCGGCAAGTCTCCTGTTGGACCAGGGTCGGGCAACGCTCCGCTACCAACTCTTCGCCGCCGCGGACGACTTGAAAGAAGGCTCGGTGCGGCTGACCGTCGAGTGCGGCAAGCACACGGAGAGTCACCAGATCGTCGTCGCGCTTCGCCCGCCGGACCGCGTCGACCTGTTGGTGCAGCGGGTTTCCACTGAGCGAGATTTCCCGATCGAAGGCGTCGACCGTTTTCGGCTCCGCCCGTTTCCCAAGCGAGTCACCGAATACCGCCTGGCGTTGGTGAATCACTCGGGCGAAGAGAAGAAAGTGACGGCCCAACTGGTGACGGTGCGAAACCTCCGGCCGCTGAAGCCGCTTTCGCGCGAGTTGATCGTCGACGAATCGGGTGAGATCAGGGCGAGCGTGGAGCTGCTTACTCCGCCGGTGGAGATGCCGCTTCCGGCCGACGGTACGCCGACGCCGATCCCTTTCCCGGCTCCCGAGGCCCCGGAGGAAGCCGCCGCGGGGGGCGAAGACGAACCACCGCCGCCGAAGCTGGTCATCCCGCGACGCCTGGCGTGCGTGATCCGAGACGTGGCCACCGGCGAGACGAAGCCGATCAAGTGGATCGACATTGCTCCGCGTCCGCCGCGGAACTACGTCGACTGCGACGTCGCCTACAGCGCGCGTCTGCGGAAGATCCTCATCGAACTGCGGTTCATTGATGCGGAGATCGTTCCGCCCTTGCTGGAGGACGAACCGGTTCACGTGGAGTGGGTAACCGAAGGCGAACTCGATCCGAATACGCCCATGAAAGACGAGGGCAAACTGGTCGCCGCCGCCGCGACGGCCCAACTGGACGCCAAGGTCGAGCCCGCCTTCGACCGGAAAGTGATAGTCCGCCTGACCGTCGACGGCTATCCCCGGGCGTTCGTCTATCACGTCCGATGCGACCGCGACCGGGAGCACATCCGCCGCGAGCGGTCGCTCAGCGAGATCCGCATCACCGCGCCGGAGAACGGCCATGCCTATCGCATTCCCATGGAGGAGAATATCGAGGTCGAACTGCAAGTGGATGCCCCGGAAAACGCCTTCCAGGAGGCCGGCGACCTGATCGAAATGGGAATCGACGCCGACCGCGATCGCGAGCTGCGGGGCGAGGAAATCCGCAGCCTGTTCGACGACCGGCAGGTGAAGATCTTCCTCGAAGGAGTCGGGCCGAGAGGTCTGCTGAAGATCGGCACCGAAGTAAGCGACTTCCACCTGGCCTTGGACCCCTCGGGGTTGAAGAACAGGCGAGTCGACATCATGGCCCGATTGTTGCTGGCTACTCGGGCACCCACGCAAGACCGGCTGGCCGCGAGCGATTCGGTCAACGTGGTGCTCGACGGCGCACCGCCCGATTTCGAACTGATCTCTCCCACTAACTGGGAAATCGTACAGGGCGAAAAGTTCAACGTGTCGGCCAAGGTGTCGGCCGACGAACTCAGCGGCGTCAAACAGATGCTGTTCGGTTTCGATCGCGACAAGTCGGGCAAGCTCGAAGAGGACGAAGAGAAGCCGCTGAAGATATTGCAAGCCGGCGAGGACGGCTTGTGGCACGCCGCCGTACCTACGAAGGGATTGGAACCGGGCCGGCAACAGCTTCGCGTGATCGCCACCGACCGGGCCGGCAACGATCCGACCGACAAGATGGAGTACGTAACGGTAGTCAAGCCGCCCGAGGTGGAGCGGCAACCGGACGGGCAGCCGAAACCTAAGAACAGCACCCTCATCGGGACCGTCACCCAAAAGAACGGCAAGCCCGTTCGCCGAGCGGAAATCTCTCTGGAGGGCGCCAACAAGACCGCCGAGACGAAGACGGACTCCAACGGCAGCTTCACCGTCGAGGAAATCCCGCCCGGCGAGTACACGATCCACATTAAGGGGTCCGTCAGGAACAAGACCACGGAGGCCTCCAGCAAGATTACTCTTCCCGTCGAAGAGGAACCAGCCCGAAAGAAGTTCACCCTGGACTGGTAGCGTATAGTAGTCATCCCACACACGCTACGGTTTCGTCGCCGAGGGAAGCAGAAAGAAATCTGCCGCATCGAGATCGGTGGCGAAGTTCACCATGCCGGACCCGAACGACCAGGCAACGTCTTTCTGCTGCTGCACCGAGCGGACCGTCTTCGGGGCGGCCGGCAGTTTCAAGTACACTTGAAGTGCCTTGATCGGTCTGTTGCTCCAGTTGATCAGCGTTACCAGCGTTCCGCGTTGCCGGTGGTCGATAACCACGGCCTCCACGCCGGGATTGTTGCAGAGGATCGCCCTGGGTACGCTTTTCGCATCGACGCCAAGCCGGACCAGCGTCGCGGCACCGGGATCACAATCGACCGGGTTGTAGAGGTTCTTCTGTCCGCCGCGGGCGAACGGTACGCGACGAAGTCCCGTCTTCATGTAGCTGCTGCCGGCCAGCGTGCCGACGGCGAATGCCTTGCCCTTCTCTAATTCGTGCACGGTCACCGCGGCAGTGCCGTCGGACCAGGTACCCAACACGTCGGCGCCATCGGGTACGAGTACCTGCTTCATGCCGATTGCGGGAATCCTCTTTCCGTTGAGCGAAATCACATCGACCGGCTCGGCCAGCGGCAGTTCCAGGAGCGTTCGCATGATGTACAGGTTCTTCTGCGTCGTACAGCCTTTGAGCCCCAGGAGTTTCATCATCTGCGGTTCGTCGCGGCCGAACTGGTCAAGGTGTCCGATTCCGGCCGTGGCGTAGAGTATCCCGCCACGCCGGACCCAGGCGTCGAGTTCTTTCACCGCCCGGCGGTCGATCCACTCGCCGGCGAAATAGACTACGTCGTAGCGGTGCAGATAGCCGTCGACGACGTCGTCCTCGGTGATCAACTCCACGGCATGTTGAGCGTGCCGCAGGGCCAAGTAGAGCATCTGCTGATCCTTGCGGCAGATCGTTTGGCGCAACTGGCCGGCGCTTTCAGCCGCATTGCGGCATTGGCGCAGAAAGGGATCTTTGTCGGGGTCGACCTCGAAACGCGACTCGTTGAAGTCGGTGGCCTTGCTCAACACAATCGCCACCCGGGCTGGCCGTACCGTGCCGCCGACCCGATACGGCTCGGCCTCGGCGACGTCGTAGATTCCCTCGTGAAGCGTGCGAAAGCTATCGAGCTTTCCCCAGGCGACGTAGTTTTCGGTGAAGTTTTCCTCCGGGGCCACCCAGAAGTTGTCGATGTGCCGCACGCCGTTGCCAATGCAGATCAACAGGTTGCGACGCACATAGGACGGTTCCTGGCCGGGGGCGTGCGGCATTACGTAGAAGTGAATCGGCTGCCGCCGGTATTTCACGCCGCAACGCATCTGGGCACACATCCAGGAGATGACCTGCGGCACCTCGGGCACGCTGAAGATGTAATCTTCCGCCCAAAACATGCTCATCCCGTCGTGTTTGAACAGATCGACCCACTTGTAGACCGGTCCGTAGCAGAGTGCCAAGTGGTGCGGGCTGAAATTGGCACCCGTGAGCACCTGTGGCCCTATTTGCTTTCTGGCCACGGCCGTCAGGCTGCGATAGTGGGCGAACCGCTCCTCCTCGTTGAACAACTGCGAGTACCACGCCGGCGGCGAGTTGCCCGACTCGACAAGCTGAGCCTTCTCGGGTGCAACGCCGAGATCGTCCTTCGTGTATCGGTTGCGCGCCAACCACGTGCGAAACCTCTGCTGCATCTCCGGATCGTCGTATTGGATCCGTCCCAGCGAGATTTCGTCGCCGAAACTGAGCACGCGAAACTTCGACCGGTCGGGGATCTTCTCGGCGTGTTTCTCGATGGCCTTGGGGTTTCCGGCGTGCTGATGATAACCGTCGACGGCGGCGTGATCGTAGTTGTCCGGCAACAAGGTGTTGTAGCCCAAGGCGTCCTTGAGTTCGGCGATCCAGGGTTGCTCTCCGCGAAACGCACCGTAGAAGAGGATCTCCCGCGGCTTCCTTCCCCGGTTGGCGGTCCGCCATTTCGACCGGCACAGCGCGATCACCTCGCGGGCGTAGTCTTGGCTGTTGCGTACCCGGGCGTCCGGCTTCCAGGTAATCTCCAGCGGTACGACCACGACGTCGTCTTCGCGAACGGTCAAGTCTCCGACGAGTTGTCGCCCGCCGCTGTCGCGGGCAAACTGCACCTGGAAGCCGGCCGGCTGCGGCAGCGTCATTCGCAACGTCTCGTTGTGCACCAGGCGGCAGAAGGGGCCGATGTTTATCCAGGGGCTCCATTGCCGCGGCGCGACCGGCGCGTCCGGCACTTCCACGGAAGCCCCGCCGTAGTCCGGCTGGAAATGCCCCCGCCGCGAGACTTTCAACCGGGCCGGCTCGCGCGTCGTGTTGTGAAAACGCATGTAGAGTTCGGTTGCCGCCAGGGCCTCGTTTGCAAACGGCGTGGCGACTCGGTAAGGCGTGCGGTCCGAGTAGTCGTCGGCCGGATTGGTGGTCAACACGACAAAGTCTACGAAGCGTTCTCCGGCCGGCAGCGGGTTCTCCACTGTGACCAGGCGGATTTCCGCCGCGCCGGCGGTCAGCTTTACGGATGTCTTCGGTGCCTCGGCCGCATCGTGGTCCACGCCCCAGAACCACCACAACTCGTTCGACGCGGCGCTGAAACTCCACAACCGATTCGTTCCCCGGCGGCCGTAGACGTGCGAAAACACGGTTTGGCCTCGCTGCACCACTTCGATCTTGTGCAAATAGTTGAAATACGGTGGGGCTTGATACTTGCTCCAAACGCGGTACGAACCGTCGACCGGGACGGCGATCTTCTGCACGGCTACCGAGTCCTCACTATCGGCCGACGCACCGAGGCACGCGCCGTGCGTCATCCACATTCCGCCATAAGTGTGGCTGGCGTAGCTGTCCTGTTGGGGCGTGAGTTTCCAGCCGTCGTCGCCAAGCGGCACAAACCGCTCGCCTTCGGCAACGACAACATGATGCTCGGGCGGATCGGCCCTGACGACGGATACGGCAGCTACTACTGCAAACAGAGCGAAACAGGGCTTGTTCACGGTCATGTCGTTCCTCTCTTGGTTGAAAGATATTTCGCATCTTCCATTCTCAGGTGCAAAACGCGAGAAAAACGTATGCGACCATCTTGCGTGAAATGTGACGAGATGTCAAAGGGGCTTGGCGCAGACTAGGGCTGAAATGCAACATACTCGATACTCGCGCCTACTCCTCGGTCGTCCCCAAGAGGACGGCAATCCGGTCGCGCGTTTGCCTGGCCAGCGACGGATCGCGGCCGCCGGTGAACACGGCGATGGTGACGTCGTCTTCCTGGAGCAAGGCCCCGAAGATCACCGCGGAACGATCGGCCGACGAGGCGTCGCAAACCAGGACGCCGCTTTGTGCGGCGAGACGCACGATGGTCGCATTGAGGGCTTCGTCGTCGGTGGCGGCAACTACCAGAAAAGCACCGCCGAGATGCTCTTCCCGGAAAGAACCTTCGACCCAGCGAACGCGCCCGGCTTCGACGCACTGGGCCAGTTCCGCGGTGACGGCCGGCGAGACGACCGTCACGATAGCCCCGGCACGCACGAGGTTCGACACCTTTCGGGTCCCCACGCTTCCGCCGCCGACGATGAGGCATTTCTTACCGCGGACATCGAGCCCGACGGGAAGAAAACGCAGCGTGTCGGAGCAATCACCGGTCATGATGAACGTCGCACAAAACGGGGATCAACGGTCGGGATCAACAGTCGGGGACAACAGTCAGAGACAACCATTCTAGCACGCCGGCCGGAGGTTTGCGAGATGTTCCGATATCCCGGGGATCACGCAAGACGCCGGCCCGATTGACGTACGGCAAGCAGCCCTCTAAACTCGGGATCTGGCGGCGGCCGTATGCTCGCCGGGCCTACCTTAGAACGCTCGTGCATAATGGGAGACACGTCATGAGACTCGGATTCGCCAGTGCAATCTTACCGGATCTTTCCCTTGCGGAAGTCGTCTCGTTCGCGGCCGCCGAGGGCTTTTCGTGCGTCGAATTGATGTGTTGGCCGAAGGGGGGTGCCCAGCGACGCTACGCCGGCGTCACCCACGTCGACGTGGAGGGGCTCGGCCGCTCCGGAGCGGATCGCGTCCACCAGATCATGCAACAGTCGGGCGTCGAGATCAGTGGGCTGGGGTACTATCCCAACCCGCTCGCTCCCGACGCGGAGGAATCGAGCGTTGCCGTCGAGCACATCAAGAAGGTCATCACCGCCGCCGAACTGCTGGGCGTCGGCGTGGTAAACACGTTCATCGGCCGCGACTGGACCCGTTCGGTCGAAGACAACTGGCCGTTGTTCAGCGCGGTGTGGCCGCCGCTGGTGCAGTTTGCCGAAGACCACGGTGTTCGGATCGGTATCGAGAACTGTCCGATGCTTTTCACCGACGACGAATGGCCCGGCGGCAAGAACCTTGCCCGTTGCCCGGCCGTTTGGCGGCGGATGTTCGAGGAGATCCCCAGCGAGAATTTCGGTTTGAACTACGATCCCTCCCACCTGGTTTGGCAGCAGATCGATTACGTCCGGCCGTTGTACGAATTCGGCGATCGCATCTTCCACATGCACGCCAAGGACGTGAAAGTGCAGCGGGACAAACTCGACGACGTGGGCATATTGGCCACTCCGCTGAAGTGGCACACGCCGAAGCTGCCCGGGCTGGGCGACGCCTGCTGGGGTAGCATCTTCTCGGCGCTGAACGACGTCGGCTACCGCGGGCCGGTTTGCATAGAAGTGGAAGATCGGGCCTACGAGGATGAACTCGAACGGCGGAAGCTGGCCTTGCGGCAGAGCCGGAACTTCCTGCGTCAGTTCATCTGCGATTAGATGATTCGAGGGTGGCCGATAAGGGGCTTCCTCGTTTAACCCGAAGCCGAAGGCGAAGGCGGTGCGTCTCACGGCTCTTTCGCAGAACAACCGTCGCCTTCGGCTTAGGGTTAAACGAAGCCGTCGCCTTCGGCTTAGGGTCAAACGAGTTGTTACAGCTTGAAGTTGAACGTGTGGCTGATGAACCGCCACATCCGCGTACCCAGCGGGATCCATTTGGCGTGGATCTTGCCGCGGCCGCGGAGCCCCAATCGAAGCAAGAGTTCGGGGTCGTCGATCGGTGCCCGGGCCTGATACGATGTGTTCTGCAGACGCTCGGCGCCGGTTTCGGGGTCGGTGATCGTCGGCAAATCGCCGCCGCCCTTGGTCGAGAGCGTTTCGGGGGCGAATTCCAGGTCGATTTGGGCGATCTCGGTAATTTCGCTGTGCAGTACGTCGTGCGGGAGTTCGTCGAGCTTGATCTCGACCTTTTGCCCCTCTTGCACGTAGTTGCGTTCGGTCTGGTCGATCACCAGTATGGCTTCCCATCGCGTCGGATCACCCAGTTGGCAGAACAGGACGCCCTCCGGCAGAAAGGCGTTGAGGTTCTGCTTCTGAAGCGGAGTGCCCGACCAGGAGGGTAATTGGCCTTCCGGGCTTTTTCGCGCGGGGATCGGCGGCGGCGGCAGGACGGTGCCGGCCACCGGGGCCACCAGTTTCAGCCGGGCAAGATCGTGCTGCTTCTGCTGCAACTGGCTCGCGACCGACTCCAACACCTCAATGACCTGAGGGATCTCGGCCCCGGCCTGGCGATCGCGGTGTCGCCGGCGTCGCAGACTGGCGAGTTGTTGCTCGTATTGGTTGCGGTCGCCTTCGAGCCGGGCGATCTCCAATTCCACGTCGATGTTGTCCAGCCGGGCGAGTTGCGTTCCCGCCGCCACTTGCTGGTCGGCCCGAACGTTGATCTCTTGGATGTGTCCGCCGTCAGCCACGTCGATGTAGATCGGCACCGCGTCGCGGGGCTGGATCTCCAGAATGCACATCACGCCGTGCGGAAACGGCACGAACAGGAAGGCCAGAATCACGGTCACCAGCAGGGAAATGCTGGCATACATGCGTGGTTTTTTCACTTTATCGATCCTCCCGGGCACGTAGAAGAACTTACCTACCTTGTACAGCGGCATGACCACCAGCCCGTACAACGACATCGCCACGATCCCCTGCCCGATGACCTGTAAACCGTACGGCTTGAATATCTGGTACATGAACCACAGAATCGACGCCAGAATGAACCAGCGATAGACGGCCGCCGCCACCGAAAACAGCGCGAAGAAGACCTGGTTTCGCTCGGGCAGGAAGGGATCGTCGGGCGGCTCCAGGCCGAGAAACCAGTGGGCCATCTTGCGGCTGAGGATCGTGGTCGCCTTCTGCCGAAGGTTGGGGATCTCGACAATGTCGGACAAGATGTAGTAGCCGTCGTAACGAAGCAGCGGGTTCGCGTTGAACAAGATCGTGCTGACCGAAGAGATGAACATCACGTTCAGACAAAGGTTGTTCAGCAGCGTGGCCGGTTCGGAAAACCACCAAATGAACGTGCAGATCGAGGCCAGCACGACCTCGACGATAATCCCCGCCATGCCGATCAGCGCGCGATGCCACTTGTTCGGCAACATCCAGGAGTCCGACACGTTGCAGTAAAGGCAGGGCGTCAGCACCAGGATCATTATACCCATCTCGTGGCACTCGCCGCCGAAGTGCTTGCACGTCAGCCCGTGGCCGAACTCGTGCAAGACCTTCGAGAACGCCAGCGCAACGGCCAACAACATCGCATTGGTGGGGCTGAAGAACTGGTAGAAGCCGGGCAACTTCGCGCGGAACGCGTCGAAGTCGACCAGCACCAACGACAACGCCGAGATGGCCAGCAGGCAGTACAGCACCAGCATGCTCGACGAAAAGAAAAAGCGGACCTTGGGGTACAGCCAGTTGAGTACCCGTTCCGGATCGAAGCCCTTGAAGCGGATGCAGAGGATGTTGGTGCAGGCGCCGAGGATTTCCTTGCGGCGGCGTTCGTCGCGCCGTTTGCGAAGTTGCCGCCCCTGGCCCGGCACGCCGGCCACGATCAGACCGCTGCGATGCAACATGCCGAGGAACTGCTGCAACTCTTCGAGGGTGATCTTCTGCGGGGGAAACTCGGCCTCGAAACGCTCCTTGATCTCGTCCAGGCTGGTGTTGCCGTCGATCATCTGCAGGATGGCGTATTCCTCGTCCTGGAAACGGAAGTAGTTCAGCCCCACCGGTTCCTTCACCACCCAGTAGCTTCGGCCCAGGTATTGCTGTCGCCGCGCGGAGAGGTCCGGGCGCTTCCGGATGGCGAGTTTCCGGGCGGAACTGGAGAGCAGACTGTCGCGCAGCGTCACCATGGTGGGCGGCTTACCTCGACTGGATCGTCATTTGCGCGTTCAGGCCCGGCCGCAACAACCAGTGTTCGCCTTCCTGCCGGTTTTCGACTTCCGCCCAGACCTGGTACTCGCCGCCGGCCTGGACCAGGGGGCTGACGAAGACGATACGTCCGGCGAACTGTTCGACGCGGCCGCGGGCAAGCTCGACGCGTACGCCGACCGGCTGGCCGTCGACTTCGCCGGGGGCGACTTCGCTGGCGTTCAGAAAGCCCTCGACCCTCAGCCGATCCACCCGGACCACGTGCATCACCGGGTCACCCGGCTTCACCCACTCGCCCGCGTGGTGATAGAGTTCCACGACCACGCCGTCCAGCGGCGACTTGATGCTGTGGCGGTCGAGGATCTCCTGGGAGGCCTCGACTTCGGCCTCACTGACCTTGGCTTGCAGGCCGTCGATGCGCATCGTCATTTCGGCCTGCTCGATCTCCAGTGCCGCCCGCTGCCAGGTCAACAACAGCTTTCGGATCTCGGTCTTGGGCACCGTGCCGGGAACCTTCTGGTTGGCTTCCACGTTCAACTGGTATTCGGCCGCGGCCACCGCGGCCGCCGCGGTGGAATAGCGGATGGAAACGTCGTTGGCGGCTTTCTCTCCGGCTACTGCGAGTTTCAAGCCGGCCACTCTCACCTGCATTTTCGCTTGGACATCGTCGATCTTTGCCAGCAACTCTTCGGTCTTGACTTGTTGTCCTTCTTTCACGGCCAGCCCGGACAATACGCCGGCTTCTTCGGCCGGCACCTGCACTTCTTCGATCAGCGAAACCAGGCAGTGCGGCAAGGTCACTTGCGCTGCGGGCACGGTCGCCGGCGCCGCGGCAATCGCAAGCAGGGTACAAAACGTAATCAGGGAAACTCGCATGGCGTTTTCCTTCTTCATGTCCAAGCGGCTGCGCGGCGACAACCGTCAAAAGAATCTAAACAGGATCCGCGACTGCACGAAAGCAATCGCCTTGTGGAACACGGTGAACCCGAGCGATCGCTTACCGCAGTATATCTTCGCGTTGACCGTGGCCCCGGGGCGAAGACTCGGCAGGTCCTCTTTGTCGATCTCCACGCGGATCATCACGGTGTTGCCCTCTTCACCGCGAACGGAGGCCCCTCGTTGGATCTCCTTGACCGTACCTTCGAAGTTGGTACCCGGGTCGGTCGCCAACTGGTACTCGACCCGCAGCCTCTTGCCCTCCTCGAGCTTGTGTTCGGCCTTGGTGATGTAGCCCATCTGGTTTTCGGGCATGTGGAGTTCGAGCTCCCAGGGCCCGGCCGGATCGGCAACCTTCAGCAGCACGTCGCCCCGTTTCACCGGCCGGTTGATCAGCCGGCGATGAAGGTCCCAGGTGACCACGCGTCCTTCGCAAGGGCTGCGGACTTCCAGATCTTCACGCTTCTTTTGATACAAGACCCATTGCTTCTCGAGGCTCTGCCGCTTTTCTTCGAGTGTGGCCAACTCGCCGTAGAGTCGGTTCTTGTCCTCAATGGTGAGCCCTTTTTCATTGAGGCGTCGGCGGACCGAGAGGATCTGCTTACCCGTGGTGGCACGCTGCCCGAGGACGTCGGTAATGGCCACTTCCAGGTCGGTGTTGCGCAGCAGGGCCAGCGAAGCGTCTTTTGCGACAGTCTCGCCGTGCTTGACCGCTATCTTGGTCACTACGCCGTCGATGTCGGCAAAGACCTCTCGCCGGTCGACCGGCTCCAGCGTGCCCTTCGAGTGCATCTTGAAGTTGGCCGGCCATGCCACCAGGGCCAGCAGTACCAGCAAAATGGCGGCGGTGATGGTGATCGTCTTCGGCAGGGTCCGCGCCCTGAGAATCCAGCGGGCGTTCCCGATCGCCCGCCAGACGGGCATCAGAAACAGGTTCTGATGTTCCAGCGAGTTGGCCAATGCGGTGGAGCTGTGCCGGCATACGACGTCTACTCGTTGCAACATGGCGTCGGGTACGCGGCTGTCTTCGATCTGCTCGACGATCAAGGCCCCGATCGGCTCTTGGGGAACGTAGTCTTCGTCGGGGTCCTTTTCGCCGGGTTGCTCCGGACGTCTAAGCGGCAGCACGGCCACTGTCTTTGAATGTGAATCGTCGACGTACTCCTGCATGGCGTCTTCGACCTGGGGGGCGAAGTCATGCGTGTCGCCCGTATACCAGACCGGATCGCCGGTGGCCACCACGACACTGGCCAGTCTGCCCAACAGCCTCACCGTGTTCGACCGCTTGTCGAACAGGTCCTGGCCGCTGACCGCCTCGACCCGGCACCGGTTGCCTCGCTTGATCGCTATGCTCAGCCGGTCGCATTCGATCAGCCGCCGGCCCTCGTTGGCGATGGTATACGACGTTTCTCTCGGGTCGAGCGAGGTGTGCGTGATGTGCGTGAAATCCTCCAACTGGGTCCAAAGTACCTGGCGGTTGGAGAAGTGTCGCAACTGGTGGCTCTTGAGAAAGTCGGCGGCCAACTCGCACATCTGCATCAGGAACCGCAGATATCCCTTCTGCGTGTTGGGCCCCGCTTCCGCCCGCTGAAAGACCTCCAGCACGCCGGCCACTTCCAGATCGGTTTTCAGTGGGCCGAGCACCAGGAGGAAGTCGGTGGGGTTGCCGATCGGCTGGTCTTCGTCCTCACCGGTGCTGCTGTGCGGCGGAACCAGGATGCCCTCGCCACCGGCCAGCACCTTGTATAGCAAGCGGCTGTGTTGGGCCTGGCCTTCCTCGTTTTCGCGGAGCTTGGTCTGCTGGAGGTTGATCTGGTATTGCAGTACCAGCCGACCCTCGTCGTTGACGGTCCAAACGGCTCCACCCGCGGCTGCCAGCGCCGAGACTACCCGATTGAGGAACTGGCCGTAGAACTCCTCCGGCGCAACGTCCTCCTTCGACAGCTTGGCAATCTCGCTCACCAGCGAGCGGATCTGCTGCTTTGTTTGTTCAATCAGTTGTGGATCGAGCGATGATTGTTCGCTGCTCATGGTACCGTCGATACGCGCCATTGTTCAGTTTCGCGTAAAAAGAATCTCTTGTTACTCTACGCGCTGTTCGCCGTATTCTCAAGGGTAGCTTAGACTTAGGGTGCTCGTGGGTGACTTGAAGATTCCGCAGTTTGCGTAACCGGCATTACCGTTTCAGTCCGTTTACCTGGTCGTATCCTCGTCCGGCCGTTTCTCGGTAGGATCTTCCAGCTTGCTGTCATCTCTAATCAGGAATATCACCGGTTCGCCCAGAACCGTTTCGACGAATTGACCGTTGTCTTCCGACTTCTGGCCCGACTCCGCGCTCAGATAGACGGCGTGGCTCGCGTGCCAACCAATCACTTCTTCCTCGGGAAGAAACGCCGCAGTGACGTCGGCGTGGTTCACCTCGCCGGTGGCCAGCACGTTCAGGTGGCTGCCGAGGCGTTCGTTGCCACGTGACGAAGGCTCGCAGATCGACACCACTTGAACTCGATCGGTCGGCGGCGCCACGGCGGATCGCAACAGGTCGTCGGCGCGCGACGTCTCGACCATCAGGTTCTTAAGTTCGGAGAAGATAGGGCATTTCGGATTGGCCTTGTAGTAGACGTGTCGCCCTCTGGCCGAGCGCTGGAGGATTCCCGCCTCGCTGAGTCGTTGTACCTCCCGTTGCACGGCCCCGAGCCCCAGGCCGACAGCCCGGGCGAGTTCGCGCAGGTAGAAGGCCTCATCGGGCCGGCCGAAAAGCAGGGCCAGGATAGTCCGCCGAGTTTTGCCGAACAGGGCCGAGCCAAGCACGCCCTCTTCGCCGTTTGTACTCATCATAGATACAATTGTAACCATTATGAGTACGAAGTCAAGGGCAAAATCCGGTAGTAGGTGAGTTTGGCCTTGTCTCTTCCGGTTCCAGCAAATACCCAAAAGTGAAAACACGAAACACCATTTCGCAAATAGACATTGACTTGTCGATATGGGTCCAGTATGATTGCTAGGGGACCAAGGGACAATTCAGTATGGAAGTGCGGCATGATGACGGCGAACTCGCTCGCATCGAGGCTGACCACAACTATCGGGGTAAGCTGGACGCGGAGAGGGTGCGCAGCTTCCGAAAAGTGATGAACCTAATCCGAAATGTGCAGAACGAAACCGAGTTGTATCAATGGAGAGGCGGCCACTTTGAGAAACTCGAACCACCACGAAGTCACCAACGATCACTCCGCACAAACAAGCAGTGGCGGCTGATTGTAGAAATTGAGAATCGCCCAGGTCCTGACAACAACATATGTGTCATCAAGAGCATTGAAGATTATCACTAACTGCGGAAGGGAGGGGCCATGACGATGTTTGTACCTGCTGAACCGTTTCCCCCTGCGGAGTACCTCAAGGACGAGTTGGATGCTCGCTGCTGGACGCACGAGGATCTTGCTAGCGTTTTGGGCATCAGCCGACGACAGGTCATCAATCTAGTCCAGGGAAAGTCTGGAATTACGCCTGATATGGCCCACGCTCTTGCGGAAGCGTTTGATCAGAACGCACAAACCTGGATGAACCTTCAAGTGTCTTACGAGCTTGCTCTTGCCGCCCAAGAGGAACGTGGCATAAAAAGACGCGCACGCGTCTTCAATAAGGCTCCTATTCGCGAACTCAAGCGACGTGGTTGGATTCCCGACGTCGATGACACCGATGAACTAGGCAAGGCCGTATGCAACCTTCTGCGCATTCGCTCGATTGAGGAGGATACCCGATTCCCCATCGCAGCAAGAAAAAGCACGTCCTACGATATGGACACGAACGCGCAAAAGGCGTGGTATGGTCGCGCGTGGGAACTGGCAGAACATGCGCCCGCGTCGCAGTATAACAGGGACAACTTGGGGCATGGCATCAGAGAGTTGCTCCGGTTGGCCGCCTATCCTGAGGACACCAGACGCATCCCCCAGGTTCTCGCAGACATGGGGGTTCGCCTGGTCATAGTGCAGCATCTAAGAGGAACGAAGATTGACGGTGTTGCGTTTTGGCTAGACGATACGTCACCCGCAATTGCTCTCTCTGCCCGGTTCGATCGCATCGACAATTTGTGGTTCAATCTCATGCACGAGTTGATGCACATCAAGAACGAGGATCGCGGGTCACCGGTGGACGTGGACACGTTATCTGGAGCAACAGACTTGCCGGAAATAGAGGTGCGTGCCAACAGAGAAGCGGCTGACTGGCTGATACCAGAAAACAAGATGGAGTCATTTATTGCTCGGGTGAAACCGTACTTCTATCAATCTCGGGTCAACCAGTTTGCGCAGGCTCGGGGCGTGCATCCGGGCATTGTTGTAGGGCAATTGCATTATCGCAACGAAATCAAGTACCAACAGCTGCGAGCGCTTCTTGTGAAGGTGAGAGACTATATCATCGAGAGCGCCGTTGTAGACGGATGGGGAAACAGCCCGACGTTTTAGAGGAATAGTATGATGGCAACTGCTACAGCAAAATCGTACAACGAGGCCCTCCAAGACTACGCCGACGAGTATCTGGAGGAAACGGGAAAGGTGGCAGCTACAACACGCGAGTTTGCATCATGGGCAATGCAGACCGGGCGCTGGACGCCTCCGCCGGATTTGCTTCTCAAGAAATGTCAAGAGGACTTTGCCAAGGCGCTGAGAGAGCAATATATCAAGGATGAACACGGACGCCCTGTTCGGGCAAAACACGTCGCCAGGTTCGTTGACAGTGGACAACAGCAATACTTGTGGGCGGATATTCGTAACGCACCACGAAAGCACATCGAAAGCTCGTTCCGGCTTCGCCGCCAACAGATTGTCGGGGACTGCCGGCAACTGAACCGCGATAGAGAATACTGGAATAAGACACACGCGGTGGAAGAACCTATTCAGTTGTGGTTTGACTTCACTGACGACGTGGAAGAGGGAGAGTTCCCTGAAGAGTACCCGCCCAAGCAGCCTCGCTAGCCATTGCGGCTGGGGTTCTTCGTGCGATTTGTTCCATCGGACCTCCGCGGCCCTCCTGGCGATTTCAGACCGTTGCTCCTTCGTGAGCCTAACGGCTCCGTATCGGTGGTTCACTTCCAGGGTCCGGTTGCCGTTTCATGTTTGGTCGCGCTACAGAAAGCGACCGAAGGCCCCCGGTTCCGGCACCGGGAGACCTTCGGTCGCGGAGTTGGTTGGCGGCGCGATCAATCATTCAGCGCCGTTGAGCCGCTGGATCTGCCCGGCCAGGCGGAGCAGTCCCTCTTCGATTTCCAGCCGATACTGCACTCCGTTGGGAATCGCCGCGGCGGTCAGGTTGATGCGATCCTGGCCCGTTGTCTTTGCCAACTCTTCGGCGATCAACCTGGCCTTGGGGCGGTCCTTCTCTTCGCCCCACTGAGCCACGAACTTGGCGATCGGATCCAGGGCAAGCGAGATCTCGATCGGCGGCACCGTCCGCGGGGCCTGCGAGGCCGACTGTTTGATCACCTGCTTGAGCGTGCCGACGGCGTTGCGTCCGGCCGCCACGTACATGCTCTGCTGGCCGAGCCCCACGACCAGGTCGAGCTTCTCGCCGATCAGGGCCACTACCTTCTCGCGGTCGTCGGCGTCGTCGGGAATCGGGATCGAAACGGTGTGCAGCCGAACGCCCTCGCATTGTTCGGCGTCGAGCTTGACCCAACTGCCGACAACGGGATTCTCGGCCCGGACGATCTCCGCGACCTGCTTGGCCAGTTTCTCCAACGTGGCTCCGTCGGCGACGTATCCTCCGGCCAGCAGGGTGACCGATTCCGACTCCAGGAGCACGGCCATACCGCCGTCGACATTGCCGCTCTTGACCGTCTTGCCGATCACGTCGAACAGATCGCCGGCCAACCTCTTGGCGGCTTCCTTTTCGGCGTCCGACTTATCTTCCTTATCGATGTCGCCCATGGCCTGTTCGCGGATCGCCTCCACGACGGTGGTGCAGATGGCGATCTTCTGCTTGGGCATCGTGCCGGTCCAGTTGCCGGCCAGGGCGGCGTCGGCCAGCCGGAACCCGCCGAAGTCGGTCGCACTTTGCTGCAAGGTGGCGGCGGCCCGTGCCGTCTCGCTGCCCTCCTTGGCCGTCACGCTCACTTCGAGAAACGTCTCCTCCGACTCTCGGTCGAGCGACCAACCGATGGTGACCTCGTCCAGATCGTTCAACACGGTTACGACCGACGCGACGATCTGCTTGGTGATGATCTTGCGGGCCTCGTACTGCGCGTCCGACTCGTCTTCCTTTCGCTGGAGGTCCCTTTTTGAATCCTTCTTGATCTTGGCGATCAGTTGCCGGCGGTGCTTGTCGGGGAAGTTCTCGGCGTCGACCTTGACTGCCACGTCGTATTGATTCGGCAGATCGCCCAGCAGTTGCTGGGGATCGACCGTCGAGGTGGGCAGGGCACCGCGATTCTCGGAGAACAGCGCCCACCCTTCTTGCTCGACGATGTACAGAGTCTTCTTCTTCGCGCCTTTGCCCTTGACCTTCAAGACGCCGTCGCCGACGTCCTTGGCTTTACCGACGAAGGGCTCCATGACGGTGAGCAACTCATCGAGATCGGTCACGGGGATGAAGCCGTATCCGACGAAATCATCGCCGTCGCTGAGGACGACGGCTCCCCAGGGTCGGACCTTATCGAGCCCGGCGAGTCCCCGGTTCTTGGTGAACAACTTCAGCAGGGCCTCCAACCCGTTGGCCAGATGCGGGTTGTCGGAGAGCTTGCCGACGAACTCGATGTCGCCCTTCACCTCATCGTAGCCGCTAAGCGAGACGACGGCGACGGGTTCGAGCGTTTTGGGCCCGTCGGCAGGCGAGGCCCAAAGGCTGAATGTGCCCAACAACAGGGCAACGGCCAACAATGGCAGCAGAATCTTCTTCATGATCGGGTCTCCTTCGTGAAAGGGCGAGAGATGGGGAAGTGAACGAGTGGGTTCAGGAGGGTATTCGTCGGCCAAACGGGAATCTTGGGGAATACTCGAGCGGCCTTGGACGATTCGGAGAAAACCTGTGTGCCACTGCTTGCTTGCAAGCAGTGGCACACGGGCTGCAACGATTCTCAGGGAGTTTCCTTCTCCTCGAGACCGTCCGACCCTCCCTCGACCTGCTTGCCGTCGATATAGACGCGTCCGCCCCGGTCGAGCCAGCCGGGTGCCGTGTCGGAGAACAGCTCTGTATTGCGGACCGACGTTTCGGAGAGCGGCAGCGTCAGCAGTTGTGCCTGGCCGTTGTTGCCCAGCGTGCAGACGTCGAGTTCCACTTGCGATGCCCCGCCGACGGCCACTCCGGCGCGACCGTTTCCCCGTGCGGTTACGCCGCCGAGGTAGACGCCACGGGCACTGTTATGGAGATTGAGCCCGTCGAGTTGATAGCCCTGGACGATCAGGTCGACGATGCCTACGTGCCGTACGTGAAACAGCGTGATCCCGGTCTGCGTGCAGGCATGCGTCAACTTGTAGTCGGCGGGCAATTTATTGGGCTCGACACAGAAATAGGCATAGCCGCCGTGCAGACACCACTGCAGCGGCTCGATCTTCTGCTGCGGCTGGAACAGCCGCTCGGGGTCCATGCGGGTGACCGGGCGGTCGTCGAGAAACAACTGCTGGTGGACGCCGCGCGGCGGACGAAAGCGGAAGATTATGCCGCCGTAATGCTCCCACTGATCGCGTCGGATCGGCGCCGAACCGTCGAGAATCGCCCCGTTGCCTTCGATCGTAAAGGGCCGATGGGCCGACCCGCTGTGCCGGCTGCCGACCAGGCTGATACTCTCTCGATACGGCTCGTCGGTCTTCGCCACGATGATGCGGTCGCCGTTGTGGGCAAGTTGCAGGGCCTTGGCGATTGTTCGTACCGGACCGGCTTGATCGGAACTGTTCTGCGACTGGTGACCGCTGAACCGGTCGTCTCCGGCCATGTTGTCGACGTAGATCTCCCGCCCCCAAGCCGAACAAGCCAGCGAGCAAGCCAGCAGCGTCCACACGACGAGAAAACGGCCCAAGTACTGCATCGAAGAGACTCCCGAGGGGTTCCATAAATCAACCCGTAATTGTAGCATAAACTGGTTAGTGTAGAGGAGATTTCTCATGCAAGTCGAAATCGAAGGCAAAACGCTCGAACTGTGCCAGGGCGACGTCACGCTGCAGGAGGTCGACGCGGTGGTCAACGCCGCCAACAGCGCTCTGGCGGGCGGGGGCGGGGTCGACGGGGCCATCCACCGTGGGGGGGGACCCGAAATCATGGCCGAAACCGACGCCAAGTACCCCGACGGATGCCCCACCGGATCGGCCGTCGTCACCGCCGCCGGAAGCCTGCCGGCCAAGCACGTCATTCACGCCGTGGGGCCCTTCTACAGCGGCGGGCAACGCGGCGAGGCCGATCTGCTGGCCGCGGCCTACCGCCGCTCGTTGGAACTGGCCCGGCAGCACGACTGCCACAGCATCGCCCTGCCGTCGCTGAGCACGGGGGCCTATCGCTATCCGATCGACGAGGCCGCCCGGATCGCGCTTTCCACGGCGATCGAGTTCCTCCGGGAAAACGACCGGCCGGAGTTGGTCCGCTTCGTGCTTTTCGGCAACGATGCGTATGAAGCGTTCGCGGCCGCGTTGGAGGGGTTGACGTAAACTACTCGCCGCTGTGGGCAACGCTGCCGGGCGCGTCCGCGGAACTCATGCGATAAATGTACGCATCGTCGATCAACTCCCGGTTGACAACACCGTCCGTAATTGGCGGTGGAGTTCCGCCCGATACTTCGAGCAAGGCAAGTCGGTCGGTGTGCCTCTCGGCTGGGTGTTCCGAGATCCTCTCGTTGCCAAGGCAACACCTTGTTGTAGGACTATTGACGGCTTGACCCCAGTTTCACTGGATCGGCGGGCCTGTCGGGCAGGCGTTTGGGATCTTGCTTGATCCGCTTCAAGACCTCCTTGATCGCGCGGGAAAGCTGCGGATCGCGGCCCCGGATGACCGACTTGGGATCGTTCTCGACCTCAATGTCGGGATCGACGCCGTAGCCCTCGATGATCCACTTCCCGTCCGGCGCGTTGGTGGCCGACAGGGGGACATAGACGACTCCGCCGTCCAACAGCGGCCCGCGACCGGAGATACCGACCACGCCGCCCCAAGACCGTTTACCGATCAGCGGGCCCAGTCCCGATTGGCGGAAGCGGTGTGGGAAGATGTCGCCGTCGGAGGCTGACGTCTGATTGAGGATACAGACCATGTGGCCGTGGAAGACGGTTCCCGGATAGGTGCCCGGGGCGTCGCTGGTGCTGCCGAACCGGGTCCCCAGCAGCTTGTTGTCGAGTCGCTCGATGATCCACTGCGAGACGTTGCCGCCGCCGTTGGATCGCACGTCGACGATCAGGCCCTCTTTGCGAATCTGCGGATAAAACCACTTGATGAATTCGTAGATCCCCGTGGCGCCCATGTCTGGTATGTGCAGGTAGGCCACGCGGCCGCCGGTTGCTCGGTCGACGCGCCGTAGGTTGCCCTTGACCCAGTCGAGATAAAGCAACGACGCCTCGTCGAAGACCGGGCGGTAGGTCACGTCCCGGGCACCCTTGGTGCTTGGCTTGCCGTTGACCGTTAAGGTTACCGGGTCCGTTTTGTGCTGCAAGAGCCGATAGGGATTGTCCCGGCCGGTCAGTTCCCGGCCGTTGATGGCCAGCACGTACTCACCTTCGCGAACATCGACCCCGACCTCGGTCAGCGGGGAGCGATACTTGGACTCCTCGTTCTCGCCGCGGAAGATCTTGGCGATTCGGTAACGGCCGGCCTTGGCGTTCAACTCGAAGCGCGCGCCGGGCAGAGCGACCTTCGGACGCGGCGGGATCTCGAAGTCGCCGCCCTGGATGTAGGCGTGGCCCACGTTCAGTTCCGCGATCATCTCGCCGATCACGTAATTCAGGTCGCTGCGGTGCGCCACGTGGGGTAGCCACTGCCGATAGCGGCGGCCGATCGCTTTCCAGTCGTAGCCGTGCATGTTCTCGACGTAGAAGAAGTCGCGGAACCGGCGCCACACCTCGTCGAAGACCTCGGCCCATTCCTCGGCGGGCACCCGGTCGACCATCAGGCCGGCCGTCGAGAGCGTTTTCTTTTCTTTGGACTTGGGGTTCACGTCCATCAGGTGGTAGGCCTTGCCTTGATGCACCAAAACCTTCGATCCGTCGCGCGAGAGGGCGTAGCCGGCGATGTCTTCGGCAAGCGTGGAGGTCTTGCGTTCTTTCAGGTCGAAGAGTTTCAGCGCCGGCTTGACGTAGCTGTCGCGGCCGTAGAAGGGCGCTCCCTGATCGACGAACAACAGCATCCCCTTGACGGCCGAAAGGCCATAACGGTTTTCGGCATCGACCGGCACGCGAACCACCCGATCGGCCAGACCTTTGAAGTCGATATCTACGTACTCGGACGCTTTGTCGTCCTCTTCCTCTGCTTCGTTTTCTTCTTTTTCTTTTGCTTCTCGGGATTCTCCTTCCGGATCGTCGTCATTCTCTTCGCCGATGGTCACTTCGTCGCTTTGCGGGCCGAAGAGGTTCGGCACGTCGTTGCGCAGAGCCATTGCGAAGACGCCCAACTGCCGGTTGCCGGCGAAGTTCCACTCGATAGAACTGATCTGCGGGGCATATTCCCGCGACGCCAGGAAGAAGAGGTACTGGCCTTCCGGGTCCCAAGTGGGCCGGTACTCGTCGGTGTAGGGACCGGTGATCCGCCGCAGCTTCGCGTCGGCCACGCTCCAAATGTGAATTGAACTGAACTGCGATGCGTCGCGGAGCGAGAACGCCAGGTGGCCGCCCCGGGGCGACCAGGCATAGTCGCGCAGGAGTCCTCGCTTCTCGTCGGCCACTTCGACCACGCTCTTGTCCTCGACGGTTAGCACGTAGAGCTTGCCTTCTTTATCCGAGAAGGCCAGCCGCCGCCCGTCGGGCGACCATTCGGGGGCGTAGAGCATCCCTTCGAAATCCGTGGTAAGCTGCTCGGGCGTTTTGGAACCGTCCTGATCGACGAGGTATACCTGGTCCTCGCCGGATAGGTCGGAGACGAAGGCAATTTTCACGCCGTCGGGCGACCAGCGTGCCCACTTGTCGTGGGCGGAGGACGAGTTGGTCAGGTTGCGCGTCGGCCCCTTCTTGATCGGCACGGTGAAGACGTCGCCCCGGGCGACAAACAGTGCCCGTTCTCCCTTGGGGCTAAGCTCGATATCCTCGATGTTCTTCTCGGCCGAGTAGCGCGAAGGCCGCATGGACAGGCCGTCGTGGGGTACCACGATCGAGATCTTGCGGTCATTTCCGCTCGCGACGTCGTACACGTGCAACTCGCCGTTGAGTTCGTAGACGATCCGCTTGCGGTTGTCGGAACTGGCCCAGCGGACGTCCCACTGCTTGTACCGCGTGAGTTGCGTCACCTGGTCCAGCGCCGGATCGTACTTGTAGAGGTTGAGCGTCCCGTCGCGGTCGGACACGAAGTAGACGGCGCCGCCGATCCACATCGGATCGCGTTCGGTCCGTTTGCCGGGAGCGATCTTCCGCACGTCGTACTTCAGCAGGTCGAAGATGTACAGGTCCTGGGCCCAACCGCCCTGGTAGCGCTTCCAGGTGCGGAAGTCTCGGAACAACGGGCTGTAGACGATCTTCTTTGCGTCGGGCGAGAAGTCGCCGGCCCCGGCGGTGGGCATGGGCAGCTTCAACGGCAGCCCGCCTTCGACGCCGACCGTGTACAGTGCCGTCTCGACGCTGCCGCCGTTGGCGTCGCGCAGCGAGCGAAACAACACCGAGCGGCCGTCGGGCGTCCAACCGTAGACCTGGTTGTCGTATCCCCAACGAGGCGCCAACGGCCCGCGAGCCGGATAGAAAGTGAGTTGCTTGGGAACGCCTCCCTCGGCGGCCACGACGTACACCTGTTCGTCGCCGTCGTACTGCGCGGTGAACGCGATCGACTTTCCGTCGGGCGAGAACTTGGCAAAGAGCTCTTGGCCGGGATGGGCCGTTACTCGAACGGCCTTCCCTCCCTCGGCCGGTGCCCGCCACAGATCGGCCCCGTGGCAGAAGACAACCTGGTTGCCATGGATATCCGGAAATCGCAGCAGCTTTGTTTGCGCCGAGGCGACGGTGAGGGATATGAGGAGTTGTCCGAATGTAACGACGCGGATTATCGCGGCTCGATCGATGTGCATTGGGTGTGTTCCTTTTGTAACTGTTTTGCCGGGTGGTTCCTTGGTGGAACCGGTGAAGCGGCCGCTAAACCAGCGGTGCGGGACGCCGGGTCTACAATCCTAGCTCGTAAGGGGCGGCCGAAAAACAGCTTTCCGGTTTTCTGCAGGAGGCGACTCCAGTCATACATCCCATGGGGGGGTCGCTTGACGCAGTGTGTATCATTAGCCGAAGGAACTCGGAAAGCAATTTTTTTCGGCCACCCCTTGGATTGGAGGAAAACTCATGTGTCGATGTCTGACTCTTGTTGTCTTGTTGGCTGCCGGCGTCCAGGTGGCCGGTTTCCAGATGGCCGAGGCCGACGAGATCTCGCCCGATGAGGCGGCCATCCGCAAGGCGGTCGCGTCGTATGTGGGGGCTTTCAACAAAGCCGACGCGAAGGCCGTGGCCGCTCACTGGACGCCGGACGGCGAGTTCATCACGCCGGGCGGGAAAGCCCTCAAGGGGCGCGACGCTATCGAGCGGGAGTTCGAGGCCTACTTCGGCGAGACGAAAACCGCCCAGGTGGAAGTCGCTTCGCCCGCGATCCGATTCATTTCGCCCGGCGTAGCCGTCGAAGAAGGTACGGCGCGGCTGCTTCTTCCCGAAGAAACGCCGCAAGAGACCGAGTACGTCGCCATACACGTCAAGACCGCCGCCGGCTGGAAGATGGATAGCATACGGGAGCAGCAAGTGCTGCGGCCCCAATCGCACTACGAGCAACTCAAGGTCTTGGAGTGGCTGATCGGAGATTGGGAAGATGCGGGCGAGAACGCATCGGTCGAGGCGCTCTGCCAGTGGACCAAGAACCGGAACTTCATCACCCGCGCCTTCAAGGTTCGCGTGAAGGAACGTATCGAAATGGAAGGCACGCAGGTCATCGGCTGGGACCCGGCCGCGGGGACGATTCGTTCCTGGGTCTTCGACTCGGAAGGCGGTTTTGGCGTCGGCGTCTGGACGCGGGACGGCGATCGCTGGACCGTGCGGATGCTGCAGGTGTTGGCCAACGGTGAGAGGGCCTCTTCGATTAACATCCTCACCAAGATTGACGACAACACGTTCACGTTTCGCTCCGTCGGCCGCGAGGTCGACGGCGAGTTGCTTCCAAACATCGACGAGGTGAAGGTAGTGCGGCGATAGTGTACCGCCGTCGCGGAGTTCGTTGAATTCATTTCTGCGCAAAGGGATTATCTTATGAAACGTTCATCATTCGTGATAGTTGTCGGTTTGATTGCGGTGGGCCTGATTGCATGCGACGCCTTCGGACGCGGTGGAGGTGGTCGAGGCGGCGGCGGTGGAGGCGGCATGAGCCGCAGCCCTTCGATGAGTCGCCCCTCGGCGGCGGCGAGACCTTCGGCGCGGCCCAGCACGCCCGCGCGTCCGAGCACGCGTCCGAGCACGCCGACGCGGCCCAGCATGCCGGCTAGACCCAGCACGCGTCCGAGCACGCCGACTCGACCTAGCACGCCCGCGCGCCCCAGCACGCGACCCATCACGCCGACTCGACCCAGCACGGGCGCGCGACCCAGCCAGGGCCAGTTGCAGAACTTCCTGAACCTGCCACAAGCAGGCGCGCCGGCCACGCGTCCGGCTGCACCAGCTACGCGTCCAGCCACGCCGGCCACGCGCCCAGCCACGCCGGCCACGCGCCCAGTTGGACCTTCCACGCGTCCGGCTGGACCAGCGTCGCGTCCGGCGGTGGGCACCAGGCCCAGTCGCGGTCCGGCCAAGCGAGCGACTACGCCTGCCCGTCGCCAACAGGTGGCCGGCGCGGTTCGTGCCAGTCATCAGGGTCGTCACGTCAATCGGTTCAACACCAACTGGTGGGCCGGGCGACCGGGTTGGGGCGGTCCGTACTGGCGGCATCATGTTGGCTGGGGTCGATACCCGGCTCGCTACTGGTGGCGAAGGGCGACGGCCGTGGCGGTCACGGGCTGGTTTGTTCGTTGGTGGGAAAGGCCCGTCTACTTCAACTACGGCGAAGCCGTCTATTATCAGGACGATTCGGTCTATTATGGAGATCAGGCCGTCGCCACGGCCGAACAGTATTACCAGCAGGCGGAAACCATCGCCCAGAGCGCTCCGCAAATCGACGACGAAAAGGCGGAGTGGCTGCCGCTGGGTGTCTTCGCCTTGACGCAGCCCGACACGGAGGCGTCGAACATGGTCCTGCAACTGGCGGTCAGCAAGGAGGGCGTCATCGCCGGTACGTTCTATAACGAGACGACCGACGCTTCGCACCCCGTCGAAGGCATGGTCGACAAGGCCACGCAGCGGGCCGCATGGCATTGCAGCGACGGCAGCAACCCCGACCTGGTCATGGAGACGGGCATTTATAACCTGACCAAGGATGAGGCCGAAGCCCTGGTACATTTTGGTGCGGGCCAGACTCAGAGTTGGTTGATGGTACGGTTACCCGATCCGGAAGGCGAAACAACGCAGTAAGCATCGCACTCGCGCGGGGGTACTCAATTCATTCGGCCGCAACCACCGGCTCGCCGATTCGGCGGCCGGCCACGGCACCGAGCAACCTGAGCACCTCGCGGCGGATCTTGGGCTCCGCTTGCACCTCCAGACAACTGCTGCGAGCGCGCCAGGTAGTGTACCCGCCCAGGGCGTGCTGATCGGGCGGCGGGATGTACCCCGCGTAGCCGTTGGCCAGTTCGATGTTGAACGTCGGCCGCAACGGGCTTTCTCTCTTGATCGCCAAACCGGTGATTCCGAACACCTCGTTGGGCATGGCCGTGATGCCCAGTTCTCCGATGCGGATCGCTTGCAGTTTGATCTCGCGGGTGGCGGGCAACCGGCTGAGGATGAGCGTCTCGCGGGCGTAGACGTCGGGCGTCGACTTGGGCTTCCCGTCGGGTACCTGCTCGGCCAAGTATGCCTTGGCCTCGGCCGTTTCCTCGGGCGTCGGCTTGCGGATGCCCAATTCCAGAAGCGACTGTTCCATCACGATGGGGACCCAACTGTAATAGCGGATTGTCTTGTAGGCCTCGAAGGCGGCCTGGGCGGTGTCTTCTCCGACCGATTCATAGGTGAAACTGCGCCGCGGATTGACGAAGTCGCAGCAGTTGGCGTCGCCGCTGGTCCCGTTGGTCATCATGCCCACGAAGCGTGAGTCCGCGTCGCCGGCTGTGACCAGTTCCTTGATCCTGCGGGCGAAGACGCCGAAGTAATCGGCCGACAGGGGCGGCGCGCCGGCATAGTGGGTCGAATAGTTGGCCAACACCGCGATTGGCCGTCCCCGGCGCGATTGTACCGAGAACACCGAAACGTCGGTATCGGCCGGCCCGGTCCGCTGCACGGAGTTCGGATTCTGGTAGCCCGGGTTCATCTGGGCACGGTCGTTCTCCTTGCCGGTGAACCGGCAGGTTCGAGCCGTGCCCGGCTTCATCAGGAACCGGCGGCAGAAGACGTTCTCGGGATCCCGGCCGACGGCCCAGCCTACTTGGGCCGGTTCGAGGTTCTTGTAGGCCCCGGCGATGCCCGCCGCGATCCGCCCGGGCAGATACTCGATGTACGCGGGGTTATCGCCGCTTCCCAGCGCGCCGACCACCGACGGGGCCGAGTGGCAGTGGGTCGCGCAGATCAGCATGCGATCGACCGCGATTCCCGTCTTCTCTCGGGCAAGCTGCTTGGCACGGTCCGTGATCGAGCGCGGGATAACGCAGTTGTCGACCACGGCGAAGCCGATCGTATTGGTGCCGTCGTCGAGCACGAGGCAGCGGGCGTGCAGCGGATCGACCACCTTCGAGCAGGTCCGCTCGAGCATGCCGCCGTTTACGATCACGGGGAACTGCCTCGGGGTGACGTCGACGGCGCAGGCCCCCGCGCGGAAGACCTTTTCGACGGCATCGGCGCCGCGGGCAAACTCGGGCCGGGCCGCCGCTGCGGCCAGAACCAGGCCGACTGCCGCCACTGCTACGAGTCGACGTCTTCGGGAAAGCGTTGGACGGGTGCTTAGGTTCATTGTGAGGTTCCTCGCTTTTTGGAGTGCGGCGACTTGTCGCCGCTTTGGGTTTCTTGCCACCCCTCCGTCAAGACGAAATTCTTCCAGAAGACATCATATTGGAAAAAGAAAGCGGTGACAAGTCACCGCACTCCAAAGGAAGCCTCGCGTATCAACTGCTGCGTCGAGCGACGGTACCTCTGCGAGATCGGCCAGGGGAGCTTCTCGGCCGTTGGGGCGGACGGTGCTTCCACTCGGCGGTCGGCGATTACCCAGGCCTCCATTTGCACCTTCCCGTTCTTGGCAAGTTGCGGGTTGGAGGATGGCACTAAACGTCCCTGGAGCGTGAGTGTCCGGCCACGGTACGGGCGCAGATCGTAGGCCGAAAGGGTCCAGCGTCCGCCGTCTTGGCGGCGCGGCTCGACCGGCTTGCCGTCGACCGTGACTTCCGAAATCGCGGTCCCCCACACCTGCACCAGGACGTCGTAACGCATTAGGTCTTCGTCGGGAACCGGCAGACGAATTGTAAAGGACTCTTCGGTCACATCCGCTCGCGCGGCGGGAAGCGGTGACGCCGCCGCCGCCCGCTCGACCAGGGGATCGCCCGGCTCGATCTCCATCACCAGGATCGAATCGCCGGGAACGTCGATCGAAAACGCCCGGCCCGAGGTGAACGACCAGGGCATCTCCTCGATAAACGGATAGACGACCCGAGCGCGGTACGGCCGTCCCGGTTCACCCCGATAGTAGACCGATGCATCGAACGGTACCTCCAGCGACTGCGCGCGGCGGTCGGGGTTTCGGGCGGTGAGAACGGCCTTATGGTTGACCCAACTGACGTAGCCGTAGACCTCGCCCGCGCCGCAATCGCCGCCGATCAGAACCGTGTTTCTCAGGCGGTGCCGAGAGGCCCGCGCCCAGGCGCTGGCCGTGGCGAGGACCTTCCAGTGTTCGTCGTCGAGCAACTCGTTGTCGATGTACAATTCCTTCAACGTGGTGCCCCGGGCGTAGTACATCACGACGTAGTTGGACCAGTCGTAGAGCGTATCCTTGAAGTCGGTGAAGGGTTTTCTCTTCGTCAGCAAAATGCCGTGCGTCATCAGGTCGGCGATCCGCACGACCGGTCGCGCGCACCGGCCGGGGTTGTTGAAACTCTGGTACAGCCACGAATCGCGATAGGCCGTGGCGCCGTCGCGCAGAGAGAGTTGCGGCCAGGCCCCGTTGCCGCCGGAATCGCCGCTCATCATCCAGATCGTGTGGACGTGCTGGAACCACCAGGGGCTGAACCAGCTTCCGTTGGTGTAGTTCTGGAAGATCCCGGGGTTCAACTCCCGTTCGTAGGCCAGCAGGTCGAGCGTGACGTCCAAACAGGCCTCGCGGGCGTGGCGCTGGGAGAGCCGGGTCGTGCTGAAGTTGTGGTTGAAGTCGTGCTTGATGTAGTTGATCTTCCCGTCCACTATCATGTGACGCAACGACCGTCGAAGGTCGCTCTGATACTTCGGGTCGAGCACGTCGAAATAGAGCTTGTTGCCGCTCATCCAGGCCCGCCACGAGCGGTCGAACCCGTCGACATAGGCCGGCTTGTATCCGATTTGCAGGCCGCGGCCATAGCCGGCGTTGGTGCCGTCGATGGCCATCCACAGCCCGAGGCCGACGTCGATTTTAGCCAGCGCTTTCTGAAGCGCGGCAAGGTCCAGACCGTGCTTGGGTTCAAAGATCCGCGAGTAGGTCTTCGTGTTCTCCCATCCATGGTCCGGCACCATGCCGTCGAGGTTCGCGCCGTGGGCGGTCATCCGGGTCTGGATTGTCCGTGCGATGTCGTCCACGAAGACCGCGGGGTCCAGTGTCTTGGCCCGGGCGCTGTACCAGTTGTTGAAGTGGAGGTAGCCGCGCGGCGGCAGCCGGGTCTGGTCGATGTAGTCGATCAGGGCCAGTTCCGCGTTTTCGCCCTTTTTTCGACTGAGGCCCATTACGGCCCGTTTGCCGTGAATTCCCCACGACTTACCGGGCTGCCGCTTCGCCTCGCCGGGAAAATGGAACAACGTGACCAATCCGTCGCGCGGCTCGAATTCCCGGTCGCGGCCGTCGAAATCGATCGTGTAGTGCCACTTGTAACGGAAGTCGGGTTCCCGGAAGGCGTCGCTGTGCCGGCTGTGGAAGCCGGGATAGTCGAGGCCGAAGAACCAGTTGCCGATGAAGACGGGCTGCCCCTCCCCGCCGCGCGACGCTTTCTCGTCGCAGGAGAAACGAAGCACCTGTAGCCGATCGACGGTGTCGCCCTCTTCCAGCGTCAGATCAACGGCTTTGTGCACGAAAGGCCCGGCGCCGAGCGAGTAAGTGACCGTCACCGACTTCGGCGCGCCGGTGCCGGTGTTCGGTTTGGGGCCGTAGGTGGTCTGCAGGATCTGCCTGCCGTTCAGTCGTGGTTCGCTCCGCGAACCAACGTTTTGATTGCCCCCGGAACGAGCATTTCGTTCGCTGTCAGAACCAGCGTTTTGTTCGCGGAGCGAACAACGACTATCGGCTTGGTAGTCGGACACCGTAAAACGGCTGTCGTCAAGCAGCAGGATCTCGAACTCGTCGCTGGCAAGATCGAGGGCATCCGATCCGTCGGTGCGGGCCAGCCGGCTCAAACGCCACGCTCCGTCGTCCAGATCGAAGGTTGCGCGTAGGTGATCGTTTTCAAGCGCGAGCGTCCGGGGCTCCACGGCCGGGACCATTCGGCCAAACAGCAGCACGAAACATACCAAGGTGACGATTCGCTTCATGGTGTTGCAGTTCCCGGATCGGCACTATTTCGTGATCTCGACGGTCACCGACGCTCGAGGTGCGGCCTCGAAACTGTAGCCGATCTGATCGCGGCGCTGATCCTTGCGAGTGTAACCATTCGTGGCACCGGCAACGACGCCCTCTTCCAACCATGGCTGGAGTTCCAGATGCGCCAGCGGATTGCCGCTGACGGAGATCGTCTTCCGCACGATGTCGCCGTCTTGCTTGCGCCGGTAGGCTACTTTCGGCCATCGCATCCGGCCGTCGACCTTCATCGGAATCCGCAACTCCATCGAACTCCACTGCTCGGGCATGGCGTCGCAAACGGTGAGCGTGCTATCCGGTATGGAGTAATCCAGGCCGGCCATGCCTTTGAGAACCAGCAGAATCTTGCCGGCGTTGAAGTTGGAATACTGGTCACCCCACGGCCGCGGCTCCTTGCACCAGGCCTCGGGCGCGATCGGGATCTTCCAGTTCATGTTGTAACGCTTCAGATGAGCCAAGGCGCAAACGTTGGCGTTGCGGCCGACCCGCGAGTTGTACATTCCGATGATGGCATAGTAGTTCGTGTCGGGCGTGGAGGTGAAAACGTCGCTGACTTGATCGAAGTCCTTTATCGCGTCGGTAGACAGCGGTACGGTCCAGAAGAACCCCTTGGTGGAATCAACGGCCCACTCTTGGGTCATCTGGCGGGCCCAATCTTCCGGGAAATAACTGTTGCGCAAGTACGCGAAGCCGCTCCAGCCCAGTCGATCGCGGCCGCCGCCGAAGAACTTCGGCCGACGGGCCTCCCACGAATTGTCCAGCCAGCGGTCCCGGCCGTCGATTCCGACCATTTTCGGCCAGCGGTCGGGGTCCTCGTTGTCGCCGGTAATAACGGCCATCTCCCGCAAGCACTCGGCGGCGTCATAGTGACAACCCCAGTGGCCGTGCATGCCGTCCCTAAACAGCACTTTGAAATAATCGTCGTAGCAGTCGTGCAGGAAACCGACGTCGCCGGTGTGCTGGTAGATCTCCCAGGCTCCGATGACGTGTTCGGTCGTGGTACCCCACACCGGCGAGAACCACGCGATTCCCTTGTTGTCGGGCAGGGCTCCCAGGCGGCGGGCGTAGGGCAACAGCGGCTTCCAGTGCAGGACGTTGCCGTAGGCGTAGCGGTCCTTGTCGGCCGTCCAGGCGCCGACCGGAATCTGGAAGTTGGCGTCGTAGCGATGCATGCCGAGAAAATTGTTGACGGCGGTCTGTGTGTGCGGATACATCTCCCAACCCTCCCGCACGTCGATGTAGTACATCAGGTAGATCGCCCAGAGATAGTAATACACCTCGACGAGATCCTCATCCGAGCAGCGAAAGTAGGGGATCTGGTAGTTCAACAGATCGTTCATCGCCTTGGTCTTGCTCGACAAAGCGCCACGATAATCGGCCAGCACCGACCGGCTCATCCGCAGGGCTTTGGCGTACTCGTCGTCCATTGCCCAGGTGATCGCCACGCCTCGCTCATCGCAGGGGACTTCAAAGGAGTAGCGCCGCCGGCCTTCGTTATCCGTATCGGCGGAGTACGCGGAAAGCCGCGCCGATGAAGAAAGCACCGTGCTCATGCCGTCGTAGATCAGTCTGCCCGTGCAGGTCTCGCCCTCGACCGGATGAGTGGTAACCGTGCCGCCTTCGGTAACGTGGACGGCGTTGTTCGCTTCGTCGAAACGCACCTGGGAGGTGCGCTGAATGCTCAGTCTTGGAATCACCAGGCTGTGGCCGTCGAAACGCAGGGTGATCGGCGCGTCGGAAGTGATGATCGAACAGGCCACGTCGCCGGCGGCGATGTACTTTTCCTCGTGGATGTGTACTCCCGCGACCTCGTACTCGCAAATCACCTTGTCGGGCCGCCACTGCATCGATTTTGGCACGGGATGCGGATACCGCTTGTCGCCGACGATAACCGTGCCGTAGGCGACCTTGGTTTGAGTGTAAAACTCCCAGCCACGGAAATCGTGCCCATGGCCGCTGCCCTCGTGCCGGGCCAGGCCGAAGCCGCGTCCGCGAAGATCGTGGTAAAACGGATGCGTCAAGCCGATGGTCTCATCCTCGTGATGCCTCCAGCAGTTGTATCGGCCGCCGACGTAATAAGCCAGGTTGCCGGCCAGGAAGGCATGCTTGCGGCCCTGTATCTCCTGGCTGAGCATTGAGCAGTAGTCGGTATAAGGAGGGAGTTCGCCCCCGGTCGGATTCCGCGCCGGGTTCGACTGGCCACCGGCCAATGTGGTCAGCAGCCCGAGTAGAAGTAGCGCCAGTGTATTCGTGAACCTGCCGGCTATCACGAAGTCTTCCTCCAAGCAGTTTGATTGAACTGACGCCGTATTGTAGTCGTCTCGCCCCGCGAGACGAAGGCTCATCTCGCGGAGCGAGATGGCTACTTTGGTCGCGGTGAACCGGGATGAACCGAGCCGCGAGGCGGGTGGGTGCAACTCGAACGCCGGGCGGCGCTATAGACTATTGTACCAGCCATGAACGCTCGATTCCACGTTGGCCGTTACTGGTCGGTTGTCCTCAAGCAAAAAAGACCGCCGGGACGGACGAGTCCATCCCGACGGCCGGCAGGGGGAGTTCACGTTTTAGTTGTAGGCCGTTCCTAGCTCGGAAAGTCGATCCTCTCCTCGGCCACGGCTTTGCGGAGCTTGCTCAGCGCCCGGGCTTCGATCTGCCGGATGCGCTCTTTGGTGACGCCAAACTCGGCGCCGACCTGCTTCAGTGTCAGTGGTTCCTCGCCGCGTTGGAGTCCGAAACGGCGGACGATGATTTTCTGCTCGCGCTCGTCGAGCCGGTCGAGAATCTTGCCCACCTGAAGCTCGCGCTGCAACTGGGCCGTTTCCTCGGCGAACTGGTTGCTGCGGTCGTCCTCGGCCGCGGTGAACATCTCGCCGTGGCTGGTGCGGAAGCGGTCGCGGTGGCGATGCTCGTCGGGGATCGTGCGGGCGAAGTTCTTCATGATCGCCCAACTGGCGTAGGTGCTGAACTTGTTGCCGCGGGCGTAGTCGAACTTCTCCACGGCGCGCATCAACGACATGTTCCCGTCGCTTACCAGTTCGAAGAAATTCTCGGCCATCCCCACGTGCCGTTTGGCAATCGAAACCACCAGCCGCAGGTTCGCCCTGATGATCTGATTCTTGGTGGCCACCGCCTCCTCGTAGCGGCGTTCGGTCTGATCCATCAGGCTGTTCTTCGGCCGGTTCGGATCGAGTTTCTCGCGGAGCTTGCTCGCCTTGTGCTTGAGGTAGTTCATCTTGCGGAACAGGTGTGCTTCCTGCTCGCGCGTCAGAAGCGGCACCTCGTAGAGGCTGGCCAGGTAAGGCGGCAATCCGGCGGGCAGCCGCGGCTTTTTCGTCGGCTGATCGTTCTGCGGTATCGGCCCGATGATCGCCTTCTCCTGCCGTTGCGTCCGCACTTTGTCGAACTCATCGTTGGGGATGTAGTCCAACGGCAGTTCCATTACCCGTGCGGCACGCGCCTCGGCAACGATCCGATAAATGCTCGCCCTCGTGCGGCAGAACCGTCGGGCCAGGGCCTCGGCCGATTCGCCTCGATGGAACAACTGATAGATCTTTCGCTTCGTCTGCGCCTGCAGGGGCCCGTGATTGTCGGGAAACACGGCCGCCTGGGGGTGTTCCTGGTCGAATTGCTTCAAGGTGTAGCGGATGGTCTCGGCACTTCGGCCGCTTTTCCTGGCCAGCCGCTTGGTGACGTCGGCGGGGCATCCGCCGGCCCGCGCCAAACGTCTCGCCCGGTCGATAATCCACTTGCGTTCTTCCTCGGTCAATTGGCTGAACTGGGTGCCGCGTTGCACGCGATCGGAGTTCTCCGCCACAAAACGATCAACGCTGCTTTGCAGGAATCCCACTCGCTTGCGCCCGTCGAACACGAACCTTCGACTGACCAGACCCTGGTGCCGCCAGCGGGAAATCGTCTTGGTGGAAACCTGGAACTTCTTCGCCAATTCGTCAACGGTCAGCACCTGCTCACCGGCAGCTTCAGCCGGGACGCCGGCCGACTCGGAAACGTCTTCTACAAACAGGCGGAGGTCGTGACTCGCCTCGCCGCCGGTCAGCCTGAGGTCAGGGTAGGCCTCCGGCCGAAAACTGGTGATTCGGAAACAAACGTACTCGTACGTGTAGGTCCGTTTCGGGTCGAGTTCTCCCAGCAGCTTCTCAGCCTGCTCGGCCTGCTCGATCTTCTTCTCTCGGGGCGCAAAACGAACCTGCTGGTCACGAAGTTGCCGAATAGCTGGATTCAAGTAGTCGGTATGCATCTCAATGCCCTCTCCTTCACGCGTGTTCACCGGCAAACGGTCGAGGAGTTGGTCTTATTCTTGCTCTTGTCTTGCGAAACGTCTTTGCCGGGCGACCATACCAAATCCAATAATACCAGTATAAATGAATCACCGTTTTTTAACAACCCCTTCTGTTAAAAATGAAGGCGGATTGGTTTTTCCCCTTTCGTGCAGTACGATGAAGGTATACAAATATAGCTTGATGGTTGTAGTTCTTGGCCCGTTTCGGGTTAATACGGCCTCGTGTGATTGATCTTGATACGCACTGAAGACTCTTTTGGTCCACAAATAGTTCGCTTCGGACCCCGGATTTTTATTCTTCGTTCCTGTGTTTGTCCGAATTCTCCTTCTGATCGACCAGGGTGCCAATAGGGTGTATGCAACCCATTTGGCCGCCAGACGCAGAATATAGACGGAGGATCTTGGCAAAAGGTTACACAAATTCGCTTCCCCCAGCCCGTTTTTCCACCGGGCTGCCCGCCGCTGCTCGGCAATAATGTCACCGCCGTGGCGGTCGGGGCACTCCCCCCACAAGGCGTGACTTACCCAGCTTGACGCGCCCGGCACCGCCCGGGAGATTGTGGCCGTTTTCGTGTCAACTTCGCCCTGCCCGGCAGTCGATCTACCGACTACCGTGTGCCAGGTAGCGATTGTCGCGCCGCGGCCGATTCCTGGTTGCTCATCTCCATCACATCGCAAGCCCTTTTCTGGATTGTCATGAAGAACACTCTCACGCAAAGCGTAATCGGGACTTTGGCCCTGCTGGCCCTACCCGTGCTGGCCCTACCCGCGATGGCGGCCCAGAATAACCAAACCCACTTGCTGCGAAGCGGCCGAAAGCCCGGAGACGTCGATCGAGTGGCGGTCGTGTTGGAGGTCGGCGGCGAGTTGAAAGAGATGGTCGACAACAAGATCCATCGGCCGAAGCTCAGCGTGGTCTGCAACCTCACTTACGACGAAAAGACGCTGGAAGTGCCCGTGGCCGCCGACGGCCGCGCCCGTTCGGTCCGCCACTATGACAAGATCGACGCGGTCATCAAGGTGGAGGACGAGGGGCTCAAGCCAACGCTTCGCGCGCAGCGGCAGTTGATCGCCGCGGAGGTCGAGGGGGGAAGGCTGACGCTCTTCTCGCCGCAGGGTACACTCAGCCGCGATGAACTCGAGTTGATCAACATCCTCGGCAACAGTCTTCTGCTCGACCGTCTGCTGCCTCCCGGACCGGTGGCCGTGGGCGACTCCTGGAAGCATTCCGACAAGCTGATCGCAGCCTTGTTCCGTCTCGATGCGGTCGCCAAGGTCGAAGCCGGCAGCAAGCTGACGGAAGTGACCGACCAGGTGGCGCGGTTCGAGATGTCGGGCCACGTCGAGGGTGCCTCGGGCGGCGTCTCGACCACCATCGACTTGAAGGCCAAGTACCGCTTCAATTTGGCGACCAAGCGGATCGACTGGTTGGGCCTGCTGGTGAAGGAGGACCGCGACATCGGACACGTCACCGACGGTGTCGACGCGACTGCCCGGCTCCAGATCCAGGTCGCGCCGCGCGACGAAACGGCGCAACTGAGCGACGCGGCACTGGTGGGCCTTTCGCTCGAACCCAGGAACGATCTGACTCAACTAATCTACAAGCCCAAAAGCGGCGACTGGCAGTTCGTGCACGATCGAAGCTGGCACGTAACCGGAGACCGCGCGGACCTGGCCGTATTGCGAATGCTTGACCGGGGCGATCTATTGGCCCAGTGCAACGTGGCGCCGCTGCCGAAGCGGGAACCCGGCGGGCAACTCAGCCTGGCCGAGTTCCAGGCCGACGTGCAGAAGTCGCTTGGCGATAGCTTCGGTGAATTTGTCGAGGCCGGTCAAGCCGCCAACGAGGCGAACTACCGCGTTCATCGCGTGGTGGTCCGCGGAAAGGTCGAGGACCTTCCTATCCAGTGGCACTATTATCTCGTGGCCGACCAGCACGGCAACCAGGTGGTTTTTGCCTTTACGGTCGAGCAATCGCTGGCCGAACGGCTGGGCAAGGCCGACGAGAAGCTGGTCGGCGCGTTGCGGTTCGCCGTTCCACAAACGGCCGAGAAGGAAACCGAAGGTTTGCGCTGATGAAACTGCCCGATCACTCCTTCTCGTTGACGTGAAACACCCGTTCGATGATCTCGCAAATGGCCGGGTCGTATTCGCATAGCTCGGCTTTGAGGAACGGGTAGAAGTCGTTGACGCCGAAATAGGCTTCGCAATTCTCGGCGAAGTACTCTTCCATGCGAGTTGCGGCGTAGGCCTTGACGCGCGTGTCTCGTCCGCGTTTGCTGTGGAGCACGTTCTGGTAGAGGCCCTCTTCCAACGCGCTTTTGTAGGCCTCGATAATGGCCTTGTTGTCTTCTTTGCCGACTTCACGGTCGTGGTAACCGTGCATCAATTCGTGCAGCAGCACCCACGGGCCGGTCGGACGCGTTGTTTTCAGGATCTCGATGTCGGTGATCTGAATGCAGTGCGCCATGTCCGGATTGCGGCCGTTATCGATGAGCCATTTCCTTGCCCAGTGGTACTCGGCCGTTCGCCGAGGGGGGGTTCGCCGACTGGGCGTTACCCACACGGGGATCTTCCGCAGTTTTTCGACCGCCTTTTCCGGCAGCAGGGTTTCGACGTGTCCGAGTTGAATGTCCGCGTTCCTAAGCGCGTTTTCCAGTACGTCCTGATCGCCGTGGAGATAGTCCTTGTGAACGTGAAACGCCCATCCCTTTACATCGACGACTTCATAGTCCTTGTCGCTCGACGGTGTCGTCTTTCGCGCGCATCCGTTCTGACGAGCGGCCGGTGATGCAACTTCCGCGGATGCGACCGTTTTCGCGTGCTTATCGCGCAGCCGTTGCCAGTAGTCTTTCCAGTATTCGTCGTAGTAGTCGTAGGCCGCTTGTTCGATGTGTTCGGGGTCCACGGCCTTTGGTGCTTGGGCCGGGTCGAAGCCTTTGAGGTGTCCGGTGCCGGCGCGGTCGCGAGGTGAAACGAATCGCCACGGCGAATCACCCAACACGTCTTCGCAGAGCCTGGCCAGGGCCGGGTCGTAGGTCTTGAGTTGTTCGCGGGTGTGGACGTGGTTGTGGTCGTGGTCCATGGTTCGATTGGTGTCGTACCAGTTCTGCACGCCTTCGGCCCAGTATTCCGACCGGTTCTTTCCGGCGTAGCACTCCTTCTCGCCGCCGAAGACGATGAGCACTTTGTCTTTCTCGGTGACCTCGGCTTTCGAGTACGTCGCTTCGCCGTTGACGAGGACGTCGCCGCCGTCGAGGCATTTCTCGATCAGTTCCGGCGGCTGATCGGGGAACGATGCAACCAGCGCATCAAACAGGCTGACCGGCTTGTCGCCCTTGACGCGGCGGAAACGCTGGGCGGCGCGGCCGTCGTTCCACAGCCCTTTCGCCTTTGCCTGCTGAAACGTTTCGGTCAGCCGTTGCTGCAATTCCTTATCGAAGCCCGCCCCGTGGATGACGTGGCCGAACTCGTGGATGAGTATGCTTTCGAGTTGCATGCCGCCCTCGTACTCGAGCACGTCTTCCTCGGCGAAGAAGACGGTGGGACGGCCGCCTTTCCAACTGAGGGATCCGCGGTGGCGCCAGTTGTAGAAGTCGAGTTCCTTGCCGGTCTTGTCGGTGGTGAACTGGGGCACGTCGGACGTCAATTCCTTGCAGCCGACGATGATGCACAACACCTTGCGGTCGCGGATGCGCTGGGCAACGGGCCGGTCGATACGTGTCACGATCATATCGAACAGGTAGGCAGCCTCCCGGTGCGCGTGGTCGGATACGCACTGCGACGTGGCGATCAGGATGCTCTGGACCATCGTACACTTCTTGTAAAACGACGCATCCAGTTGGTACTCCTCGGCCTGCTCGCCGGTCAGCGGCTTGATTTCGTAGGTGCGGGCCTCCGGCGAACTGAAAGCCGGGCTGCTGGCGGCCGCCAGGATGAAAAGTACGACAACGGGCTTGCAGGCGACAATCGGGTTGCGCATTCGATTTTCTCCAAGTTGATTTTCCGCACGGGCACTGCTAATATGAGCGGGCAGGCTGTCGACCATCTACAAGCGACCCGACACGAACCAATCCTAACCGCACGACGACAGAAAATCAACTTCCTCGTTTAACCCTAAGCCGTAGGCGACGGTTGTTCCGCGAAGGAGCCGCGAAAACAACGGCCTTCGCCTTCGGCTTCGGGTTAAACGACTTAGCTGTAACCAAACCCTTTTGCGTGATGAGAAGGAACGAACAATGACACGACTGAACCGAACGGCTCGCGGACTCTTGCTGCTGATTCCCTCTCTCATGGGTACCGCAAGCTTCGCCGATGAGGGAATGTGGCTCTTCAATGACCTGCCAAGAGAGTACCTGAAGTCGGAGTATGGCTTCGAGCCGACCGAACAGTGGGCCCATCACCTCATGCGGGCATCGGTGCGGTTCAACTCGGGGGGGTCTGCCTCCTTCGTTTCCAGCACGGGACTCGTGCTGACAAACCATCACGTGGGGGCCGATACGCTTCAGAAAATCTCGACTCCGGACAACGACTACTACCGCGAAGGCTTCCACGCCAAGAGTGCGAGCGAGGAGATCAAGGCACCGGACCTGGAACTCAATCAGTTGATCGCGATCGAGGACGTGACCGAGCGGGTCAGCGACGCGGTGATAGCGGAGATGTCGGCCGCCGAGGCCTTCGCCGCGCGCCGCGCGGCAATGGCCCGGATCGAAAAAGAATCTCTCGACAAGACCGGGTTCAGAAGCGACGTCGTGACGCTCTACGGCGGCGCGCGGTATCACCTCTACCGCTACAAGAAGTACACCGACGTGAGGCTCGTCTGGGCACCGGAATCGAGTATCGCCTTCTTCGGCGGAGACGCGGATAACTTCGAATACCCGCGGTACTGCCTCGACGTGTGCATCTTCCGTGTCTACGAAAACGATCAACCGGCCCGGGTCGAACATTTCTTGTCGGTCGCAAGCCGCGGCGTTGCCGACGATGAACTCGTGTTCGTCTCCGGCAATCCCGGCCGAACGCGACGCATCTATACCACCGCCGCGTTGAAGTACCAGCGGGACCACCGCTTGCCATACACGCTCGACTTTCTCCGCCGGCGCGAAATCCTTTGGCAGCAGTTCGGACTCGACGGCGGCGAACAAGAGCGTCGCGCCCGGGACGACTTGCACGGCATTCAGAACGGCCGAAAGGCCTACACCGGGATGATCCAAGCGCTCCAGGATCCGGCCTTCTTCGCCCGCCGGCAGTTGGAAGAGGAGAAGTTCCTCGTCGAGGTTGCCGGCGACCCCGCGTTGAAAGACTACACCGGCGCGTGGCGGGCGATCGAGGACGTTTGCGGGCGTCGCAAGGAGCTATTGGGCCAGACCGGCGGGCTGGGGGGCCGGCTATTCAGGATTGCCCAAACGCTCGTGCTGATGGCAGCCGAGGACCAGAAGCCCAATGCCCAGCGGCTGCGCGAGTTCCGGCAGTCGGCCCGGGATTCACTCTTGCAGCAGCTCTTCTCCGCGGCCCCGCTCTACGACGATCTCGAAAGAACCAAGCTGGCCGACTCATTGGCCCTGTTTGTCGAGCGTCGCGGAGGCGACCATCCCCTGGTCGAGAAGGTGTTGCAGGGCAAGAATCCCCGGGCCCGGGCATCGGAACTGATAGCGGCATCGGATCTTGACGACGTGGCCCATCGCAAACAGTTGGCCGAAGGAGGCCAGGAAGCGATCGACGCCTCGACCGACCCGATGATTCAACTGGCAAAGGCCATGGTGCCGGAAGAGCGGCGGCTCCGCGAGATCCATGACGAGTTGGATGAAATTGAGCGCCAGGCCTACGCCCAAATCGCCGACGCCATCTTCGCGATACGAGGCACCAACACCTATCCCGATGCGACCTTTACGCTCCGGCTGGCGTTTGGCCGGGTAAGCGGCTACGTGGAGAACGGGCGGAACATCGCTGCCTGGACGACCGCCGGCGGGGCCTTTACGCACGAGAAACGTCACGGCGGCCGGGAGCCCTGGAAGATGCCCCCGCGGTGGCATCAACACCAGCGCCGACTCGACCCGAAAACACAGTTCAACTTCGTCTGCACGGCGGATATCATCGGCGGCAACTCGGGCAGCCCGGTCGTCAACCGCGACGCCGCGCTGGTGGGTGTCGTCTTCGACGGCAACATCCAGTCGCTGGCGGCCGACTTCTTCTACTCCGACGAAGTCGCCCGGGCCGTGTCGGTCAGCAGCGCGGTGGTGCTGGAAGCCTTGCGCGAGGTTTACGACGCGGAAGAACTCGCCGACGAGCTGGGACACTAATGGCCGACGACCACACAACCCAGGCCCTTGGCTGTTACGGAAGCCGCCCGGCACGGCTCGATCCCACTCCCAATCTGGACAAACTGGCCGCGGAGGGGATGCGGTTCGATCGTGTCTTCTGTAACAACTCGATCTGCGCGCCGAGCCGGGCCAGCATCGTCACGGGTCAGTATCCGCAAACCAACGGCGTGCTCGATCTGGGTGGGCGGATTGCCCCCGAAAGACAGTTCCTCGCCCACGAAATGGCGGCGGCCGGATATCACACGGCAATGATCGGCAAGTGGCATCTGAAGATGGAGCCGGCCGCCTTTGATTACTACTGCGTGTTGCCCGGCCGAAATGAAGAACGGGTATGGCGAACCTGAGTACGCTTCGATCATCGCCGACTTGAAAGCCGAGTTGAAGCGGGTACGCGAAGAACTCAACGAGACCGACGATGCCTATCCGGAAATCCAGGCCATCATCGACACTCGTGAACTTTGAAGCAAAACACCGTTGACCCGGATTATACCGCAGACGGTCAGGAATTGCGGGAATGGTACGATGGGCCTCCAAGCCCGTCGATCGCCAGTGTCCCCTAATCCACACGTCCAAAAACCGCAAGAAGCCCGTTCCCGTACCCCGATCTGAGCGGAAGAATGACGACCTGGAAACTTGCCGGTAGTGGCGTTTATAATAGTCGAGATGCGTCATGGAGCGCGTCCTATGTCGCCCTGACCACGGGCAATTATGATCTGGGCAACCCGCAAAAGGGCTTCGCCTTTGCCTTCAGCGGGCAACCGCGTGATCGGACACCGACACGGACGAATCCCGGCGAATTCGGTGCTCGAGCATCGAAGCTTTACGAACTGCTCAGCGAGGGACACTACGATGTCAAACTGACACCCGAGGAGCTCAAACAAATTACCTTTTGGCTGGACTGCAACAGCGATTTCTACGGTGCCCATATCGATTTGGAAAAACAGGCCGAAGGTGAAGTTGTCCAGCCTTCGATCGAATAGTGGAAATGACGGCAAGAGCACAAAGACAAACTGATCGCCAATGATGTAAAGGAAGAAAGGACAGATGATGAGCAGAAGAACGACGATGGTTATGGCAATCCTTACATTGATTTGCTGCAGCAGCGCATTGGCTGCCGGGAAACCATTGACAGAGGCGGCGTCCGAGCGTCCGAACGTCGTTATTATCTATGGCGATGACGTCGGCTACGCGGACGTGGGCGCCTATGGCGCGAAGCTGATCCCGACGCCCAACATCGACAAGCTCGCGGCCGACGGGCTTCGGTTCACTGACGGGCATTGTACCGCCTCGACCTGCAGCCCTTCCCGCTTCTCGTTATTGACGGGTATTCACGGTTTTCGCCACGGCGTTCACATCATTCCGCCCGACGGACCGATGAAGATCCAGACGACCATGTTCACCATGCCGCGGCTCTTCAAGAAGGCCGGCTATGCGACGGCCGTCGTCGGTAAGTGGCACCTCGGGTTGGGCAAGGGCAGGAACGATTGGAACGGCGAGATCAAACCGGGGCCGCTCGAAATCGGCTTCGACTACTCGTTCCTGCTCCCCTACACGAACGACCGCGTGCCGTGCGTCTATCTCGAAAATCATCGCGTGGTCGGCCTCGATCCGAACGATCCGCTCTACATCGGCCGCAAGCCTGACGGCGCGAAATCGACCGAATATCCCAACGGAAGAAAAAACCGCGAGGCGATGACCTACTACCTCAACAGCCATGGGCACAACAACTCGGTCATCAATGGCATCGGGCGGATCGGCTTCCAGTGGGGCGGAAAGTCAGCCCTCTGGAACGACGAGACGATGGCCGACGTCTTCGTGGAAAAGACGAAAGCCTTCATCGCAAAGCAGAAGAAAGACAAGCCCTTTTTCCTCTACTTCTCGTCACAAGACATGACCGACGGCCCGGTCCAGATGAGGAACGGCGACAGCGGCGGTCTAATTACCGCTATCAGAACGAGTGATTGTACCTGTCCCGACTATTGGTCGACTATTGGTCCGAATACTGGTCAAGGTGGAACGTGGTGCGATGATTCCACACGCCACGGGTTGGCCCGTACGCGGCTTGACTGTTTCGTTGGACGAAAGGAAGTCATATGATTAACCGAAGAACGTTTTTCGGCGTCGCGGGCCTAGCTGCTGCCGGCGGTGTGATGGCTGACGATAAGAAGAGCACGAAGCCGGCCGCAGTAATGCCTGCTTCAGATATGATCAATGAACCGGCGCGCAGCATTCCTGTTGTGCAAACTTGTGATGTGTGCGTATTGGGCGGGAGCTGTACAGGTGTCTTCGCCGCAGTCCGCGCCGCGCAAATGGGCGCGAAGGTGGCGCTTGTCGAAAAACAGAATGCCTTTGGCGGCGTTGCAACATGCGGCCTTGTCGCAATATGGCACTCCTTAAAAGACAGAACGCACAAGAGGACGATTATTGGCGGCTTAACCGAAACCATGATCGATCGTCTAACGAGAATAGGCGCGTGCGAGGTGGGACGTGGTACATGGAGGATCAATACCGAAGAGATGAAGATCGAATTGGACAAGCTGGTGCTGGACCACGACAGCATCACTCCGTATCTGCACACATTCTATGCAAGCCCTCTTATTGAGAACGGCAAGACCAGGGGCGTGTTCATTGAGAACAAGAACGGTCGGCAGGCTATCAGGGCCAAGGTATT
>Ga0180429_10000114_pt1 | contig 76970 bp, 65 predicted proteins | sample SS_ome_FD_132428 | JGI IMG/M metagenome (GOLD analysis project Ga0180429, IMG submission 132428) | Hypersaline lake sediment archaeal communities from the Salton Sea, California, USA - SS_1_S_1 metaG | ecosystem: Environmental > Aquatic > Non-marine Saline and Alkaline > Hypersaline > Sediment ... | reverse complement strand
CGAGTCCGATGACGAGTCCGCACTGATCGAGGGTATCGCCGCGCTGGAGCGGCTCAAGGCGGTTGCTGCGGCGCGTCAGGCCAGGCTGACGGCGGATCTCGACCGCGTGCGACGCTCCGCTGAAGCCGCGGCCGGTATCCCGGCGGCCCGGCGCGGCCGCGGTGTGGCCGCCGAGGTGGCCCTGGCACGCCGGGATTCGCCGGTCCGCGGCGGTCGGCACCTCGGATTCGCCAAAGCCCTCGTCCGCGAGATGCCCCGTACGCTGGCCGCGCTGGAGGCCGGCGCTCTCTCAGAGTGGCGGGCCACCATTGTGGTACGCGAATCCGCGTGCCTCGATATCGAGGATCGCCGTCGGCTCGACGCCGAACTGTGCTCGGACAGCGCGGATTTCGACGGTATGGGCGATGCCGCCTTGGCTGCGGCGGCCAAGGCCATCGCCTACCGGCTGGATCCCCACGCGGTGGTGGACCGGGCGGCCCGGGCAAGTGACGACCGGACGGTCACCATCCGGCCGGCTCCGGACACCATGACCTATGTGACGGCTCTGCTGCCGGTCGCCCAGGGCGTCTCGGTGTACGCCGCGCTCAAACGCGAGGCCGACACGTGCTGCGACGGACGCTCCCGGGGGCAGGTGATGGCTGACACGCTCGTCGGCCGCATCACCGGCCGGCCCGCGGATCAGGCGGTGCCGGTAGCGCTCAACCTCGTGATCTCAGACCAGGCCCTGCTGGGAGTGGAGCCTGCCGCCGCCGTGATCGCCGGTTACGGGTCAGTTCCATCGGCGGTCGCGCAGCGTCTTGTCGCCGACGCGGTCGGTGACCCCGCATCGCTGGCAACTCTGCGCCGTCTTTACGCGAGTCCGGCCACCGGCGCGCTGGTGGCGATGGACTCCAGGGCCCGATTGTTTCCCAAAGGCCTGGCCGAGTTCATCGGCCTGCGGGATCGGCGGTGCCGCACGCCTTACTGCGACGCCCCGGTCCGGCATCGCGACCACGCCAGGCCGTACCGCCGCGGCGGGCGTACTACCGCCGAGAATGGGCTGGGGCTGTGCGCGGGTTGTAACTACACCAAGGAAGCGCCGGGCTGGAGAGTTCACGCCGGTTCCGGCGAAAGTCGGCGGCATGCAGCGCAATTCAGCACGCCGACCGGTTCGCATCACCATTCCCTCGCCCCGCCTGCCCCCGGTACTCCGCGAACGCCGATGACCGAAGTCGAGGTCTGGCTCAATAACCGGCTGCTGCCGGAAATCGGCCTCGCCGGTTGATCAGCGCCGTCTGGCTGCGGCGAGACGCGCCTTGAACTCCGGAGAGTCGATTGTGGCGGCCTGCGGTCCTAACTCGATGTTCTTGGCGTCCTCGTGATGGTCGGCATCATTGCAACCCGGGATCGCGGTGGCGCGCATCGAGGCCTTGGTGGCCAGCACTACATCCCGGGGAGCCGAGGCGGGCCCGGCCGCGAGTTCCAAGGCGGCGGCAACCGGGTCGTCGGCGATCTGGAGCGCCAAACCGTGGCGTACGGCGGTCTCGGCATCGAAACGCATACCGAACAGCAGTGCCGCGCGGGCTACCTGCGGTCCGACCGCGCGGTTCAGCATCCAGGTGGCGCCGCCGCCGGGATGGATGCCGAGTTTCTGGAAGCGGGGGTCGAATTTGGCATGCGGTCCGGCGATTCGTACATCCGCGGCTAGGGCAAGGTTCATCCCGGCTCCGACGGCGGGTCCATTGACCGCGGCAATGGTCGGAAGTGCGCAGGCCCCGAGCGCCATGAAGCCCGCATAGAGGCGCTCCAGGCCTTCGGTGGCCGCCTCGCCGAGTGCGGAAAGATCCGCGCCCGCGCAGAAGGCCGTTCCGGCGCCGGTGACCACGATGGCGTGAACTCCCGGGTCGGTATCGGCGCGCTGAATCGCATCGCGCAGCAGCCCGGAGGTGACCTCTGTCACCGCGTTGCGCCGTTCCGGGTCGTCGACGGTGATCACCGCCACGCGGTCGATTACCTGAAACATGATTTGCTCTGCCACGATCGCCGAGGCTAACAGCGGTTTCAGCTGCGCGGAGCGATCGCCTGCTCGGCGATCATCCCCAGTACCGGCGACAGGGTCCGGGCGAAGGAGACCGTCACATGGTTGTCATCCCGGAACAGCAGATCTCTTCCGACCACCACCGGACAGATCTGGCTGTCGCAGAACAGCTGCGAAAGGTCGGCGTACTGGCCACCGCCCGCACCGGTGGCCCGTGATTCGGCGGCGATTCCGGCGGCGTTCAAACCCACTGCCCGGTCCGGTGCGCACGCCCGGGCGTCGTCGAGATGCGCCGACAGGCACACCGGAACGTTCGCGTGCGGATCGGGGACCGGCCCCAGCACCAGCACGCGTGCGCCGGTGGCCGCACGCAGATCGCCGACCAGGTTGGTGAGGCTCTCGATCCACGCCGGGTCGTAGCTGGTGAAGCCGAAATCGGCGCCGTATCGTCGCGACATACTGAGAATCACCAACCGCGGGCGCTCGTCCGACAGCCGGTTCAGCACTTCCGCGCGCCATTGTTCACACTCGGAGTAGACCCGTCCCAAATACGGGCTGGTGATGGGCAGGTCCTGCAGCGGGCAGGTGACTTTGGCCATTGTCACCAGCCGCCAGTCATTCCGTTGGGCTACAGGTTCCAATGCGGGATGCCACATCGCGGCATGGGAATCTCCGACGAGTGCCACCGTGCTCGGCCCGTCCGGATCGCCGGAAACACAATCCGGTACGCCGATATCGAGCCATGTGCGGACGCACCCGTTGAGGAAGATCTCCGGCTTATCCGCCGCGGCAGCGGTCAGCGGGGGGGACAGGCCGGCCGGAACGGGACCCGGTTGGGCTGAGGCTGCGACGGCTGTCCGGGCGGTGGCCACCGCGCCGACGAGTGGATCGGCGGGCCGGGCGGCTGCGTGCACCATCGCGGCGGTTGTCGGTTCGCCGTGGCCGACCGGAACGGACACCACCATGGGCAGAACCAGTGCGGCGCTGACCGCAGCCGCAGTGACGACACTGCCCAGTGCCAGGCTCCGGCCCGCTGAGCGACGCAGCGGTCGCGAGTAGCGGATCGGGCGCTCCACATACCGCAGGGTCAGGGCTGCGAGCAGCAGTGATGCGGCCACGGTGGCCAGGCGGCCGGGCCAGTTCAGGGGATGTCCAACAACCAGCGGTGCGAACAACAGCAGCGGCCAGTGCCATAGATACCAGGAGTAGGACAGCCGGCCAATCGCCCGCATCGCCGGTATCGACAGCCAACGGCCCGCACCCCTGGTCGGGGTGGCGCAGCCGGCGACGATCACCAGCACGGTGCCGATCACGGGAAGCAGTGCCGCGGTGCCTGGGTACGGTGTCCGGTCGTCGATCTGGGTTGCCGCCCACCCGATCACTCCGAGTCCGCTCACGCCGGCCAGGGCCGCGAACCCGGCGGACAGGCGGCGCCACAGTGGGGCCGTCAGCGCGATCAGTCCCCCGGCGGCCAGTTCCCACGCCCGGGTCGGCAGCGAGAAGAACGCCCACGGCGGCGCGGAATGGGTCCATGACACAGACAGTGCGAGCGAGACGGCGCCGATGAACGCGAGTGCGGCGAGGTACGGTGCCGGCGACGGCCGGCGTGCCACCCGGCGTCGGTGCCATAACCATCCGGTCGCCAGCAGCAATGCCGGCCAGATCAGGTAGAACTGCTCTTCGACCCCCAGTGACCAGTACTGCTGGAACGGCGACGGAGCACTGTGGGCCAGGTAGTCCGTGCCTGTCATGGCGAACCGGTAGTTGCCGACGTAGAGAGCGCTGGCCAGGCCGTCGTCGAGAGCCGATCGTGCCTGCAGGGGAGGAAGCAGTGCGACGGTGGCCACCGCCGTTGCCACCAGCACGACGGCGGCCGCGGGAAGCAGGCGACGGGCCCTGGCGGCATAGAACCGGGTCAGGCTGATCCGGCCGGTGCCGGCGAGTTCTGTCCACAGCATGCGGGTGATGAGGAATCCGGAGATCACAAAGAAGACGTCGACGCCGATGAATCCGCCGCCGACGGCCCCGATATGGAAGGCCACGACGACGATCACCGCCACCGCGCGCAGCCCCTCGATATCCGGGCGGAACTCCGGGCGTTCGGGCCGGCGCCGGGATCGTCGGGCGGGGAGCCGCCCATCGACGTCGACTAATGGCACGCTGTGTGGCTTTCTGAGGGGGAATGCGACCACGTGCCAGTCTGGTCGCAACCGTCAGTCCGATGCGGTTGCCACGCCCGCAGCATCGACTTGTTTCGCCCCCGTGCGGGGTGTCGGCTTCGCCCGTATGCGCTCTAGGCGATGACGAACCGCTGGACGGGCCGCCCCGCTCCTAGGTCGACCCGGCGCATTATGACCCTGGAGTGCGCCGGAATGAGGAGTGTCAACACCACCACTGCCTCGGCCGGCGTCAGGTCCTCCGGCGCGACGCTATCGAGCACCGCGCACAGCCGGAGGGTTTGCGGAATCACTGCGGCGCCGTCGCTGAGCGTCTGTTGGCTCACCCGCTGATACGCCGGACCCAGTGTCTGCACCAAAGCGGCGGACTCCTCGTCGGTGAGGTCGTCTGGCTGGACCTCGTTGAAGATCAGTTGAAGGTAGCGGCATATCGACGGATGCCTGTCCTGGGCATCATTTGTCGCCCGCAGGAATTCCGAGGTGGCTCGTGCTGCCGTCGCTGGATGTGCCTGCATCAACCATCCCCCACTACTAACCGCTACTAACCGCAATCCCCAACCGGGAATCTAGCATTGGTGTTGCGCGGCCGAAGTTTTTTCACACTGCTTCTCCCGGGTGCGGGTGCCGGGCTGTTTGGGGCGCTGCCCGTCGGAGAGCAGAACGCCTTCGACGGCTTCGGCGTCGAGGCGTAAGGCGACTAACTCTTTCGTCGCCCGATCCACCAATGCGTATGGCCCGTACTGCCAGTAGCCCTCGGAGTCCACTCTGAACTTCACCAGCCGCAGGCCCCTCCGGTAGGCGTGGTAGCGCCATTCAACCCATCACCCGAGCGTGGTACACGATCATGCATGGTAAATCACAAATGCATATTCTCATTAGAGGTGCGGTGGCTATAGTTATTTCTCAATGAATGAAAATTGGGCTGACTACATGCGCAGGGTCGCCGGTGGTGAGACTCAGGCGGAGATTGCCGCGCGAACCGGAATCGAGCAGTCCTCCATTTCCCGGTGGCACCAGGGTCGCAACACACCCCGCGCCGAACTCGCAGTGGCATTCGCGCGCGCCTATCAGCGCAGCCCGGTGGAAGCGCTGATAGTCGCCGGTTACCTGAACCGCGACGAAGTCGGCGGCGTGATCGAGTTGGAGACCTCACTGTCGGCGGTGCCGACCAGCCATTTGCTCGACGCCCTGAGTCGGAGGATCAACGACTTGGAGCGCGCCGCGGTCGGTACGGGGGCCGCGCTGCAATGGCCGGCCCACTGGGCCGACGGTGCACTGCAGCGGGGTGATCGACCGGGTCCGAAAGACTCCCGCCGCCAGGGCTCGGCCGAGGCCTAGGCAATCAGATCCGCGGTGCCGTCCGGGTGTGATCGGGTCTCGGCTGCCGCTTGAATGGCGGATTGGTCCCTATTTGTCGCCCTGGCCAGCCTCCGGATGGCAAGGACGGCGGCCTACTGGATCAATCCGACGAGGAGGACCGGCCAGAGAATTCCGGGAACCTCGGGAACGGATATTGCTCTACCTGCGCCCCCGGCACGACTCGAACGTGCGACCTAGGGATTAGAAGGCCCTTGCTCTATCCACCTGAGCTACGGAGGCATGTCTTAAAGTTTATCGGGCCGTGTCGCGCCAACAGCCCTCCGGGCTCATGTTATGCGGAAACACCGGATTGGCCGCATTGGTTACGGCGAAATCACGGTGGGCGCCGCCGTGATTCGCTAGCGTGGCGCGTCGGGCACCTCGGTGCCGCATACGGGGGCCGAACCGGGATGTCTCAAGGGAGCCGACAGGCATGAGCAACGCGATCGACGAGGTCACAGCCCGATGTAGCCGAGCTGTGCGGGCCGGGTCATTGGTCCTGCGCGGTTCCCCGGCCGCTGCCGGCTGGGTCCTGGGCTGGCTGGCTGCCGAATTCGCCCCGCACGTCGTCACCGGTCACGCGCTTTCCGCGCTGCCCGCCCCCCTGGAACGGGTGGCCCACGGTCTGGCCGGTCAGCGCGCCGATGCGGTTCTCGCGGCCGCGTTGGCTGAGACGTTCGGCGACGATTATCTGTCGGCGGTCCACCACCCACTGGAGGCATACAGCACGCGTCAGCCGAACCTCGTCGGCTTGGTCGGGGCGATGCGGCACCGGAAGCGTTACGCGGCGACGACCACCAACATCTCTTACGGTCCGGGTGGTCGGAGCAACCTGCTGGACGTGTGGCGGCGTCCTGACCTCCCGGCCGGCCACCGCGCCCCGGTGCTCATTCAGGTCCCGGGTGGCGGCTGGTCGGTCAACGACAAACGCGGACAGGCATATCCGCTGATGACACGGATGGTCGAACTCGGATGGATTTGCGTTCCGATCAACTACAGCCGCAGCCCCCGAAACGCGTGGCCGGCGCACATCGTCGATGTCAAGAAGGCCATCGCGTGGGTGCGGGCCAATATCGCCGATTTCGGCGGCGACCCGGACTTCATAGCGGTCACCGGCGGTTCCGCCGGCGGGCACCTCAGCTCATTAGCCGCGCTGACCGCTGACGACAGCAGTCTGCAGCCCGGCTTCGAGGACGCCGATACCAGCGTGCAGGCCGCCGCGCCCTACTACGGCGTCTATGACCTCACCGATCACGATCGTATGCACAGGCTCACCATGCCGCTTCTGGAAAATCTGGTGATGCAGCGCCGATTCGCCGAGGACCGGGCTGTGTTCGAGGCAGCCTCGCCGACCCTGCGGGTGCACCGCGACGCCCCGCCGTTCTTCATCCTGCACGGCGAGAACGACGCCATTGTCCCGCGCTCCCAGGCTGACGGTTTCGCCGATGCCCTGCGCGGTGTCGGCGCGGGCACGGTCGCGCACGCTGAGATCCCGAATGCTCACCATGCTTTTGATGCGATCGCAACACTACGTTGCCAGATGACGGCAGAGGCGGTGGCGGCATTTCTGGGCATCATCTACGGGCGGCATGTCGAGGCGCGGGACAACCCCGCCGCGGTCCGTTCGGCCGGTTGAGCGGCGTCGCGAGGGCAATCGTCCCCGCCGCCATGGTGCCGGGACTAGCCTGAATACGAGGTCGGATTTGGTGCGGGGCTGCGCGGTCACGCGATGAGCGCGAGGAGGAGGTAGAGCGATGAGCGGCCCCGTGGATGCCTCCGGGCTGCCATCCGAGCTTGGCGCCTTCGATCTGCTGATGCATCGTGGTGAGGCAAACCCACGGACCCGGTCGGGGATCATGGCCCTGGAGATCCTCGACACCACACCGGACTGGGCCCGGTTCCGCACACTGTTTGAGAACGCCTCCCGTAAGGTGCTGCGGTTGCGGCAGAAGGTGGTCATACCCACCCTGCCCACGGCCCCCGCGAGATGGGTGGTCGATCCGGACTTCAATCTCGACTTCCACGTGCGGCGGGTGCGGGTGCCTGAGCCCGGGACGGTCCGCGATGTTTTGGACCTCGCCGAGGTGATGCTGCAGTCGCCGCTGGATATTTCCCGGCCGCTGTGGACGGCGACCCTGGTCGAGGGCCTGGCGGGTGGGAAGGCCGCAACTCTTTTGCATTTGAGCCACGCCGTCACCGATGGGGTGGGTGCGACGGCGATGTTCGCCGAGATCTATGACCTGCAGCGCGACGCCCGTCCCCGCCCGGCGCCTCCACTTCCGGTACCCGAGGACATCACCGGGACGGACCTGATGCGCGAGGGTTTCAACCACCTGCCGGCAGCCATTCTCAGCGGCGTCGCCGGCGCACTTGCCGACGGTGCGGGGCTGGTGGGTAAAACGGTGAGTAACCCGGCGTCAGCCCTATTCGGGGCCATCGAGTACGCCCGGTCCGGACGCCGGATGGTGCGCCGGGCCGCCGAACCCTCGCCGCTGTTGCGCCGACGCAGTCTGTCCACCCGCACCGAGGCCATTGAGATGAAACTCGGTGATCTGCACCGCGCCGCACATGCTGCCGAGGGCTCGATCAACGACGCCTACCTGGCCGGGCTGTGCGGGGCGCTGCGCACCTATCACGAAACCCTTGGTGTGCCGATCAACACGCTTCCGATGGCGGTGCCGGTCAACTTGCGTGCCGAAGCCGATCCTGCCGGCGGCAACCGGTTCGCCGGGGTGAACCTGGGGGCGCCGGTGGGCGTCGAAGATCCAGTCGTGCGCATCGCGAAGATCCGCAAACAGATGATCTCCCGGCGTGAGGAGGCCGCCATCGACTTGGTCGGGGCGGTGGCGCCGGTACTCACATTGCTGCCTGACGCCGTGCTGCAGGCGATGAGCGGTTCGGTCATCGCCTCCGATGTTCAGGCGAGCAATGTGCCGATCTATCCGGGCGAAACCTTCATCGCCGGTGCGAAAGTGTTGCGGCAGTTCGGACTTGGGCCACTTCCCGGTGTTGCGATGATGGTTGTGCTCATTTCTCGTGGCGGCTACGCGACCGTAACGACCCGATATGACCGGGCCGCGGTCGCGGATCCCGACCTGTGGTCGCGCTGCCTGCGGCAGGGGTTCGACGAGGTGCTCGCACTCGCCGGGGATCCGCGCCCACGGGTCGTTCCCGCGTCGTTTCCCGATCAGCCAGACCAGTCCGTGACGTCACCCGCGACGTCCCCCGCGGCATCCACGAAGGGATCGGTGGCCTACTCATGAGCGATAAGACCGCCAGAGGAACAAAGGAGCTGCGGCTCCCCGGTTCGGTAGCGGAGGTGATGGCCAGCCCGCCGGGTCCCAGAGTCGGTGCGTTCTTCGACGTCGACGGGACTTTGGTCGCCGGATTCACCGGTGTGATCCTGACCCGCGAGCGGTTCCGCAACGGTGACATGGGTGTTGGCGAGCTGATCGGTATGGTCGCCGCGGGCCTGAACCACCAGTTCGGGCGGATGGAGTTCGAGGGGCTGATCAACAAGGCCACCGAGGTGCTGCGCGGCCGACCGCTGTCAGATCTTCAGCAGATCGGTGAGCGACTGTTCGTCGAGAAGATCGAGAAAAGGATCTATCCGGAGATGCGCGACCTGGTGCACGCGCATATGGAACGCGGGCATACGGTTGTGCTGAGCTCGTCAGCACTGACCATCCAGGTGGAACCGGTGGCCCGATACCTCGGTATTCCCAACGTTCTGACCAACCGTTTCGACGTCGACGACGACGGAGTACTCACCGGCGATGTCGTCACGCCGATCCTGTGGGGACCGGGTAAAGCCAACGCGGTACAGCAGTTCGCGGCCGATCACGATATCGATCTCAAGGCCAGTTACTTCTACGCCGACGGTGACGAGGACCTTGCCCTGATGCATCTGGTCGGCAACCCCCGGCCGACCAATCCCGGCGACAAGATGGCCGAGGTGGCCGGTAAGCGCGGCTGGCCGATCCTGCGGTTCAGCAGCCGCGGCCGGGGTGGCCTGTTGGGTCAGGTGCGCACCCTGCTCGGCGTCGGGTCGATCGTTCCGGCCGCCTACGGCGCGGTGGGCTGGGGGCTACTAACCCGGAGTCGTCGTCGTGGCGTGAACTTCTTCACTTCCGCGTTCCCGCAGATGTTGCTGGGCATCAACGGCGTTCGACTGAACATCCTCGGTGAGGACAACCTTACGAAGAAGCGCCCCGCGGTGTTCATCTTCAACCATCGCAATAATTTCGACCCCGTGGTGGTCGGTTCGATGGTCAAGGACAACTGGACCGGCGTCGGGAAAAAGGAACTTCAGAATGATCCGGTTGTGGGCACCATCGGCAAACTGGTCGACACCGTCTTCATCGACCGCGACGATCCCAAGAAGGCCGTCGAGTCCCTGCATCAGGCCGAGGAGCTGACCAGGAAGGGGCTGTCGGTGGTGATTGCTCCCGAGGGCACCCGGATGGATACCCGGTCGGTGGGCCAGTTCAAAAAGGGGCCTTTTCGGCTGGCCATGGCCGCAGGCGTCCCGATCGTGCCCATTGTGATCCGCAACGCGGAGGTACTTTCGGCCCGGGACTCGTCGACCCTGCATCCCGGAACGGTGGATATCGTGGTCTATCCGCCGCTGTCGCTTCGGGACTGGACGCTGGACAATCTGAACGACAAGATCGCCGAAGTCCGGCAGTTGTATGTGGACACCCTGGCTGACTGGCCGGTCGACGAAGTGCCCAAGGCCGGTATTTATGCTCGCCGGGTGAGGGCGCCGAGAAAGCCGGGCACGGCGACCGGGAAGGCCAGATCCGCCAGGCCGGCCGCGAAGGCGGTCAAGGGTGCCGCCCCTGCCAAGAAGGCCGCGTCAAAGAAGGCGGCCGCCAAGACTTCGGCTCCCACGAAGACCGTTGCGAAGAAGACCGCTGCCAAGAAGACCGCTGCGAAGAAGACCGCTGCGAAGAAGACCGCTGCCAAGAAGACCGCTGCCAGGAAGACTGTCGCCAAGAAGACCGCTGCTCGCAAGGCCGTTGCGAAGAAGACCGTCGCCGACTCGACCGCCACCCGGAAAGCCCCGAGGGGACGCCGATGAGCGCCGTCGACTACCTCACCGATTTCAGTACCACCGACGATGCCCTGGTGCTTGCCTCGGTGTCGTCCAAGGCGGAGTTCGACCTGCTCAGCGACTGGTTGCGGGTTCAGCGACGCGCACATCCCGACACCCGGGTCGAGGTGCTGCAACTGCCGCACAGCGACCCGTCGCCGCAGTTGGTCGCCGAACTTGCCGAAAAGCTCGGCGCGACACCGGATCGCACCGTCGTTCCGGTCCGAGTGTTCTGGGTGCCGGGCGGTTTACCCACCCGCGTGAAAGTGGTCGGTCTGCTCTCCGGCCGGGATACCTATCGGCCACCGGAGATGCTGCAGCGCGCGATCCTGCGCAAGAACCCCTCGCGTGCCCGGATCGTCGCCGGCGAACCTGCGAAGGTCTCCGAGCTACGCCAGCAGTGGCAGGAGAACACCGTCGGTGGCACCCCGAGCGACTTCGCCCAGTTCGTCCTGCGGCGGGCGAACCTCGCGGTCGAGCGGATCGAATTGCGTTTGCTCGGCCCGGAATACAAATCGCCGCGATTGATCACCGACGAGTTGATGGCGTCCTCGCGATTTATGGAGGGGATGGCGGGAATACCCGGAGCGAATGCCGAGAAGGCCGAAGTGATGCTCGACGAGCTCGCCACCGGCTGGAGCAGATTCTCGGTCGATCTCATCCCGAACCTGGGCCGGACCATCTTCAGCAGGGGCTTTGACTCCCGGATCGATTACGACTCCGGTCAGATCGAGTCCATGCGGCGCGCGCTCGAGGACCACCCGGCAGTATTCCTGTGGTCGCACCGGTCCTATCTCGACGGCGTGGTCGTTCCGGTGGCGCTGCAGGAGAACAAGTTGCCGCCTGCGTGCACCTTCGCCGGAATCAACCTGTCCTTCGGTTTTATGGGCCCGCTCATGCGTCGGTCGGGTGTCATCTTCCTGCGCCGCAAGCTCGACGACCCGCTCTACAAGTATGTGCTGCGCGAATTCGTCGGCTACATCGTCCAGAAGCGTTTCAACCTCAGCTGGTCCATCGAGGGCACCCGGTCGCGGACCGGAAAGATGTTGCCGCCCAAGCTCGGTCTGCTTTCCTACGTCGCAGACGCCTATCTGGACGGCCGAAGCGAGGATATCCTGCTGCAGCCGACGTCGATCAGTTTCGACCAGCTGCACGAGACCGCCGAGTACGCGGCGTACGCCCGGGGCGGGGAGAAGATTCCCGAGGGGGCCGAGTGGCTGGTCAACTTCATCAAGGCGCAGGGCGAGCGTAACTACGGCAAGATCTATGTGCGCTTCCCCGAGGCGGTCTCGATGCGGCAGTACCTCGGCGAGCCGGGCGGGCCGATCGCCGAGGACGAGTCGGCCAAGCGGCTTGCCCTGCAGCGAATGGCAATCGAGGTGTCCTGGCGGATTCAGCGGGCGACCCCCATCAATGCGACCAGCCTGGTGGCCGCCCTGCTGCTGGCCACGCGGGGCCGCGCGCTCACGCTGAGCCAGCTGCATCACACGCTGCAGGATTCACTGGACTATCTCGAACGCAAGAAGACGCCGATGACCAACAGCGCGCTGCGCCTGCACTCCTCGGACGGGGTACGGGCGGCCGTGGACGCGTTGTCCAACGGCCATCCGGTTACCCGGGTCGACGGTGGCCACGAGCCGGTCTGGCGAATCGCCCCCGAACAGGAACTCGAGGCGGCCTTCTACCGAAACTCCCTGATTCACGCCTTTCTGGAGACGTCCATCGTCGAACTCGCGCTGGTTCACGCTGCCCGCGCCCCGCAGGGGGAGCGATTCGACGCCTTCTGGGCCCAGGCGCTTCGGTTACGTACCCTGCTCAAGTTCGACTTCTACTTCGCGCCCACAGCCATTTTCCGGGAGAACGTCGCCGAGGAACTGGAGTGGAACGTTGACTGGGAGTCGCAACTTGACGCCGGTCCGGAGGCGGTTGAGGCGCTGCTCTCCGCCAAGCGGCCACTGATGTCCAACGCCGTGTTGCGTCCGTTTTTCGAGGCCTATGAGATCGTCGCCGACGTGTTGTGCGATGCACCCGCCGATATCGGTGACAAGGAGCTCAGCAAGCTTGCCCTCGGTGTCGGAAACCAGTACGCGGCTCAGGGTTTGGTCAGCAGCACCGAATCGGTCTCTGCGCTGCTGTTCGCGACTGCCCGCCAAGTGGCCGCTGATCAGAATCTCTTTGAACCCTCGCCGGATCTGCGTGAGCGGCGCCGGGCCTTCCTGCATGAGCTGCGCGGCATCATCGCCGATATGGAACGAATCCATCAGGTGGCCCGAGAACAGTTCTACGCCCGCGAAGCCCGTCTGCATTCACGCATCTGAGACGGGGCCGACACCGCCCGGCGGCTTCGGCGAGACGGCGCCGGATCAGTAGCGCCCGTTATAAGGTCGGGTCGGCCCAATTGCCCTGCCCCTAGCGAAATACGCCTGGCATTAGCGATACATGGAGGAACCATCTGATGAGGATCAATGGCGCGGCCGGTGCCGCCCTGGCGATTGCCGGACTGCTCGGCGCCGGGCTGAGTGGGTGTTCGAGCACCCCATCGCTCAGTGCCGCGGATCTGCAGAAGCGGCTTGCTGATCAGCAGGCTGAGGCCGGTGATCCACCGCAGTCGGTGACCTGCAACGGTGACCTGGTCGGAGAGGTGGGCAAGACCACGATCTGCGATGTCGTCTTCAGCGAGACGAACAGTGTCGAGGCAACGGTCACCGCGACCGGCGTCGACGGTTCCGACGTGTCCTTTGACGTTTCCCCGTCGGTGACGAAAGAGCAACTGGAAAAAGGGGTTTCAGGTAATGACGATGCCCAGGCCGTGACCTGTGACTCGGGTCTGGAAGGCGCGGTGGGTGCCAGTGCGAACTGCGAAGTCACCGTCGACGGTGTCACGGCCAAACAGGTCATTGTGGTCGAGAACGTCAACGGGCTCGAAATGGATGTCGCGACTTTCCCGGTGGTGCCCAGAGAAAAGGTCCAGGAAGTCCTCCTGCAGAAACTGAATGCCGATGGCACCCCCGCCGAGACCGTCGAGTGCGTCGACGACGTGACTGCCAGGGCCGGCACGTTCGGTGAGTGCGTCGCGGTCACCGGAGACCAGAAACAGGGCTACGACGTGACCGTGACGAACATCGACGGCGATAACGTCGAGATCGAGTACCAGAACAGCCCGTAGATGCCGCAGCCCCGGGACCTACGCTGACGGGGTGACGTCGACGGCCGCCCCGGTGGTCAGGAGCAGTGCCGCATGGCCGGTGCTGAGCGCGGTGGCACTGCTTGCGGGAGTGACGGCAGCCTCGATCGGGGCGCTGTCGCTGGCTGCAGCGCTGACCGCAACCGGCCTTCCCGATCCGGGTCCGGTGACCTCCCTCGGTCTGCCCTTCGTCCGGGCGGCCGGTGAGGTGGCCGCCGCCGTAGCCGTGGGCGGCTTCATGTTCGCGGCTTTCCTGGTGCCGCCCCAGGGGAGTGGCGTGCTCGATGCGGACGGCTTCCGCGCGTTGCGTCTGGCGACAGCGGCCTGCGGGGTCTGGTCGGTCTGCGCGGTGCTGCTGGTGCCGTTGACGGTCTCCGACGTGTCCGGCGAGCCGCTTACCGGCCATCTCAGCCCGATTGCCATCTGGCGGGCCGCTGATCTGGTTGACACCGCCTCGGCGTGGCGTTGGACGGCCGCCCTGGCTGTGTTGGTCACGGTCGCCGCGAGGGCGGTGTTGCGCTGGTCCTGGACACCCATGCTGTTCGGCGGTGCGCTGCTCACGCTCATGCCACTGGCCTTGACCGGTCATTCGGCCGCCGGCGGATCCCATGATGTCGCCACCAGCAGCTTGATCCTGCATCTGGTTGCCGGGTCGATGTGGGCCGGGGGCCTGCTGGCGCTTCTCGCGCACGCACTGCGGGGCGGCCGGCATATCGCTCTTGCGGCCGGCCGTTTTTCTGTGGTGGCACTGTGCTGTTTCGCCGTGATGCTGGTGTCGGGGAGTGCCAATGCGGCGGTGCGGATTCGCTTCGCCGAGCTGTTCTCGACGCCCTACGGGGCACTGCTGCTGGCCAAGGTCACCGCGCTCGTCGCGCTGGGGGCGATCGGGTGGGGTCAGCGCCGGATCGCAGTGGCGGCACTGAAATCCGGACCGGGTACGCGGGTTCCGCTGATCCGGCTGTCGATGGCTGAGGCGCTGGTGTTCGGCGCTACCTTCGGCATCGCGGTTGGGCTGGGGCGCACGCCACCACCGCCGCCGGCGGTCCTCAATCCGTCACCGGCGGAGGTGGCGCTCGGATATGACCTGATCGGGCCGCCGAGCATCGGGGGCGTTCTGCTGGACTGGCGCTTCGACCTACTGTTCGGAACTGCGGCAATCGTGTCGGCCGCACTCTACGTCGCCGCTGTGGTCCGCTTGCGTCGTCGGGGCGGCGACTGGCCGCTGAAGCGCACCGCCGCATGGCTACTGGGTTGCGCCCTTCTGCTGTTCACCACATCGTCGGGTCTCGGTCGGTATTCGCCCGCCGTCTTCAGCATCCACATGGCCACACTTGTGTTGCTCTCCATGCTGATTCCGATCCTCGGGGTGCTGGCTGCCCCCGCCGTCCTCGCGTTGCGGGCGCTGTCTCCCGCGGGCCCCGGTGAACCCCCGGGTCCGCGAGAGTGGTTGCTGGCCGGATCGGGCAGCGGCTGGGTGCGCTTCGTCACCCGGCCTGCGGTCGTCACCGTCGTGTTCGCCGCCGGTTTCTACGCGCTTTACCTCGGCGGGATCTTCGACAGTGCGGGTTCGGACCACGGCGCTCGTCTGCTGATGACCGCCTACTTCCTGGTGAGCGGCTTTCTGTTCTTCTCGGTGGTCATCGGTATCGACCCGGTACGCCGCACGGTGGGGCACCTCACCAGGATCGGGATGGTGTGCGCAGCGATCGCACTACAGGCGGTTTTTGGGGCGTTGTTGATGAGTATGCCGACTATCCGCGGGGAGCGGTTCTACCGGTCGCTGCAATTGCCCTGGCGCACAGACCTTTCCGGCGATCAGCAACTCGCTGGCGTATTTGCTGTAACTGTCGGTCTGTTACCGCTGGTGGTGGTGCTGGCAGCGGTCCTGATCCAGTGGCGGCGCACTGAGCGGGCGCCCTCTGCGACGGTACCGGCCGGTCCCGCCGATATCGGCACGTAGTCCACCGGCGGCATTTCATCCACAGACTGCCGGATCCGACCGCCCCGGCGCGGTCGGATTGTCGGTGCCCGGGCGCTCACTGGAGGCGCGAACCCGCACCGAGAGAAAGGGCATGAAATGTTTGAGACATCCATCACCGTCGTCGGCCGCATCATCACCGATTTCCGCCGCCGTGTGGTGGCCGACCAGGAAGTGATCAGCTTCCGGATGGCCAGTAATTCCCGGCGGCGCACGGCTGAGGGCACATGGGAGCCGGGGCAGACGCTTTACATCACCGTTAACTGCTGGGGAAAGCTGGTCACCGGAGTCGGGGCGGGTCTTTACAAGGGGGCGCCAGTTATCGCCGTCGGAACGGTCCACACCAGCGAGTACGAGGACCGAGAGGGGGCCAAGCGCTCCTCGCTGGAGATGCGCGCCACCGCCGTCGGCCCCGACCTGTCCCGGGTGATCGCGCGTATCGAGCAACGGCCCCGGCCCAACGACGGCGAGGGCACGGCCACCGTGGGTGGCGTGGCGGCGGGTACCGACGACGGCGCCGGCCCTGCTGATCCGGAGCCTGGCGCGCAGGAAGCACCCGCCGGGTCAGCTGCTGAGTTGGCCGATCACGTGGTGCTTTCAGCCTGAGCGGATGGGCGGTCGCGCCGGTCTGCCCGGTGTGACCGCCCACCCGAATCGGGTAGCGACCTAGGATGGTTGCCGTGGCGGAATTCATTTACACCATGCGCAAGGTCCGCAAGGCACACGGCGACAAGGTCATCCTCGACGATGTCACGCTGAGTTTCCTGCCCGGGGCCAAGATCGGTGTCGTCGGACCCAACGGCGCCGGCAAGTCGAGCGTCCTGCGGATCATGGCCGGCCTGGACCAGGCCAACAATGGTGACGCGTTCCTGGCCCCCGGGGCCACCGTAGGCATCCTGCAGCAGGAGCCGCCACTGAACGAGGAGAAGACCGTCCGCGGCAACGTCGAGGAGGGCCTGGGTGAGATCAAGGTCAAGCTGGACCGTTTCAACGAGGTCGCCGAGCTCATGGCCACCGATTACACCGATGAGCTGATGGAGGAAATGGGTCGGCTCCAGGAGGAACTGGACCACGCCGACGCCTGGGACCTTGACTCCCAACTGGAGCAGGCGATGGACGCGTTGCGCTGCCCGCCGCCCGATGAGCCGGTCACCCACCTGTCCGGGGGGGAGCGTCGCCGGGTAGCGCTGTGCAAGTTGCTGCTGAGCAAGCCGGACCTGTTACTGCTCGACGAGCCGACCAACCACCTCGATGCCGAGAGTGTCCAGTGGCTCGAGCAGCATCTCGCCGACTACAAGGGTGCGATTCTGGCCGTCACCCACGATCGATACTTCCTTGACAATGTCGCCGAGTGGATTCTGGAACTCGACCGTGGCCGCGCCTACCCCTACGAGGGCAACTACTCGACCTACCTGGAGAAGAAGGCCGAGCGTCTGGAGGTCACCGGTAAGAAGGACCAGAAACTGCAGAAGCGACTCAAAGAGGAACTGGCCTGGGTGCGCTCCGGCGCCAAGGCCCGTCAGGCCAAGAACAAAGCACGGCTGCAGCGCTACGAGGAGATGGCAGCCGAGGCGGAGAAGACTCGCAAACTCGACTTCGAGGAGATTCAGATACCTACCGGCCCCCGACTGGGCAGTGTGGTCGTAGAAGTCGAACACCTCGACAAAGGCTATGACGGGCGGATCCTGATCAAGGATCTGTCCTTCAGCCTGCCCCGTAACGGCATTGTCGGGGTGATCGGGCCCAACGGGGTGGGCAAGAGCACGCTGTTCAAGACCATCGTGGGTCTGGAAAAGCCGGACAGCGGCACGGTACGGGTCGGCGACACCGTCAAACTGAGCTATGTCGACCAGAGCCGCGGCGGTATCGACCCGAAGAAGAATGTCTGGCAGGTGGTCTCCGACGGGCTCGACTACATCGAGGTCGGCCAGAATGAAATCCCATCCCGGGCCTATGTCTCGGCTTTCGGATTCAAGGGTGCCGATCAGCAGAAACCGGCCGGAGTGCTCTCCGGTGGTGAGCGCAACCGGCTCAACCTTGCCCTGACTCTCAAAGAGGGGGGCAACCTTCTGCTGCTCGACGAGCCCACCAACGACCTCGACGTCGAGACTCTCGGCTCGCTGGAGAACGCGCTGGAGAAGTTCCCGGGTTGCGCGGTGGTGATCTCCCATGATCGCTGGTTCCTGGACCGCACCTGCACCCACATTCTGGCGTGGGAGGGTGACGGCGATAACGAGGCCAAGTGGTTCTGGTTCGAGGGCAACTTCGGCGCGTACGAGGAAAACAAGATCGATCGGCTCGGTGCCGATGCGGCGCGTCCGCACAGAGTGACCCATCGCAGGCTCACACGCGACTAGTGTCACGGCTGTGACGGCTGTCCGAAAAACGTCCGACCTCGAACGTGCTTTCTTAGCAACCTACCGCGGTCCGCATAGCGGTCCGGGACCCGGCGGAACCGTGTCCCCGGAAACGGCTGGCTCTGCGCCCCCGGAGCTGATCGCCGCCCAGGAGCGGCTCGCGCACCGCCGGCGGGTCGGCGAGACCCTTGTGGGGGTCATTCCCGCTGACGATCCGGGGGGTTTTGGTCCTGCATTGCAGATCGTCACCGACGAGGCCACCACGCTGATGGACTCGGTGACCGTGCTGCTGCACCGCATCGGTGTCGCGTACACCGCTTTGATGCACCCGTCGATATCGGCACACCGTGACTCCGCGGGCACGCTGATCCACGCCAACCCCGCCGGCGAGGAGGTCTCGGCCGATGCGATCGCCGAGTCCTGGATCCACATTCAGCTTGCCGCGGGAGTCGACCAGCGGGCGGTGGCGGAAGCCGTCCGTCTGCTGCCGCTGGTGATCGCGGATGCCCGGCAGGTTGCGAAGGACTCCGCTGCGCTGACGGCCGACCTGCAGCAGTTGGCCCATGATATCGCCGCCGACGACGGAACCCGGTTCCCGTGGCCTGATCGCATCGACGTTTCCTATCTGCTGCGTTGGCTCGGGGACGGGCACTTCGTGCTGCTCGGCGCCCAGCGATGCACCGTGTCCGATGGACACGCGGATGTGGATGACTCGAGCCGTCTCGGGGTGGCCCGACTGCGCACCCAGATTCTGCCCGAACTCAGCCACCCCGGCGAACCGGTCGCGCTGGCGCTGGCCACCATGCCGAGTTTCCTGCGCTACGGTGCCTTCCCCTATATCGTCGTGGTGCGCGAGGAGCCCGGCGGGCAGGAGCGAAGCGACGCGGGGAAATCTCCCGGCGGGCAGGAGCGAAGCGACGCAATCGAGCACCGCTTCATCGGCTTGTTCACCGTCGCGGCGATGAATGCCAACGTGCTCGACATCCCGCTGATCTCACGACGGGTCCAGGGCGCGCTGGCACTGTCCGAGGACGACCCCGGCCATCCGGGCCAACTTCTGCTGGACATCATCCAGACCATTCCGCGCTCAGAGCTGTTCACGCTGAGCGCCGAGCAGTTGTTGGACACAGCGGCTGCGGTGATCGACCTCGGTTTGCGGCGAAGAGCCCTGCTGTTTCTGCGGACCGACCGGCTCGGACATTTCGTGTCCTGCCTGGTCTATCTGCCCCGGGACCGGTATACCACCGCCGTACGGCTGGCTGTGCAGGACATTCTCCTTCGCGAGTTCGGCGGCGCCAGTATCGACTATGCCGCCAGGGTCAGCGAATCCCCCTGGGCCATCGTGCATTTCACGGTGCGGCTGCCTGACGACCCGGGGCGAGGGCCGATTGACACTTCTGATGGTAACCGGCTTCGTATCCAGGGACTGCTCACCGGGGCAACCCGGACCTGGGCGGACCGACTGCTCACATCGGTCCAGACCGGGGCCATTGCCGAAAGTGTCGCCGAACATTATGCGGAGGCGCTCTCAGAGGAGTTCAAACAGGCCGTCACCCCGGATGAGGCGATCACCGATATCGCCATAATCGAGTCGCTGCAACCGGATTCGGTCGCCCTGCAGCTCGAACCCGGCGACACCGGCCGCGCGGTCTTTCTCACCTGGTACCTGGGTGGGGTGTCGGCGTCGCTCAGCGAGCTGTTGCCCATGCTGCAGTGTATGGGGGTCGAGGTCCTTGAGGAGCGCCCGTTCACCGTGGCCCGCCCGGATGGGCTGACGGTGCGGATCTACCAGTTCATGATCCGCCCCAATCCCACGGTGCCGGAGTCGGCGATGGGCGGGGACTGGGACGTCACGGCACAGCGATTCACCGATGCGGTTACCGCCATCTGGCAGGGGCGGGTCGAGGTGGATCGTTTCAACGAACTCGTCCTGCGCGCGGGACTGACCTGGCGGCAGGTCATGCTGCTGCGGGCTTACGCGAAGTACCTGCGTCAGGCCGGATTTCCCTACAGCCAATCGCATATCGAGTCGGTGCTCGGTGAGAACACCTCGACGGCACGTTCGCTGGTCGCGTTGTTCGAGGCGATGTTCGATCCGGACTCCGGGGCCAACGGCCGCGATGCCAGGGCCGCCGCGCGGGCCGTAGCCGCCGATATCGACGCACTGGCCAGCCTGGATACCGACCGGGTCCTGCGTGCGTTCGCCTCGATGATCGAGGCGACCCTTCGCACCAACTTCTACGTTACCGACCCGCAGTCTGCACAGAGCCAAGATGTGTTGTCCATCAAGGTAAATCCGGAACTGATCGGTGAACTGCCGCTGCCCCGTCCGCGTTATGAGATCTTCGTCTACTCACCGCGGATCGAGGGCGTTCACTTGCGGTTCGGCCCCGTGGCGCGGGGCGGTCTGCGCTGGTCGGACCGGCGTGAGGACTTTCGCACCGAGATCCTCGGGCTGGTGAAGGCGCAGGCGGTGAAGAACGCGGTCATCGTCCCGGTAGGCGCCAAGGGAGGGTTCGTCCTCAAGAACCCGCCCGCGCCGACCGGCGATACCGCTGCCGACCGGGAGGCGTTGCGGAACGAGGGGGTGGCCTGCTACCGGCTGTTCATCGCGGGGTTGCTCGATATCACCGACAATGTCGAGCGTGCCGGCCCTGCCGGAAACATCGAGCGTCCCGGCCGAGTCGTCACCCCGCCCGGTGTCGTGCGCAGGGACGGCGATGACGCGTATCTTGTGGTCGCCGCCGACAAGGGCACTGCGACGTTCTCCGATATCGCCAATGAGGTGGCCAAATCCTACGGTTTCTGGCTCGGCGACGCCTTCGCCTCCGGCGGGTCGGTCGGGTACGACCACAAGCAGATGGGTATCACCGCCAAGGGCGCCTGGGAATCGGTCAAACGGCATTTCCGGGAGATGGGTGTCGACACCCAGTCCGAGGAATTCACCGTGGTCGGTGTCGGCGATATGAGCGGTGACGTTTTCGGCAACGGTATGTTGCTCTCGCCGTATATCCGGCTGGTCGCCGCCTTCGACCACCGGCATATTTTCGTCGACCCCGATCCAGACGCCGCGCGAACATTTCAGGAGCGCCGGCGGTTGTTCGAACTGCCCCGATCCAGCTGGGAGGACTACTCCGCCGAACTCATCAGCACCGGCGGCGGCGTCTTCAGCAGACAGCAGAAGGCGATACCGATCAGCGAGCAGATGCGCCGGGCACTCGGGATCGGCGAGCAGGTCACCGAGATGACCCCGCCGGACCTCATCCGGGCGATCCTGCGGGCACCGGTGGACCTGTTGTTCAACGGGGGAATCGGCACCTACGTCAAGGCCGAGTCGGAGTCCGATGCCGCGGTGGGCGATCGTGCCAATGATGCCGTGCGGGTCAACGCAAATCAGTTGCGCGTCAAGGTGATCGGTGAGGGTGGCAACTTGGGCGTGACATCGCTGGGACGGGTCGAGTTCGATCTGTGCGGCGGGCGCATCAACACCGACGCGCTGGACAACTCCGCAGGGGTCGACTGCTCAGATCACGAGGTCAACATCAAGATCCTGATCGACTCACTGGTCGGCGCCGGCCGGATCCATCCGTCGGAGCGCGCCGAGTTGCTGGTCGCGATGACCGACGAGGTGTCCCGGTTGGTCCTCACCGACAACAGCGATCAGAACGACCTGATGGGTACCAGCCGGGCCAACGCGCCGGCGGTGCTCAACGTGCACGCCCGGCAGATTCGGGAACTCGAGGATCGTCGCGGGCTGAACCGGGCGCTGGAGGCGCTGCCCTCGGACAAGGAAATCCAGCGTCGCGCGGAGATCGGTATCGGCCTCACCTCGCCGGAGTTGGCCACGCTGATGGCACACGTGAAGCTGGCGCTCAAGGAGGAGGTACTGGCCAGCGACCTGCCCGACCAGGAAGTCTTTGCCTCCCGTTTGCCGCGCTACTTCCCGGCTCAGCTGCGGGACCGCTTCGCCGCCGAGATCTCCAGCCATCAGCTGCGCCGGGAGATCATCACCACCATGCTGGTGAACAACGTCGTCGACACCGGCGGGATCACCTTCGCCTACCGGGTCACCGAGGATGCCGGGGTGGGGTATGTCGACGCGGTCCGCGCCTTCGCCGCAATCGATGCGATATTCGGCATCGAACAGACCTGGCGGTGCATTCAATCGGTCGGCCTCGAGAAGGGAGTGGCGGTCGCGGTGACCGACCGGATGACCCTAGACCTGCGCCGTCGGCTGGACCGGGCGGCTCGGTGGATGCTCAACTACCGGCCGCAGCCGCTGGCCGTCGGCGCGGAGATCAACCGATTCGCCGCGAAGGTCGCGGAACTGACACCGGGAATGCCGGGCTGGCTACGCGGTGACGATCATGTGATCGTGGCCAGGGAGGCCCGGGAATTCGCCGTCCACGGCGTGCCGGAGAACCTGGCCTATGAGGTGGCCTCGGGCCTGTACCAATACAGCCTGCTGGATGTCATCGATATCGCCGATATCGTCGACCGGGATCCCGCCGAGGTCGCCGACGCCTACTTCGCACTGATGAACTTCCTTGGCACCGACGGTCTGCTGACGGCGGTGTCGGGCCTACCGCGTGATGACCGCTGGCACTCGCTGGCCCGGCTGGCCGTCCGCGACGATATCTACGGCTCGCTGCGCGCTCTGTGTTTCGATGTGCTCGCGGTGGGGGAGCCGGGGGAGACCGGCGAGCAGAAGATCGCCGAATGGGAGCAGGTGAACGGCTCGCGGGTGGGGCGGGCCCGCCGAACCCTGGCGGAGATTCGCGATCACGATACGGCCGATCTGGCGACCCTGTCGGTGGCCGCGCGCCAGATTCGCAGCATGACCCGAACCAGTGGTACCGGGACCAGTGGCTGACGTCGAGGCCGGGTTCACCACCGGGGTGCGGGTGCGCTGGTCGGATATCGACATGTACCAGCACGTCAACCACGCCACGATGGTGACGATCCTCGAGGAGGCCCGGGTCGACTTCCTCCATGAGCCGTTCGCCCCGGATATCGCGACCATCGGCTTGCTGATCCACGAGGTTCGGGTGCTCTACAAAGGTCAGCTCCGGCTGGCCGACTCACCGCTGCAGGTGACGATGTGGACCAAACGGCTGCGCGCGGTCGACTTCACTCTTGGTTACGAGGTGCGTTCGGTGCAGGCGGCGCAGGACTCCCGGCCTGCGGTGATCGCCGAAACTCAACTGGCCGCGGTGCATATCGAGGAGCAGCGACTGGTGCGGCTCTCGTCCACCCATCGGGAGTATCTTCAGCGTTGGCTTCGATGATCTCGATCCCCGAGGCCGCCGAGCGCGCCGACCTCTCCGTGTTCGCCGAGCGGGTTCTGCGTCTCGACGAGTCTGCCGTGATCCGGTTGCGCATCCGCGCCGACGGATTGATCGGTGCATGGGCGGCAACGGGTTTCGACGTGCTCGTCGGCCGGGTGGTGGCGGGCATCATGGCTCGGCCGGACGTCACCTGCGGCGCCGACGAGTTGCGGCGCGGACTCGCGGCGGCCGACGAGGCGGGAGTTGTCGATCCGGGCTACCCGATGGACTCCGCCTGGCGTTCGGCGCTGCCACCGGAGACGGGTTTCGTTCACGTCGATGACGTGCCCGCCACCGTGCTGGCCGATTTGGCGCGCAACGGAACCGAACTGGCGCGTGAGCATGGGGGTCCACTCGGACCGCCGGCCTCGCTGCTGGATCAGGAAGTGCTGCAGGTCAGTTCGGAAACGCAGACGGCCGCGGTACCGATGCGATGCGCTCTGGTGCTGGCTGCAATGGGTTTCGCGCCCGATGCGCCCGGTGAGGTGGTTCGGGTGCGGGCGATGCCGGCCTGGCTGCGTATCGATGCCCGGTTCGGGTCGGTGTTCCGCCGTCGCGGCGATCCGGTGCTGCTTCTGAACTGAGCATCCCATTCCGCCGCACGACCGCGATCTGGCTGCCAGACTCCTCGCATGGTCGACAAGAGCAAACCCTGGTTCAAACTCTACGACAGAGGCGTCCCGTATTCCGTCATCTACCCGCCGCTGTCGATCAAACAGATGTTCAACAGTTGCGCCGAGAAGAATCCCGACCGGGACTATCTGATCATCAACGATATGCACCTGCCCTACGGGCTGGTCAACAGCATGGCGCGCAAGGCGGCGAACGCTCTGGTGACCCTCGGTGTGAAGAAGGGCGACCGGGTCGCCATCATGTCGCCCAACGTGCCGCAGTACGTAATCGCCTTCCAGGCCTGCGCCAAGCTCGGCGCCATCGTGGTGCCGATCAACCCGCTGGCGGCCGGGCCGGAGGTGCACCACTACATCAAGGACAGCGGTGCCGAGACAGTGATCGTGCTGGCCGCCGTCTCGAAGGGCCCCATCGACGTCCTCAAGGCCAGTCAATCCGGCGGTGACACGCCGCTGCGCAACGTCATCGCCTTCCAGATCCCGTCGGTGACCACAGAGGTCGACACCGGTCCGGGAGTCCACGATTTCAACGACCTCGTCGGGGCTGCAGCGGATTCCGAACCCGATGCCGACATCCGCGGCTCCGACGTCCTGATGCTGCAGTACACCGGCGGCACCACCGGATTGTCGAAGGGCTGTGTGCTGACCAACGACAATCTGGTGTCGATCGCGTACCAGGAGAACTACTGGATGGCTCCGCTGATCGGCAAGGACGAGCCGTTGCGCACCCTGGCGGCGGTCCCGATTTACCACATTTACGGCTTCAACATGAACGTCAACGCCAACCACATCAGCGGCGGGACGATCATCATGGTTCCCCAGCCCAGTGTCGACAACGTGCTGGAGGCGATCAACAAACACGAGCCCAACCTGTTCCCGGCCGTTCCCGCCATGATCATCGGCCTCAACCAGCATCCCGACATCGCCACCTCCAAGATCGGGTCGGTCAAGGCGGTCGTCTCCGGGTCTGCGCCGCTGCCACTGGAGGCGATGAAGACCTTCGAGGCGCTCTCCGGAGCGCTGATCTTCGAGGGGTACGGGATGTCGGAGACGTCCAATATCGTCACCGCCAATCCTCTCTTCACGGTTCGTAAGCCCGGAGGGGTCGGGATTCCTTTCCCGGACAACGACGTTCGTATCGTCGACCTCGAGGACCCGGATAAGGAGATGCCGCTCGGCGAGCCCGGCGAGCTCACCTGCAAAGGCCCGACGGTCATGCGGGAGTACTGGAACAACCCTGGTGAGAGCGAGAAGACCCTTCGGGACGGCTGGCTGCTGACCGGTGATATCGCCTACATGGACGAAGACGGCCATATCTTCATCGTCGACCGCAAGAAGGACATGATTCTCTCCAGCGGGTTCAACGTCTACCCGCGGGAGATCGACGAATTGATGTACACCCACCCGAAGGTGCTGCAGGCCTGCTCGTTCGGTATTCCGGACCCCAAGCGCGGCGAGAGCCTCAAACTCGCGCTGGTGCTCAAGCCGGGCGAGGAGATGACCGCGGACGAGGCGCGCGCATTCTGTAAGGCCAACCTGTCCGGCTACAAGGTGCCCACCCAGGTGGCGTTCCTCGGCGAACTTCCGGTGACCCCGGTGGGAAAGCCTGACCGCAAGCGATTGCGGCAGTTGGAACTGGAGGGTCAGCTGGCCTAGCTGTGGCCGATCAGAACGACGAGTTCACCATCGCGTCGGCCGCCATCTGCAGATACGCCAGCAACTCGCGGCGGTGGTCGTCGTCCAGGGTCGCGGTGTCGATCGAGGCGACCGCGGTGTGCATGCAGCGTAACCAGGCGTCCCGCTCGATGGGGCCGATCCGAAACGGGGCGTGGCGCATCCGCAGCCGCGGGTGGCCCCGCTGGTCGGAATAGGTGCGCGGGCCGCCCCAGTACTGTTCGAGGAACATCCGCAGCCGGTCCTCGGCAGCGTCGAAATCGTCCTCGGGATACAGCGGACGCAGCACCTCGTCCTCGCGTACCAGCTCGTAGAACCGCGACACGATGGTGCCGAACGTCGCGGCGCCGCCCACCGCGTCGTAGAAGGTCGCCGGAGTCGGCTTTTCAGAATCGGCCACGTCCCTATTGAACACGAGGTAAATACGCGTGCGGCGGCCGCCGATCCGTGATGCACTATCTGGCGGAGGGCGTATGGCGCAGCGGAAACGGAAAACCGTCGGTCTGGTCGGTCACCGGCCTGCGCTGCGCAGTGTCGCCAACCCGCCGGAGGGGTCGCTGTGGGGGCGGCGCCGGGTGCTCCTGCTCAACTCCACCTACGAGCCACTCACCGCACTCCCGATCCGCAGGGCGGTGGTCATGCTGATGTGCGGTAAGGCCGACGTGGTTCACGATGATCCCGCCGGCCCGGTCATCCATTCCGCAACCCGGGTGATGGTGGTGCCCTCGGTGATCCGGCTGCGCAACTATGTCCGGGTTCCGTACCGGGCACGTATCCCGATGACCCGGACCGCCCTGATGCACCGCGACCGGTTCCGGTGCGCCTACTGCGGCGCGAAGGCCGACACAGTCGACCACGTGGTGCCGCGCAGCAGGGGCGGTGAACACTCCTGGGAGAATTGTGTCGCGGCGTGCTCGGCCTGTAATCACCGCAAGGCCGACAAGTTGCTCGCCGAATTGGGATGGACGCTTCGACTGGTCCCGACCCCGCCGAAGGGGCAACACTGGCGGCTGCTGTCCACCGTCAAGGAACTCGACCCGTCCTGGGTGCGCTACCTCGGCGAGGGTGCGGCCTGAGACTGCGTTACGGTTTGTCCCGTGCCATCTGCCCTCCTTCACGGACTACCGGTTCTGCTTGCGGTGGTCCTCATCGTTTTGATCTATCGCCATATGGGCGCCCGTCGTCCGCTCTACCGGTTGCCGGAGCCGTGGACCCATGGGCCCGTGCTGTGGGCCGCCACCGATGAGGTGATTCCGGCCGGCCGGCATGGTCAGAACGGCCACACCGACCAGTCCTTCGCGGTGGGAGGTGGCGCCAGTGGGCACTGGTGACGACCTCATGACGCGACGGGACAACGGCGCCCTCCCGGTCGGCTGGGCGGTCGGTTCCAGCGGCCGGCTGTCGGTCGCCTGCGAGCCCGGCCATCTGCCGTCCCAATACCCGTTCTCGACCATGGATCTGGTCAAACTTGACAATGCCCTGAGCTCGGCCAGCTACCAGTCCAGGGCCCGATTCGCGGTCTACGTCGGCAACCTGGGTTCGGACACCACTGCGGGGGCTCAGGAGATTCTTGCTCATGTGCCGACCCCGGATAACGCGGTGCTCCTGGCCGTTTCGCCGGACGAGCGCGCCATCGAGGTGGTGTACGGGACCGAACTCCGCGGACGCGGAGCCGAGTCGGCGGCTCCGCTGGGGGTTTCGGCTGCGGCGGCATCTTTCCGGCAGGGCGAACTGATCGACGGTCTGGTCAGCGCCATCCGGGTGATGTCGGCCGGTATCGCACGCCCGTAACAGGCCCCCGCAGGCCGTCGGTGGGAGCGGTTCTACCCGGCGTCGAACGACCGCGCCCGCAGCGCGCGTTCGACACCGGATCGTCCCTCCAGCACCAGTCGGCGCAACGGCGGAGGCACGTGCAGCCCGTTGAGGAACCAGTCGGCTGCGGCAAGGCCCGCCGCACTGACATCCCAGGACGGATAGAGGCCCACCACCACGGTTTGGGCAACCTCGCTGGAGCGCCGCTCCCACACCTGCGCGATGGCGTCGAAGTAATGGCTGCCGAACGGTGCCAGCAACTCACCCTGACCGGGTTGGGAGAACCCCGCGATGATCGCCCGGGCGGTGATGTTGGGCAGGGTGTCGTCCTCGATCACCTCGCGCCAGGCGCTGTGTTTGACGTCGGAACGGGGGCGGGCCGTGGATGCGGTGGCCGCATGCCGCTTGCCGGCCGCGGTCGGGTCCCGCTGCAGTTCGGCGTCGATGAACGGAGTCTGCGGCCCGTCGGCATCGATGCGGCCGCCGGCCGCCAGCGCGGTCACGAGCCTCCACCGCAGGTCGGTATCCACTTCGAGACCGCGCAGCCCGCATTCGGCCGGGTCGTGGTCGAGCAGACCGGCCAGTACCGCCAGATGCTCCGCCGACAGCTTCGACGTGCACAGCGCATTGACGAACGCGAGTTGATGATCAGAGCCTGCGTCCGCGCCGCGCGCCAGTTCCAAGAGTCGGTCGGCGAAGGCGGGCCAGCCCTGCTGCGCGGCCCAACCTGGTTCGGCGTAGGCGTTCAACGCGGTCTGGGCCTGCAGCAGTAAGCGCTGGGCGACCCCGACTTCGGTCTCGCCGTGCACGCCGCGCAGCACCACGGCGACGAAATCACGGGCCCTGAGTTCGGCGTCGCGGGTCATCTCCCAGGCCGCCGACCACACCAGGGTGCGGGGCAGCGGATCGGCGATATCAGCGATGCGCTCCAGGGCGGTGGCTAGTGACTCGGGGTCCAATCGCATCGAGCAGTAGGTCAGGTCGTCATCGTTGACCAGGATGAGCTTGCCGCGGGTAACGCCGAGCAGAGCGGGCACTTCGGTGATGTCGCCGACGACGTCGATCTCCTCCCGGTGGGTCCGAACCAGCTTCCCCGATCCCGCATCGTCGTAGAGGCCGACCGCCAACCGGTGCACCCGGGTCTCGCCCGCACCGGGGCTGGCGCCGCCCTGCCGGATGGCGAATCGGGTGAACCGGCCGTCATCGTCGACGTCGAACTCGGCCCGCAACGTGTTCAGCCCGGTCGTCTTCAACCACTGCCGACCCCAGTCGGACAGGTCACGGCCCGAGGCCCGCTCCAGCGCACCGAGCAGGTCGTCGAAGGTGGCGTTACCGAAGGCATGGGCGGCGAAGTAGTCCCGCAGCCCGGCCAGGAAGTGCTCGAGGCCGACATAGGCCACCAGTTGTTTGAGCACGCTGGCGCCCTTGGCGTAGGTGATGCCGTCGAAGTTCACCTCGACGGCGTGCAGATCGGGGATATCCGCGGCAACCGGGTGGGTGGACGGCAGCTGGTCCTGCCGGTAGGCCCACGACTTCTCCACATTGGCGAAGGTCGTCCAGGCCTCGCTGTACTCGGTGGCGTCGGCCTGGCAGAGCACCGAGGCGAAGGTCGCAAACGACTCGTTGAGCCACAGATCGTCCCACCACCGCATGGTGACCAGATCGCCGAACCACATGTGCGCCATCTCGTGCAGCACCGTCTCGGCGCGGCGTTCATAGGCCGCCCTGGTCACCTTGCTGCGAAACACATAGTCCTCGAGGAAGGTCACCGCGCCGGCGTTCTCCATGGCGCCCGCGTTGAACTCGGGGACGAACAACTGGTCGTACTTACCGAACGCGTAGGGAACCCCGAAGTTGGAGTGGTAGAACCCGAAACCCTGTTTCGTCTCGGTGAACAGCCGTTCGGCGTCCATGAACGGCGCCAGTGAGGCCCGGCAGAACAGGCCGAGCGGTATCCGGCCGTACTCGTCGGAGTAGACGTCATCCCAGCGCGCGTAGGGCCCGGCCACCAGCGCCACCAGATAGGTGCTCATCCGCGGTGTGGTCTCGAAGGTGTGGGTTCTGGTTTCGCCGTCCTTCTGCACGGCGGCGGTCGCTCCGTTGGAGATCACTTCCCAGTGCGCCGGTGCGGTCACCGTGATGTCGAAGGTGGCCTTGAGGTCCGGTTGGTCGAAACAGGCGAACATCCGCTTGGCGTCGGCGGTTTCGAACTGCGAGTACAGATAGACGTGGTCGTCGACGGGATCGACGAAGCGGTGCAGCCCCTCGCCGGTGTTGGAATAGCGGCAGTCGGCCTCGATGACGACCACGTTGCGTTCGGCGAGGCCGTTCAGCGCGATCCCGCGCGCTTCGTCATAGCCGGAGACGTCGATATCGTGCCCGTTGAGGACGGCTCTGTGTACTTTGTCTGCGGCCAGGTCGATATAGCTGTCGGCCCCCGGAAGGGCCTCGAACTCGACGGTCGTCGTGGAGCGGAACTCCCTGTCGCCGACGGTCAGGTCGAGTTCTATCCGGTAGCGCTCGACGGTCACCAGTGCCGCGCGCTCGATGGCCTGATTGCGGGTCAGATTCGGTAGCACGGGGACCAACCTATCCTGGGGGCATGGCCAACTCACTCCCGAAGTCCCCTGCGCGGTCCCGCGCCGATTTCTGGTTCGACCCGCTGTGCCCGTGGGCCTGGATCACCTCGCGCTGGATTCTCGAGGTCGAGAAGGTTCGCGATATCGACGTGCGCTTCCACGTGATGAGCCTCGCGGTGCTCAACGAGAGCAAGACCGACCTGCCCGACCAGTACCGCGAGATGATGAAGACCGCATGGGGTCCGGTACGGGTCGCCATCGCCGTCGAACAGGACCACGGGACCCAGGCACTCGGTCCGCTCTACACCGCGATGGGCACGCGGATCCACAATCAGGGCAATAAGAATCTCGAGCAGGTCATCGCCGAGTCACTGGCAGAGGCCGGCCTGCCGGCCCGGTTGGCCGATGCCGCCGGCGAAGACTCCCGCGACGCGGCGTTACGTTCGAGCCATCACGCCGGAATGGACCCGGTGGGCGATCAGGTGGGCACCCCAACCATCCACATCGATGGTGTGGCGTTCTTCGGCCCGGTGCTGTCCAGGATTCCCCGCGGTGAGCAGGCCTGTGAGCTGTGGGATGCCGCCCTGGCTCTGGCGTCCTACCCGCACTTCTTCGAACTCAAGCGCACCCGTAACGAGCCGCCCACCTACGACTGAGGTGGCGGCGTTACCGCCCGCAGTAGGGTGACTGCCATGCGTGTCTATCTCGGCTCCGACCATGCCGGTTACGAGCTCAAACAGGCGATCATCACCCACCTGCTTACGAACGGTCATGAGCCGATCGACTGCGGCGCCTACACCTACGACGCCGACGACGACTACCCGGCTTTCTGCATTGCGGCCGCACTGCGCACCGTGGCCGATCCGGGCAGCCTGGGCATCGTGCTGGGCGGGTCAGGCAACGGTGAGCAGATCGCCGCCAACAAAGTTCCCGGAGCCCGGTGCGCGCTCGCGTGGAGCACCGAGACCGCGGCCCTGGCCCGCGAGCACAACAACGCCCAGCTGATCGGAATCGGCGGCCGCATGCACAGCGAGGCCGAGGCATTGGCCATCGTCGACGCGTTCGTGGATACCCCCTGGTCGGAAGCGGCACGTCACCAGCGCCGAATCGACATCCTGGACGACTACGAGCGGACCCGCGTAGCGCCCCCGGTGCCCGGCGCGGACTGACCGGCCGTGCCGGAGGGTCATACCCTGCATCGACTGGCACGGCGGCAGCAGCGCCGCTTCGCCGGTTCCCGGGTACGGGTGTCGAGTCCCCAGGGCCGGTTCTCCGATGCGCCGGTGGTCGACGGCCGGGTGTTCCGGCGCGCCTCGGCATGGGGTAAGCATCTGTTCCAGGTCTACGCCGCCGAGGCCGGGGACCCCGAACGAATCGTGCACATCCACCTGGGGCTCTACGGCCGTTTCACCGACAAGCGGGTGCCCATGCCGGAGCCGCGCGGTCAGGTGCGGATGCGCATCATCGGGGCCGACTGGGGTACGGACCTGCGGGGCCCCACCGCCTGCGAGCTGATCGACGAGGCCCAGATGTCGGCGATTCTGGCCCGGCTCGGTCCGGACCCGCTGCGCAGCGGTACCGATCCGGAGCCGGCTTGGGCGCGTATCTCGAAGTCCCGCAGGGCCATCGGCGCCCTGCTGATGGACCAGTCGGTGCTGGCCGGGGTGGGCAACGTCTATCGCAGCGAACTGCTCTTCCGGCATGGTATCGATCCTTACCGGCCCGGCCGGGATGTCGACCGGGCGGAGTTCTCGGCGGCCTGGGATGACCTGGTCGAGTTGATGAAGGTCGGCGTGCGACGAGGAAGGATCATCGTGGTGCGCCCCGAGCACGACCGCGGGGCGCCGGCATACGGACCGAGGCGTCCGCGCACCTACGTGTACCGGCGGGCCGGCGAGCCATGCCGACTGTGCGGCACGGCGATCCGCACCGCCGAAATGGAAGGCCGAAACCTGTTCTGGTGCCCCACCTGTCAGGGCTGAACGCTCAGAACCCGCCGAAATCCCCGAAGTCGCCCCCGCCGAAGTCGCCCCCGCCATCCCAGCCGCCCTCCGTGCCCTGGTCGAGTCCCTGTCCGTAGCCCGTGTCGTATCCGGAGCCGAAGCCCTGGTCGAAACCCGCGCCGTAGCCGCTCTCGAAACCGGAAGCGCCGTAGCCCACACCGCTCATCCCGGAGAACATCGCGTCAAACAGCAGTACCGAGCCCAGACCCCAGGCCCCGGCCACCAGCGCGGGCTTCCACCACGGCTCGGAGTACCACCCGGCCGGCACCGGACGGCCCGCCACCCGACCACCCGGGTAGTAGTTCGGGGTGTTCGGGGAGGGCACCGGGGAAGCCTCGATCTCGCGGCCCTCGAACTGAACCCGGCGGTCTTCGGTGACCACGCCGGCAGACTGCTGGCCGGCGATGGTCTCCAATTCCGGCCCGGGGTCCATGCCCATCGCGGTCCGCGCCGCCCGCACGTAGTAGAGCCCTTCCAGGGCGCTTTCCTTGGCCAGCGTGGCCTGCTTCACCGTGGCGGCCTGATCGATCTGCGAGGCGGCCGCGGTGAATCGTTCCGAGGCGTCGGCCAAGGCTTGTTTGGAAGCCTGGTCATTACCGGTGAGGTTGAGCACCTGACCGCCCAGGCGCTCGATCACCCGTCGGGCATCGGCTTTGGCATCAGCCAGGCCGGCCGCCGCGCGAGTGCCCGAGGTGCGCGCCGAACTCCACATCGTCAGTGCGACCGCCGCGACCACGACCAGGATCAGCAGCACCAGGACACTGTTCATGACGACCACAGTACCCACGGCGCGGAACGAGAGCAGTGGGTCCGGACCGCTGTTACAAAACCCCGAGGGCCCGGTAGACCTCGTCGCTGAGCGCGGTGCTGCGCGGGTCCGCGTTGCATTTGGTGGCGTCGAAACGGTTCATCACATAGGCATAGCCGATGCGGTGTTCGAGGTCGACGAAACCGTAGGAGCCGCCCGAGCCCCCGTGGCCGAAGCTGCGCAGGTTCGGTCCGGCGACGCCGCGCTGGTTGAGCATGTAACCCAGCCCCCAGCCGTGATCGGCGACCCTCGGCCCGAGCACCACATCCGGATCCATTCCGCCTTGAGAGGCGCGGACCGCCGCCAGTTGCCCGCCGGAGATGATCTTCTCCTGCGCCAGGCCGTTGTAGAAGGTGGCCATTCCCAGTGCCGAGACGTGGCCATTGGTGCCGGGGAACTCCGCGGTACGCCAGGCAGCGGGCGAGTTGGAGCCGAGTTCGTCGTCGGGGACGAAGCCCATCGCGATTGCCAGCCCGGCCATCGGGTGATCGCTCAACGACGACGGGCTGGCCGGCGCTCCGCCGTCGGCCAGCACATCGCGGATGTGCGGCTTGTTCAGCATCTCTGCGCAGCGCCGGTGCTCGGCGGGTGGTAGTCCGATATGAACGTCGATACCCATCGGTTCGGCGATCTCGGTCCGCAGATACTGGCCCAGGGTGCGGCCGGTGACCCGGCGGACCACCTCCCCGAGGATGAAACCGAAGCTCACCATGTGATACCCCTGCGCGGTGCCCGGCGTCCACCACGGCTCGGAGGCGGCCAGTCGCGCGCAGACCTTGTCCCAGTCGGCCACCTCGCTCCAGTGCATCCGGGTACGCGGACCGATCACCCCGGAACGGTGCCCCAGCACATCGGCGATCGTGATGTCCTGTTTGCCGGCCTGGCCGAATTGCGGCCAGTAACTCGCGACCGGCGCGTACAGGTCCAACTCACCCCGGTCGGCCAGAAGGTGCACGCATGTGCTGGTCAGCGCCTTGGTGCCGGAGAACACACTGGCCAGCGTGTTTTCCCGCCAGCGCCGGCGGCGGCGTAGGTCGGCGTAGCCGCCCCACAGGTTGACCACGAGATCGCCCTCGACCCAGACCGCCACCGCGGCCCCGACGTCACCTCTTTCGGTGAAATTGCGTTCGAATGCGGACCCGACCGCCTCGAACCCGGCGGCGCAGTGGCCACCGATCGACGTCTGGCCGCTGCGCGGCTGGTCCCTATGGCCGCTGCGCGTCAACAGGCTCGGTGTCATCCTCGGGTGCCTCCTGACGGACAACCAAACGGCCCGGACGGACGCTGGACCGAACCCGAATCTACGGCCGGGGGGGTACCGACAGAAGTCGGGTGGGGAATCGCGGCTGAATCGCTATCGTGTCGTGACCAGCACGGACCGCTCCCGTCGCCCATCGTCGAACCCCCCGGCGAACCAACAGAGCGGGCGACGGGAATCGAACCCGCGTAGCTAGTTTGGAAGACTAGGGCTCTACCATTGAGCTACGCCCGCGTGCTTGCGCGAGCCCAATGTACCGGCGTTCACCAGTCCGGTTCCAATCGGATCCCTGCTGGGCCGTAGGATCGCGGGCGCGACGCAGCACAGCGGGGTGTAGCGCAGCTTGGTAGCGCATCCGCTTTGGGAGCGGAAGGCCGCAGGTTCAAATCCTGTCACCCCGACACGCCTCCACCAACGCCCCATGACACCGAGGAGTAACACCGTGAAGAGCACTGTCGAGAAGTTGAGCCCCACCCGGGTGCGTATCAACGTGGAGGTGCCCTTCGCCGAGCTGCAGCCGGATTTCGACAGGGCCTACAAGCAGCTGGCCAAGCAGGTCCGGTTGCCGGGTTTCCGGCCCGGTAAGGCCCCGGCGAAGCTGCTGGAGGCCCGGGTCGGGCGTGGGGCGGTGTTGGACCAGGTGGTCAACGACGCGCTGCCGGCCCGCTACAGCGAAGCGGTGACCAGCAGTGAGCTGCGGCCGCTCGGCAAGCCCGATATCGAGGTCACCAGCATCTCCGACGGTGATGAGCTGGTGTTCACCGCCGAGGTCGACGTGCGCCCGGATATCGATCTGCCCGAGCTGAGCGCGCTGAAGATTTCGGTGGAACCGGTCGAGATCGCCGAGGACGAGGTCGACGCCGAACTGGAGGCGCTGCGGGCCCGGTTCGGCACCTTGAAGGGAGTTGAGCGGCCCGCTCAAACCGGCGACTTCGTCTCGATCGATCTGACCGCGGTCGTCAACGGCGAGGAGATCCCGGACGGCAGTGCCGAGGGGCTCTCCCACGAGATCGGGTCCGGGCAGCTCATCGAAGGCCTCGACGAGGCGATTACCGGATTGGCCGACGGTGAGTCGGCGACCTTCACCACCAAGCTCGTCGCCGGGGAGCACGCGGGGGAGGAGGCCGAGGTAACCGTGACGGTGAAATCGGTCAAAGAGCGCGAGCTTCCGGATGCCGACGACGACTTCGCCCAGCTGGCAAGCGAGTTCGACACCCTCGCGGAACTGCGGGAGAACCTCACCGAGCAGGTCGGCAGGGTCAAGCGTATCCACCAGGCCGAGCAGATCCGCGACACCGCGCTGGAGACCCTGCTCGAACTGGTCGAGGTGCCGCTGCCGGAGGCCATCGTGCAGGCCCAGGTGGATTCAGCGGTGCACAACGCGATCCACCCGCTCGACCACGATGAGGCGAAGTTCGCCGAGACGCTGGAGGCCCAGGGCAGCTCCCGGGAGCAGTTCGACTCCGAGAATCGGGAAGCGGCGGAGAAGGCAGTCAAGACCCAACTGTTGATGGACGCCATCGCCGAGGAACTCAACATCCAGGTCGGTCAGAACGACCTGACCGAGCGGCTGGTCTTGATGTCGCGCCAGTACGGCCTCGAGCCGCAGCAGCTGCTGCAGTTACTCCAGGAGCAGAATCAGCTACCCGGGGTGTACGCCGATGTGCGCCGCGGGCTGGCCGTGGCCGCGGTGGTCGAGGCCGCGACCGTGACCGACACCGCTGGAAACGATATCGACACCACCGAATTCTTCGGCGGTCCGGCGGGCGAGTCCGACGAGTCCGGGGAGTCCGGCGAGCGGGCCACCGGCGAGGACGGGTAACGCCGTCAGCGAAAGACCACCGCCGGGACATCGTGGCCGGCGTCGGGTTGGCTAGGGTCGGGGAGTACCACCGAGGTGACGGAGAACCGGCCACTTCCGGGAAAGTTACGAGAAAGCAGGTAAGAGTGACTCACATGCGTTCCGGCATGGCTGGGCTGAACCTCACCGACTCGGTGTACGAGCGGCTGCTCGCAGAGCGCATCATCTTCCTCGGCTCGCAGGTCGATGACGATATCGCCAACCGGTTGTGCGCGCAGATCCTGCTTCTGGCAGCGGAGGATCCGACCAAGGACATCTCGCTCTACATCAACTCACCGGGCGGATCCATCAGCGCCGGGATGGCGATCTACGACACCATGGTGCTGGCGCCGTGTGATGTCGCCACCTACGCGATGGGGATGGCCGCGTCGATGGGCGAGTTCCTGCTGGCGGCGGGTGCCAAGGGTAAGCGGTACGCGCTGCCCCACGCACGCATCCTGATGCACCAGCCGCTGGGCGGTATCACCGGGGGCGCGGCGGATATCGCAATCCAGGCCGAGCAGTTCTCCCTCATCAAGAAGGAGATGTTCCGGCTCAACGCCGAGTTCACCGGTCAGCCGATCGAACGGATCGAGGCTGACTCCGACCGCGACCGATGGTTCACCGCCCAGGAGGCCCTGGAGTACGGCTTTGTCGACCACATCATCACCCGCGCCCACGTCAACGGAGCCAACAATGTCTGATTCACGGTCTGATTCACGGTTCGATCCACGTCTGTCAGATCCCCGCCTGGCGCCGCAGGCGCGCTACATCCTGCCGTCGTTCGTCGAACACTCCAGCTGGGGTGTCAAGGAGTCCAACCCCTACAACAAACTGTTCGAGGAACGGATCATCTTCCTCGGCGTGCAGGTCGATGATGCGTCGGCCAATGACATCATGGCCCAGCTGCTGGTCCTGGAGTCACTGGATCCGGACCGGGATATCACCATGTACATCAACTCCCCGGGCGGATCGTTCACCTCGTTGATGGCGATCTACGACACCATGCAGTACGTCCGAGCCGATATCCAGACGGTGTGCCTGGGCCAGGCGGCCTCCGCGGCGGCTGTTCTGCTGGCGGCCGGCACCCCGGGAAAGCGGCTGGCATTGCCCAACGCCCGGATACTGATCCACCAGCCGTCGCTGGGAGGCGTCATTCAGGGCCAGTTCTCGGATCTGGAGATCCAGGCCGCGGAGATCGAGCGGATGCGCACCCTGATGGAGGAGACCCTGGCCCGGCACACCGGCAAGGATGCCGCCGTCATCCGCAAGGACACCGACCGTGACAAGATCCTCACCGCCGAGGCGGCCAAGGAATACGGGATCATCGACACCGTTCTGGACTACCGGAAGCTGTCCGCGCAGAAAGCCTGATCCACCCCGGGGTGGTCGCGGACGGCTCTCGGTCGTGCAACACCAGCGACACGCTAGAGAGACGCTGGCGCGTCACCGCGCGGACGGGCCCGCGAAGGGATATGTTCAGCTTCGCGAGACCCACCGTGACAGCACCGAATACCACCGACGCTATTCACACCTAACGGTCGCACCGCTGGCGAACGAGCGGGTAGCGTCGGAGCAGATCGACACCAGACAAGCGGCAGACCGGCAAGAACGACGGCGAAGGAAGTAGGGCCCACCACCATGGCGCGCATCGGAGACGGCGGTGACCTGCTGAAGTGCTCGTTCTGTGGGAAGAGCCAAAAACAGGTGAAGAAACTCATCGCCGGTCCTGGCGTCTACATCTGTGACGAGTGCATCGATCTGTGCAACGAGATCATCGAAGAGGAACTCGCCGACAACGACGATGTCAAACTCGATGAACTTCCGAAGCCGGCCGAGATCCGGGAGTTCCTGGAAAACTATGTCATCGGCCAGGACACCGCGAAGCGCACGCTGGCCGTCGCCGTCTACAACCACTACAAGCGCATTCAAGCCGGTGAGAAGTCCCGTGACGCCCGGGCTGAACCGGTGGAACTGGCCAAGTCCAATATCCTGATGCTCGGGCCCACCGGTTGCGGTAAGACCTACCTGGCTCAGACGCTGGCCAAGATGCTCAACGTGCCGTTCGCCATAGCCGACGCCACCGCTCTGACCGAAGCCGGTTACGTGGGCGAGGACGTCGAGAACATTCTGTTGAAGCTCATCCAGGCTGCCGACTACGACGTCAAGCGGGCCGAGACCGGCATCATCTACATCGACGAGGTCGACAAGATCGCCCGCAAGAGTGAGAACCCGTCGATAACCCGAGATGTCTCCGGCGAGGGTGTTCAGCAGGCGTTGCTCAAGATCCTGGAGGGCACTCAGGCCTCGGTCCCGCCGCAGGGCGGTCGCAAGCATCCGCACCAGGAGTTCATCCAGATCGACACCACCAACGTGTTGTTCATCGTGGCGGGCGCCTTCGCCGGTCTGGAGAAGATCGTCTCCGACCGGATCGGTAAACGGGGGCTGGGTTTCGGCGCCGAGGTCAAGTCGAAGGCCGAGATCGACACCCAGGATCATTTCGCCGAGGTCATGCCGGAGGATCTGATCAAGTTCGGGTTGATCCCGGAGTTCATCGGCAGACTCCCGGTGGTCGCCTCGGTGACCAACCTCGACAAGCAATCGCTGGTTCAGATTCTGTCGGAGCCTAAGAACGCCCTGGTCAAGCAGTACACCCGGCTGTTCGACATGGACGGGGTGGAACTGGAGTTCAACGAGGACGCCCTGGAGGCCATCGCCGATCAGGCCATCCACCGCGGCACCGGCGCTCGCGGCCTGCGCGCCATCATGGAAGAAGTGCTGCTGCCGGTGATGTACGACATTCCCAGCCGCGATGATGTCGCCAAGGTCGTGGTAACCAAGGAAACCGTGCAGGACAATGTGCTGCCGACAATCGTGCCGCGTAAACCCTCTCGCACCGAACGCCGGGACAAAAGCGCCTAGCCGACCACCCGGTCCACCCGGCTGTAGACGTTCATCGAGTCGCCGCGCAGGAAGGCGATCAGGGTCAGCCCGGACTGAGCGGCCAGATCCACCGCCAATGACGACGGCGCCGATACCGCCGCCATGATCGGGATTCCTGCCATCACCGCCTTCTGGGTCAGCTCGAACGATGCCCGGCCGCTGACCAGCAGCACAAATCCGGTCAGCGGTATGCGTTCGTTCTCCAGTGCCCAGCCGATGACTTTGTCCACCGCGTTGTGCCGGCCTACGTCCTCGCGGACCGCCAGCATGGTCCCGTCGGTGCCGAACAGGGCGGCGCCGTGCAGGCCCCCGGTGGCGGCGAAGACTTTCTGGGCCGAACGCAAGAGGGCCGGCATCGCGCTCAGCGTCGCCGCCGCAACGGTGGACGGGTCGTCGCCGGGGGAGTGCCGGCTGGCCAGTCCGACCGCGTCCAGGGAGGCCTTGCCGCACACCCCGCACGAGGATGTGGTGTAGAAGTTGCGGACGACGGACCCCGGCACCTGCAGGCCGGGGCGCAGCGTCACATCGAGCACGTTGTAGCTGTTGGTCCCATCGGTCTCTGCCCCCCGGCAATATTGCACGGTGGACACCTCGTCGCGCTCGGCGATCACCCCCTCGGTGAGCAGAAATCCCTGTGCCAGTTCGACGTCCGAGCCCGGTGTACGCATTGTGACGGCCACCGGCGACCCGTTGACGCGTATCTCCAGTGGCTCCTCGACCACCAGGGTCTCGACCCGGTCGGTGGCCGACCCGCCGACGAGGTGGGTCACCCTCCGCCGCGACGTCACCCGGCCCACGGGTTCAGACCTTCTCCAGGCGGATCACGATCGCCTTCGAGACCGGGGTGTTCGATCTGACGGCGACATGGTCCAGTGGGACCAGCGGATTGGTTTCGGGGTAATAGGCCGCGGCGTTACCGATCGGAGTGGGGTAGGGCACGACCAGGAAATCCCTGGCGCGCCGCTCACTCGGATCCGCGCCGAACTCCGATATCAGGTCGACGCGGTCGCCGGCGACAAGCCCGAATGCCGAGATATCCGCCGGGTTGACGAACACCACCCGGCGGCCTCCGCTGACACCGCGGTAGCGATCGTCGAGACCGTAGATGGTGGTGTTGTACTGGTCATGGCTGCGCAGCGTCTGCAGGATCAGGCGACCGGGCGGTACGGGCACCCACTGCAACGGGCCGGCGACGAAGTTGGCTTTGCCGGTGGCGGTGGGGAATTCACGGGCATCGCGCGGCGGGTGCGGCAATCCGAAGCCATCGGGTGCGCGGACCCGTCGGTTGTAGTCCTGGCAGCCGGGAACCACCATCGCGATATCGTCGCGGATCGTGTCGTAGTCGGCGGCGAAACGTTCCCAGTCCACCGGGTGCAGCGGACCGAGCAGGCGGCGTGCCAGGCCGCAGATGATCGCCACCTCGCTGCGCACCTGATCGCCGGGTGGCGGCAGGCTCCCGCGGGACAGGTGCACCATCGACATCGAATCCTCAACCGAGACGACCTGTGTGCGGCCGGCGACGATATCGCGGTCGGTACGTCCCAGCGTGGGCAGGATGAGCGCGGTCCGGCCGTGTACGAGGTGACTGCGGTTGAGTTTGGTGGATACCTGCACCGTCAGCGCGCAGTTGGCCAGGGCCGCCTCGGTGACCGCGGTGTCGGGGGTGGCCGAGGCGAAATTTCCGCCCATGGCGATGAATACCGACGCCCGGCCGTCCCGCATGGCGCGGATCGCGTTGACGGTGTCGAACCCGTGGCGGCGCGGAGTGCTGATTCCGAACCGGTTCTCCAGAGCGTCGAGGAAAGAGTCCGGAACCTTCTCCCAGATACCCATGGTGCGATCGCCCTGGACGTTGGAGTGGCCGCGGACCGGGCACACCCCGGCCCCGGGCTTGCCGATCATGCCGCGAAGCAGCAGGACATTGGCGACCTCGGCGATGGTGGCCACCGCATGGGTGTGCTGAGTCAGTCCCATCGCCCAGCACACGATGGTGCGTCGGGACGCCGCCAGCATCCCGGCGACACGACGTAGTTGGGATTCGGAGATTCCGTTGGCCGCCAGCACGGTGTCGAGTTCGGTGGCGCGGGCGGCGGTGGCGTAGTCGTCGAACCCGTCACAGTGAAGGCCGATGAAATCGCGGTCCACCACGCTGCCGGGGGATCGATCGTCGGCCTCCAGCAGCAACTTGGCCAGCCCGCGGAACAGCGCCATATCCCCGCCGAGGCGGATCTGGACGAATTCGTCCGCCAACGGCACCCCGGAGCCGAGCACGCCGCGGACCGTCTGCGGATCCTTGAACCGGATCAGGCCGGCCTCCGGCAGCGGGTTGACCGCGATGATCTTCGCGCCGTTGGCCTTCGCCTCGCTGAGCACCGAGAGCATCCGGGGATGGTTGGTACCGGGGTTCTGGCCGGCGATCACGATCAGATCCGCAGCTGCGATATCGGTGACGGTCACCGACCCCTTGCCGATCCCGATCGCCTCGGTCAGCGCGGTGCCCGAGGACTCATGGCACATGTTGGAGCAGTCCGGCAGGTTGTTGGTACCGAAGCTGCGGACCAGGAGTTGATACAGGAACGCCGCCTCATTACTGGTGCGTCCGGAGGTGTAGAAGACCGCTTCGTCCGGATCGGCGAGGGCGTTGAGGTGCTCGGCGATCAGATCGTAGGCGTCATCCCAGTCGATCGGCCGGTAATGCGTATCGCCGGGCCGCAGCACCATCGGCTGGGTCAACCGGCCTTGCTGGGACAGCCAGTACTCCGGCCGGGACGCCAGATCGGCTACCGGATACCGAGCGAAGAATTCCGGTGTCACGACCCGGCGGGTGGCTTCCTCGGCGACCGCCTTGGCGCCGTTCTCACAGAACTCCGCCGATTTGCGGCCACCCGGTTCCTCGGGCCACGCGCATCCCGGACAGTCGAAGCCGTCACGCTGATTGACCCGCCTGAGTGTTTGTACGGTACGCACGACACCCATCTGGGCGAGGCCGCGTCGCAGCGCCACCAGCACGGCCGGCACGCCGGCGGCGACCGTCTTCCGGGCGCTCGCCGAGACCGCGTGCTCGTCGTACGCGCCGTCTGCGTTCCCGTTCCCGGCACCGGCCATGCGCCCAATCTAGCCAGTGACCGGGCCCGCCGGACCCGGGCCGGCCGCATTCCACACTTGATCCCGACGTAACACGTTCGGCATCGGCGCTTCCTACCTTGATGCGGACAGGCCTTGTTGCGAACAGGCCTTGATGCGGATACCGGCCCACTCGGGCAATCGGGGCGCCTCACAGTCGGTGGAGAGGAACTCAGTTGAGCGGCAACACGGTCCGCCTGCAGGCGATCAACAGCGTCGAGGCCAGTGTGCCGCCGGCGATCAGCTTCGACCCCGCCGAGGCACCCGGGGAGGTCTTCGGCGCCAACGTCTTCACCCTGGCTGAGATGCGTCTCCGGCTGCCGAAGTCGGTGTACAAGTCGGTGGTGGCGACGATCGAGAAGGGCGCCAAACTGGATTCGGCAGTCGCCGACGCCGTCGCCTCGGTCATGAAGGACTGGGCGCTGTCGCGCGGCGCCACCCACTACGCCCACGTCTTCTATCCGATGACGGGCCTGACCGCCGAGAAACACGACAGTTTTCTCGAACCGGTCTCGGATGGCCAGACGCTGGCCGAGTTCGCCGGAAAGACCCTCATCCAGGGCGAACCGGACGCCTCCAGCTTCCCCTCCGGCGGGCTGCGCAGCACCTTCGAGGCCCGCGGGTACACCGGTTGGGACGTCACCAGCCCGGCGTACATCCTGGAGAATCCGAACGGCAACACGCTGTGCATACCGACGGTCTTCGTCTCGATGACCGGGGAGGCCCTGGACTACAAGACCCCGCTGCTGCGCAGCCAGCAGGCGATGGGCAGCCAGGCCGAACGGATCCTGACACTGTTCGGGCACCGCGATTTCGGCCGGATCGTCTCCTTCTGCGGCCCGGAGCAGGAGTACTTCCTGATCGACCGGCACTTCTTCCTGGCCCGGCCGGATCTGATCAACGCGGGCCGCACGCTGTTCGGGTCCAAACCGCCTAAGGGGCAGGAGTTCGACGACCACTATTTCGGTTCCATCCCCGAGCGGGTGCTGGGTTTCATGATGGACACCGAGCGCGAGCTGTTCAAACTGGGGATTCCGGCCAAGACCCGGCATAACGAGGTCGCTCCCGGCCAGTTCGAGATCGCGCCGATGTTCGAGCGCGCCAATATCGCCGCCGATCACCAGCAGCTGCTGATGACAGTCTTCAAGACGACCGCCAAAAAGCATGGGATGGAGTGTCTCTTCCACGAGAAGCCGTTCGCCGGGGTCAACGGCTCCGGCAAGCATGTGAACTTCTCGATGGGTAACGCCGAGTTCGGCAGCCTGCTGGTACCCGGTGACACCCCGCATGAGAACGCGCAGTTCCTGGTGTTCTGCGCGGCGATCATCCGCGCGGTGCACAAATTCGCCGGCCTGCTGCGGGTGTCGGTGGCCTCTGCCACCAACGACCATCGGCTCGGCGCCAACGAGGCTCCGCCGGCCATCATCTCGATCTTCCTCGGTGACCAACTCGCCGATGTCTTCGAGCAGATCGCCAAGGGTGCCGCCACATCGTCCAAGGGCAAAGGCACCATGATCATCGGCGTCGACACCCTGCCGCACCTGCCCACCGATCCGGGGGACCGCAACCGCACCAGTCCGTTCGCCTTCACCGGCAACAGGTTCGAGTTTCGGGCACCCGGTTCCGGACAGACCATCAACGTCCCGATGATCGTCCTCAACACGATCATGGCCGATTCGCTGGACCATATCGCCACTGCCCTGGAGCGGGCCGTAGCCTCCGGAGTCGACTTCGACTCCGCCGTCCAGACGTTGCTCACCGATATCATCACCGAACACGGTGCGGTGGTGTTCAACGGGGACGGCTACTCGGAGAACTGGCAGATCGAGGCCGCCGCCCGGGGCCTGCCGAACCTCAAGACCACCCTGGACGCGATCCCGGAGTTGATCACGGCCGAATCGGTTGAGTTGTTCGAGCGCTACGGGGTGTTCAACGAGCGGGAACTGCACAGCCGCTACGAGGTGCGACTCGAGCAGTACGCCATGACGATCGCGGTGGAGGCCAAGTTGGCGCTGGAGATCGGGTCTACGGTGATCCTGCCGGCGGCGATGCGCTACCAGACCGAGTTGGCGCAGAACGCAACCGCGATGACGGCGGCCGGGTTCAAGGCGGACACATCGCTACTGGCGCAGGTGTCGGCCCCGGTCGCAGACCTCACCGCGGCGATCGCCGGCCTGCGGACCGCCCTCGCGATGCGCAGCGAGGGCAGTTTCGCCGAGGCGCAGCATGCCCGCGACGAACTGTTGCCGGCGATGGCGGCCGTCCGCACCGCGGCCGATGCTCTCGAAGGTCTCGTCGCCGATGATCTCTGGCCGCTGCCCACCTATCAGGAGATGCTGTACATCCTCTGAGCCTTGCCGCCCGCCCTCCCGCGGGCGGCGCAAATGGCCCTGGGAAACGCGAACGGCCCCGGAAAATACGATGATCAAGGCGGCGCGGGCCGTACAACCGCATTGATCCTGACGAAGGGCGACAACGTGGGTCCGAACGTGAACGGGGCTGCGAACCACCGGCGTGAGCTCGAGAAGTTCGTCATCAGGTTCGGAGGATCTGCCCCGCGGCAGTCGCTGCTCAGTGGCCGGGACACCTGGACTGTGGACTAGGCCGGTGCCCACCTCGGTTCCGCTGGCCGCTGTGCTGCTGGTCGGCGGGGCATCGCGCCGGATGGGCCGGGACAAAGCCGCGCTCCCTCATCCCGGGCCGCTGCCCGGCCCTGAGCGCGGCCGACCCGCGATGACCCCCGGGATGACCATGCTGGAACACGCGGTCGCCGTGCTGGCTTCGTGCTGTGCCCCGGTCTTCGTGATCGCGGCCGCCGGGCAGACGCTTCCGGCGCTGGATGCCCACGTGCTGCGTGACGAGGTCCCGGGGGACGGACCGCTGCGGGCCACCGGCCGGGGATTGCGGGCCGCCGGTGCGGCCGGCCTGGACCGGGCGTTCGTCTGTGCCGTCGATATGCCCTATCTGACGGCCGACCTCATCGAAACCCTTGCCGGCGCTCAGGAGGCCGATATCGTGCTGCCCTCGGACGGGCGCGACCACTATCTGGCCGCCGTCTACCGAACCAAACTGGCCGATGAGATCGATGTGCTGATCGGCGCAGGGGCGAGAAGTATGCGTGCGCTGGCCGAATCGGTGTCGACCCGCCGTGTCGTGATACCGGCAGGTTTGGCGCTGACCAATGTCAACGCCGAGTCCGACCTGGGTTGACCGGTGCTCGGATGGCGCGGGCGAGACCGAGCGATCCTGTTATTGGTGTTGACAATGTGCCGTATGTGGTTATTGGGCATTGGTTCGCTGTGTGCCGGTTCACAAAAATAGTGTGATCTACCCCACATCAATTGCTGGCCCCCTGCCCCTGGGGGTCAGCCAAACCACCCCCTTGACCTGCGATTGATCGGGAATGAGCCTCGTTGTGATTGGTCTGTTATCTGAAATATATTCGTATGTCATTCGCGTGACTTGCCCCAATTCGCTGCGTACCGTCGGTCTCGGCCCATGAAAGGCCGAACAATTCCAGATACGGAACCCTGCGTGTGAGCGGGAACCGGTGGGTCCGAAGGACCCCCTGATCGGTCCACCGCTGCTGTGCCAGACCTAGACGGCACAGCCCACTACCAGCACCTGCTTTGACAGCGAAACAGTGTGGCGCGCGCTCGGCGAAAGGAAAGATTGTTGAAGAACGTCCGCAACACCCTGGGCACCGCCCTCAAGATGGCGTCGGTCGCCGGAGCGATGGCCGTGGCCCCGATTGCATTCGCCGGTACCGCCAATGCCGATAGCGTCAACTGGGATGCCATCGCGCAGTGCGAGTCCGGTGGTAACTGGGCGATCAACACCGGTAACGGCTACTTCGGTGGCCTGCAGTTCGCGCCCGGCACCTGGTCGTCCAACGGAGGCGCCGGGATGCCGCACCACGCTTCCCGGTCCGAGCAGATCCGCGTGGCGGAGAACGTCCTGCGCACCCAGGGGATCGGCGCTTGGCCGACCTGCGGTGCCCGCGGCTAATCAGCACGCTTCAACGAAGGTGGTGCCGGAGCGATCCGGCACCACCTTTGTGTTTCTGTCCCGGCTGTAACAACCCGGCCCGCTAGTGCGATTCACAGCACAACCGCAGGCCATCGCGCAGCCCCGCGCCGGAAGGGACACCAGTGACCACGATCCGCAGAATCCTCACTCTCGCCGCCCTCGCACTGGCAGCGGCAGTGGGGGCCCTCGCACTGGGCAGCGGAACGGCCGCCGCGGACACCAAAGTCAACTGGGACGCCATCGCCCAGTGTGAATCCGGCGGCAACTGGGCCATCAACACCGGAAACGGCTATTACGGCGGCCTCCAGTTCAGCCCGGCCACCTGGAAGTCCAACGGCGGAACCGGCATGCCGCACCAGGCCTCGCGTTCCGAGCAGATCCGGGTCGCTGAGAACGTTCTGCGCACCCAGGGCATTGGCGCCTGGCCGACCTGCGGGAAGAAGGCCGGCACCCCCTCCTTCGCCACCGCGACCTTCGTGACCCCGGGCTCCACCGCGGCGCCCGCATCGTCGACTCCGGGTCAGTGTGACGGTGTGGGACGCGGGCCACTCGGCCTGGTCGACTGGGGTCAGGTGTGCCTGGCCTTCACCGACCCGGGCCGGGCTCTCACCAACGCGATCGGTATCGGCTGACCCGATCTGCGGTCTCGCGTAGGTTGGCCCCATGGCCGCGCGCGACACCGATACCCGTGAGTTCGACATCGTCTTGTACGGCGCGACCGGCTTCGTCGGCCGACTCACCGCCGAATACCTGGCGAAGTCCGGCGGGAAAGCTCGGATCGCTCTGGCCGGGCGATCGCCGGACAAACTGGAGGCGGTGCGGGCCACCCTCGGCGGCGCCGCCGTCGACTGGCCCATCCTGACCGTCGACGCCGACAATCCGGCGACGCTGGCGGATATGGCCGCCCGGACCCGCGTAGTGATCACCACCGTGGGCCCCTACAGCAGATACGGACTGCCGCTGGTCGCGGCGTGTGCTGAAGCCGGCACCGACTACGCAGACCTCACCGGCGAGGCGATGTTCGTCCGGCAGAGCATCGACGACTACCACAAGCAGGCCGTCGACACCGGCGCGCGGATCGTGCACGCCTGCGGGTTCGACTCGGTGCCCTCGGACATGACGGTCTACGAACTGTTCCGGCGGGCCCGCCAAGACGATGCCGGGGAGCTGCTCGACACCAATTTCGTCCTACGCGGGTTCTCCGGCGGGGTCTCCGGCGGAACGGTCGCCTCCATGATCGAGGTGTTCCGGGCCACATCGGGCGATCCGGACACCCGGAAGCTGCTGCAAGATCCGTATACCCTCGCCCCGGATCGCGGGGCCGAGCCCGAGCTGGGCGCCCAGCCCGACCTGCCGTGGCGGCGCGGCAGTGAGATCGCGCCGGAACTCGCCGGTTTGTGGGCCGCCGGATTCGTCATGGCGATGTACAACACCCGAATCGTGCGGCGCAGCAACGCACTGCTCGACCACGCCTACGGACGGCGGTTCCGCTACGCCGAGTACATGAGCGTAGGCCCGTCAGTCACGGCGCCGGTCGTCTCCGCGCTCACCACTGCCGTCACCGCCGGTACGTCCGCCCTGGGCAGCCGGTTCTTCCGCTTCCTGCCGCGCCGACTGGTGCAGAGGCTGGCTCCCAAACCGGGCACCGGTCCCAGCGAGCGGGTCCGCGAACAGGGCTGGTACCGGGTTGAGACGTACACCACCACCAGCACCGGGGCGCGGTATGTCGCCACGATGGCCCAAAGTGGCGACCCCGGCTACAAGGCGACTGCGGCGATGCTCGGGGAGTGCGGTCTGGCGTTGGCCCTGGACCGGGACAAACTGCCGGAACTGTTCGGGGTTCTCACCCCGGCAGCCGCGATGGGCGATGCCTTGCTGGCCAGGTTCCCGGGAGCCGGCATCACCCTGGATTCGGCCCGGTTGAACTGATCCGGCCGCCGACGCTATGGCGCGGCCGGCCTGTGCTGGCTACTGTCGAGACAGTTCGCTGGCAAACTCGAGCAAACTCAAGAAATCTCAAGCAATCTCAAGAAAGTAGAACCCCAATGGCCGGTCTCGATGACCTGTACAACCAGATCCCGGTGGCGGATATCGCCAGCAAGCTCGGTGCGGACGAGGGTCAGGTGAACCAGGCGATCCACGCTCTGGTGCCCACCCTGCTCGGCAGCCTGCAAGAAAACGTCCAGGCCGACGATATCGACTCCACCAAACTGGAGTCCGAAGTCGTCGCCGAGGGGCAAAGCGATCTGCTCACCGGCGGAGTCAACGTCAATCAACTCGATGAGAATCAGGGCAACCAGATGGTCGCCAGCCTGTTCGGCGGCAACGACACCAACCAGGTGGCCTCCGCGCTGGCCGGTGCGGGCGCTCCCGGCGGCGATCTGATCAAGCGACTGCTGCCGATGCTGGCCCCCATCGTGCTGGCCTATGTCGGCAAGCAGTTCGCCCAGAACAACACGGCCGGTGCCGGTGCGCAGGCAGCGCCCGGCGGCGGTATCGCCGACATACTCGGCAGCATCCTCGGCGGCGCGGCCGGCGGGGGCGCCGGTGCCAATAACCCGCTGGGCAGCATCCTGGGCAGCGTCCTGGGTGGCGGTCAGGGCGGTAGCGGCCAGGGCGGGGCCCTCGGCAGCATCCTGGGCGGCTTGCTGCGCGGCGGCAAGTAGCAGCTTCAGGGAGGGGCGCAGATCGGATGGCTGGCTGCGCCCCACCTAGAATCGCGGAGTGCCCACCGACGACGCCCGTGCCCCCGCCGATCTGTCGGCCCTTCCCAAGTCATGGGACCCGGGCGCAGTGGAGACCGAGATCTACCAGCGATGGGTTGACGCCGGTTATTTCACCCCGGATGCCGGCAGCGACAAGCCGTCATACTCGGTCGTGTTGCCGCCGCCGAACGTCACCGGCAGCCTGCACATGGGTCATGCGCTGGATCACACCCTGATGGACGCGCTGACCCGCCGTAAGCGGATGCAGGGCTATGAGGTGCTGTGGCTGCCGGGTATGGACCACGCCGGTATCGCCACCCAGACGCTGGTGGAAAGACAACTCGGCACCACCGGGACACACAAGGACGATCTCGGCAGGGAGCGTTTCATCGAGAAGGTGTGGGAGTGGAAGCACACCTCCGGCGGGACCATCGGCGGGCAGATGCGCCGACTCGGCGACGGGGTGGACTGGAGCCGGGATCGTTTCACCATGGATGAGGGACTGTCCCGGGCCGTCCGCACCATCTTCAAACGGCTCTACGACGCCGGGCTGATCTACCGGGCCGAACGGCTGGTCAACTGGTCGCCGGTGCTGCAGACCGCCATCTCCGACCTCGAGGTGAAGTACGAGGAGGTCGAGGGCGAACTCGTCTCGTTCCGCTACGGCTCTCTCGACGACGCCGAACCGCACATCGTGGTGGCGACCACCCGGGTCGAGACCATGCTCGGCGACACCGCGATCGCGGTGCACCCCGACGACGAGCGCTACCGGCACCTGGTCGGCACCTCGCTGCCGCACCCGTTCCTGGAGCGCGACATCGTGATCGTCGCCGATGCGCACGTCGATCCGGAGTTCGGCACCGGTGCGGTCAAGGTCACCCCGGCCCACGACCCGAACGACTTCGAGATCGGCACCCGACACGGCCTACCGATGCCCTCCATCATGGACACCGCCGGCCGGATCGCCGGCACCGGAACGCAGTTCGACGGACTCGACCGGTTCGAAGCCCGCTACGCGGTGCGTCAGGCGCTGGCATCCGATGGCCGCATCGTCGCTGAGAAACGCCCCTACCTGCATAGCGTGGGCCACTCCGAGCGCAGTGGCGAACCAATCGAACCGCGGCTGAGCATGCAGTGGTGGGTCAAGGTCGACTCGATGGCCACGGCCGCCGGTGACGCGGTGCGCGGTGGCGACATCGTCATTCACCCGAAGAGCCTGGAGCCCCGCTGGTTCTCCTGGGTCGACGATATGCACGACTGGTGCATCTCGCGGCAGCTGTGGTGGGGCCACCGGATTCCGATCTGGCACGGCCCGGACGGCGAGACCGTCTGCGTCGGCCCCGACGAGACCCCGCCGGCGGGCTGGGAGCAGGACCCTGACGTTCTGGACACCTGGTTCTCCTCGGCGCTGTGGCCGTTCTCCACCATGGGCTGGCCAGACCGCACGCCCGATCTCGAAAAGTTCTATCCCACCAGCGTTCTCGTCACCGGCTACGACATCCTGTTCTTCTGGGTGGCCCGGATGGTGATGTTCGGCACCTTCGTCTCCGCCGACGCCGCCATCACCGGAGACGGTGCCCGTGGGCCGCAGGTGCCGTTCGAGAACGTCTTCCTGCACGGCCTGATCCGCGACGAACACGGCCGCAAGATGAGCAAGTCGCGCGGCAACGGGATCGATCCGCTGGACTGGGTCGAGTTGTTCGGAGCAGATGCCCTGCGCTTCACCCTGGCCCGCGGCGCGAGCCCGGGCGGCGACCTGTCCATCGGTGAGGACCACGCGCGGGCCTCGCGCAACTTTGCCACCAAGTTGTTCAACGCGACCCGGTTCGCCCTGATGAACGGCGCCGCCCCGGCGCGCCTGCCGGCCCCAGCCGACCTCACCGATGCCGACCGCTGGATCCTGGGCCGGACTGAACAGGTTCGGGCCGAAGTGGATGCGGCACTGGACGGCTACGAGTTCAGCCGGGCCTGCGAGGCGCTCTACCACTTCGCCTGGGACGAGTTCTGCGACTGGTACCTGGAACTGGCCAAGGCCCAACTCGCCCACGGGGCGGGCCATACCACCGCGGTTCTCGCCGCAGTACTCGACACCTTGCTCAAATTGCTGCACCCGGTGATGCCGTTTGTGACCGAGGTGCTGTGGAAGGCGCTGACCGGTGCGGAGTCACTGGTCATCGCCGAGTGGCCGGCGACCACGGGTATCAATGTGGATCCGGTTGCGGCGCAACGGATTGCCGATCTACAGAAGCTGGTCACCGAGGTTCGCCGGTTCCGTAGCGATCAGGGTCTGGCCGACCGGCAGAAGGTGCCGGCCCGACTCGGTGGTATCGAGGCGGCCGGACTGGCCGAGCAGTCCGCGCCGGTCGCTGCCCTGGCATGGCTGACCGATCCGTCGCCGGATTTCGGCCCCACCGCCCAGGTGGAAGTGCGGCTCTCGGGTGGGACCGTCCTGGTGGAACTGGACACCTCGGGCACGGTCGACATCGATGCCGAACGACGCAGGCTGGAGAAGGATCTGGCCGCCGCGCGCAAGGAACTCGCGAGCACGACAGCCAAGCTCGGCAATGACGCGTTCCTGGCCAAGGCGCCCGGCGACATCGTCGACAAGATGCGCGACCGCCAGGAACTGGCCCGTGAAGAGACCGATCGGATCACCGCGCGGCTGGCAGCACTGGGATGAGTGGGCCGGAACCGGCTCCCGATGAGATCGCCGCACTTCTTCAGGTGGAGCATCTGCTGGACCAACGGTGGCCGGAGACCAAGCTCATTCCCACCACCACCCGGATGGAAATGCTGATGGAGCTTCTCGGCTCACCCCAGCGGGCCTATCCGTCCATCCATATCGCCGGCACCAACGGGAAGACGTCGGTGGCCCGCATGATCGACGCACTGTTGACCGCATTCGGTCAACGCACCGGACGCACCACCAGCCCGCATCTCCAGTCGGTCACCGAGCGCATCGCCGTCGACAACGAGCCGATCAGTCCCGGTCGCTATGTCGAGACCTACCGGGAGATCGAGCCGTTCATTCAGATGGCGGACGCCCATTCCATCGCCGACGGCGGACCCGCGTTGAGCAAGTTCGAAGTCATCACCGCGATGGCTTTTGCCGCCTTCGCCGATGCACCGGTCGATATCGCCGTGATCGAAACCGGTATGGGTGGCTGCTGGGATGCGACCAACGTGATCGACGCCCCGGTTGCGGTGTTCACCCCGATCTCGGTCGACCACGCCGAGTATCTGGGTGACACGGTCGGCGAGATCGCCGCCGAGAAGGCTGGGATCATCGGTGCGCCACGGGGCGACCTGGTGCCGGTCGACACCGTCGCGGTGATCGGGCGTCAGCCACCCGAGGCCATGGGGGTGTTGTTAACCCAGGCTTTGCGGTGTGATGCCGCCGTCGCCCGCGAGGACTCCGAGTTCGCGGTGCTCGGCTCCCAGGTGGCCGTTGGCGGCCAGGTGGTGCAACTGCAGGGGCTGGGCGGGGTCTACTCGGATATTTTTCTCCCACTGCATGGTGGGCACCAAGCGCATAACGCCGTCATAGCGCTGGCCGCCGTCGAGGCGTTCTTCGGTGCGGGGGCACAGCGCCAACTCGACTCCGACACGGTGCGAGCAGGTTTCGAGTCGGTGCGCAGTCCCGGGCGACTGGAACGGGTTCGCAGCGCCCCCACGGTGTTCGTCGACGCCGCCCACAACCCCGGCGGTGCGGAAACGCTGGCGGCCGCACTCCGTGAGGAGTTCGACTTTCGCTACCTGGTCGGTGTGGTCAGCGTGATGGGTGAAAAGGACGTGCTGGGTATCCTGGCGGCGTTCGAGCCGGCTTTCGACCGGATCGTGGTGACGCAGAACGGCTCGCCGCGCGCCCTGGAGGTCGACGCCCTGGCTGCGCGGGCCGAGGAGGTGTTCGGGCCTGAACGGGTGGTGCAGGCCGCCACCCTGGCCGATGCGATCGAAACCGCGACCGTGCTGGTCGAAGAGGCGGCGGCCGAGGCGGCCGGGTTCGCCGGAGCCGGGATCGTGATCACCGGCTCGGTGGTGACCGCGGGCGTCGCGCGCACACTGTTCGGGAAGGAGCCGGAATGACTGCACCCGACCCCTGGAAGAGCTTCCGCGGCGTTATGGCGGGCACCCTGATCCTGGAGATCATCACCGTCCTGCTGGCACTGCCGGTGGTCGCGACGGTGGGTGGTGGTTTGACCGCCTGGTCGACGGGCTATCTGCTCGGCTTCGCGGTGCTGCTTGCTCTCCTGGCGGGTATGCAGGGCCGGCCGTGGGCGATCTGGGCCAACCTCGGGGTGCAATCGCTGCTGGTTCTCGGCTTCTTTATCTACCCGGCCATCGGGTTCATCGGAGTGCTGTTCGTCATGGTCTGGGGTGTGATCGCCTATCTGCGCGGTGAGATGCTGCGCCGCCAGCGGCTGGGCCAGCTACCCGGTCAGCAGCCCCCGCCACACTGACCGGTAGGCGCCCGCGCGCGGTTGCCCGGTACGCTCGCCGACGTGACTGAGCGAACCCTGGTGCTGATCAAACCCGATGGTGTCGAGCGACGGGTGGTCGGTGAGATCATCAGCCGTATCGAGGGCAAAGGTCTGAATATCACCGCGCTGGAACTCAAGGATGTCCCGGACGAACTGGCTCGTGCTCACTATGCCGAGCACCAGGACAAACCATTCTTCGGCTCGCTGGTGGACTTCATCACCTCCGGACCGGTGGTCGCGGCGATTGTCGAGGGCCCGCGCGCCATCGCGGCCTGGCGCCAGCTGGCCGGCGGAACCGACCCGGTGGAGAAGGCGGTGCCGGGCACCATCCGGGGCGATTTCGGACTGGAGACCCAGTTCAACCTGGTGCACGGCTCGGATTCACCGGAGTCGGCCGCACGCGAAATCGCGCTCTGGTTTCCGGCACGCTGATCCGTCAGCGGGCGTCGGGATCGGCGCCGAACGGCAAGTGTGGAACACTGGAAGCCGTCGCCCGGTAACGGGCGGCCGGGAATGAGATCATGAGACGTGCGCGACCACCGCTGCCCGCGGTGAGGCGCGGACCGTCAACGGTCGTCATTCAGCCAGGCTCCGGCCGGGTTCTTCCGAACCCACCGGGGCGAGACCATTGACAAGCCCGGGTAGCCGCCCGGGCGTACAGCGGAAGCCCTCGCGTGGCCGCGTCCCCAGGACGCGCCCGGGGGCTCGAGGAGATTACGTGGCCGACGATGACGTCAACCAGAATTCACCCGAAACCCCGCCACCCGGGCAAACGCCACCGGCGGTAGACGAGGTGCTGCCCGAGAGGCTGAGGGTGCACACCCTGGCCCGGGTTCTGGGGACCACCAGCAGGCGCGTTCTTGAAGCGCTTGCCGAACTTGACGGGCGCATCCGAAGTGCGCAGTCCAGTGTCGATCAGGCCGATGCCATCCGGGTCCGCGCGGCACTGGCCGGGGCCGACGAGCCGGACGCCGACGGGACCGTGCCGTTGGCCCCGGCCGTGCGGGGTCGCAGTCCCGAAGCTCAGGCCGAACCCGAGTTCGCGCCCGAGTCACAGCAAGTGTCGAGCCCGACCACCCTTCCGCCCCAGGAGGAAGCCGCCGCCGCCGGGGAGGCACCGGCCTATATGCCGCTGTTCGTCGCCCCTCAACCGGTCGCGCGGCAGACTGTCCCACGGAAACCGGCCGTCCCCGCTCCAGCGTCCGAGCACGACGATGACCGGGAAACCGCCGAAGTTCCCGAGTCCGGGTCGCAGGACACTCCCGAGTCCGGTTCCCAGGACACCGCCGAGTCCGAGTCCCAGGACCCTGATGCCGGTGAGCGGCCGGCCAATCGCCGGCGCCGCCGTGGCCGCCGGGGGAGGGGCCGGGGTCGGGGTGAGCAGGGCGGGCCCGAGGACGACGACGATGCGACGGAACGCTCGGCGGAGTCGGCCGAAACCGATAGCGGTGAGGGCGGCGCCGGAGGTGGGGAGTCCGGCGACGCGGGCAACGGTGATGACGAGTCCCCGAGTGCCGAGGGCGGAACCCGGCGGCGCCGCCGACGTAAGCGGCGCAAGCCCGGGAGCTCCGCGGATGACGGGGAGTCGCCATCGCCCGACGATCCGCCGAACACCGTCGTTCACGAGCGTGCGCCCCGGGAGAAGTCTGCCCGCTCGGATTCCAGCGAAATCCAGGGCATCAGCGGCTCCACCAGACTGGAGGCCAAACGGCAGCGCCGTCGCGACGGTCGCGACGCCGGTCGGCGGCGTCCGCCGATCCTGACCGAGGCGGAGTTCCTGGCTCGTCGCGAAGCGGTCGACCGGGTAATGGTGGTGCGGGAGAAGATCCGTACCGAACCCCCGCACCAGGGCGCCGTCTACACCCAGATCGCGGTTCTCGAGGACGGGATCGTCGTCGAACATTTCGTGACCTCGGCGGGTTCGGCCTCGTTGGTCGGCAATATCTATCTCGGCATCGTGCAGAACGTGCTGCCCTCGATGGAGGCGGCCTTCGTCGATATCGGCCGCGGCCGAAACGGTGTGCTTTACGCCGGTGAGGTCAACTGGGAGGCCGCCGGGCTCGGTGGCTCCAGCCGCAAGATCGAGCAGGCCCTCAAGCCGGGGGACTACATCGTCGTCCAGGTGAGCAAGGATCCGGTGGGCCACAAGGGCGCCCGGCTCACCACGCAGATCTCCCTGGCCGGGCGCTACCTGGTGTACGTGCCCGGAGCATCCTCGACCGGTATCAGCCGCAAGCTTCCCGATACCGAGCGCCAACGACTCAAGGACATTCTGCGCGAGGTGGTTCCGGCCGATGCGGGGGTGATAATCCGGACCGCCTCGGAGGGCGTCAAAGAACAAGACATCCGCTCCGACGTCGACCGGCTGCAGGCGCGCTGGGCCGCCATCGCCGGCCAGGCTGACGAGACAAAGGCTAAGAAGGCCGGTGCGGCCGTTGCGCTGTACGAGGAGCCCAATGTTCTGGTCAAGGTGATCCGGGATCTGTTCAACGAGGACTTCGCCGGGCTCATCGTCTCCGGCGATAGCGCCTGGGAGACGATCACTGGATACGTCAATTCCGTTGCCCCCGAACTGGTTCCCAAGCTGACCAAATACGATCCGCCCGGCGGGGACGGGCCGGATGTGTTCGCGGTGCACCGCATCGACGAACAGTTGACCAAAGCGATGGACCGGAAGGTTTGGTTGCCCTCGGGCGGGAGCCTGGTCATCGACCGGACTGAGGCGATGACAGTCGTCGACGTCAACACCGGCAAGTTCACCGGATCCGGCGGCAACCTCGAACAGACCGTCACCAAGAACAATCTCGAGGCCGCCGAGGAGATCGTGCGACAGCTACGGCTGCGTGATATCGGCGGTATCGTCGTCATCGACTTCATCGACATGGTGCTGGAGTCCAATCGCGATCTGGTGCTGCGCCGGTTGACCGAGGCGCTGGCCCGCGACCGCACCCGCCACCAAGTCTCCGAGGTGACCTCCCTGGGCCTGGTGCAGCTGACCCGTAAACGCCTGGGAACCGGACTGGTCGAGGCCTTTTCCACCACCTGTCAGCACTGCAGTGGCCGGGGTATCGCCATGCACGCCGATCCGGTGGAGAACACGCCCGCCGCGGGCGGTCGGGGTAGGTCTGAATCGGGCGGCCGACGCAACCGGCGGGGTAAGAAGGCCCGCGTCGAGGAACCGTCGGTGGCCCGGGTACCCCAGAACGCAGCAGGTGAACACCCGATGTTCAGGGCGATGGCAGCCAAGAACGAGGACGAGGACTCCGATGGGGAGGAGACCGAGGAGGCCGTCGCCGAGGAAGGGCATGAGGCGGTGGCCAACTCCGCCGGTCCCGAGCGGGTCACGGTGCCTGAGGACGATGACTCCGATGGAGACGATGACTCCGATGGGGACGATGACTCCGATGAGGATGATGACTCCGATGGGGACGATGACTCCGATGGGGACGATGACTCGGATGGGGACGATGACTCCGATGAGGATGACATCGAACTCGATGAGGTCGACGACGACGCCATCGATGACGACGATCTCGACGGAGACGATGACTCCGACGATGACGACGACGACTCCGACGACGACTCCGACGACGACGACGACTCCGACGACGAGGACGACGACGACGACGAGGACGACGAAGACGACGACGACGAGGACTCCGACGACGACGAGGAAGCCCCGGACCGCGGCCCGATAGTCCCGGTTACCGCGGCCGCGGTCCCGCCGCGCCGCGCGCGACGCCGGTCCGCGGCCCGGGCAGCTGGCCCCCCGGCCCTCGATCAGTAGTCGGTTTGACCCTCCGGCGCTGGTCGGAGTAGCCTTGAGCGGTTGTCGCCAGGCCCTGCCGGCGGCAGCGGGATCGCCCCGGTCCACTGGGTGCGGCCCGCGAGGTCAGACCCATGCGCGTGTACCTCGGTAGCGCGCGCCGACGAACAGCGACGCTTGTCGCCGAATGTGGAAGAGGAACCATGGCAGCCGATACAGCCACCTACGCAATTGTCAAGACAGGTGGCAAGCAGTACAAGGTGGCCGTCGGAGACATCCTGAAGGTCGAGAAGATCGAATCCGAACCGGGCGAGTCGGTATCTTTGCCGGTCGCGCTCATGGTCAGCGGTGCCACGGTCACCACGGATGCACAGGAACTGGCCAAGGTCGCGGTCACCGGCGAGATCCTTGAACACATCAAGGGCCCGAAGATTCGTATCCATAAGTTCAAGAACAAGACCGGGTACCACAAAAGGCAGGGCCACCGTCAGCCGTTGACGGTGCTCAAGGTCACCGGAATCAAGTAGCGACAGGGAGCGAACTGATATGGCACACAAGAAGGGCGCTTCCAGCTCGCGCAACGGTCGTGAGTCCAACGCGCAGCGGCTCGGCGTCAAGCGTTTCGGTGGTCAGGTGGTCAAGGCCGGCGAGATCCTGGTCCGCCAGCGTGGCACCCACTTCCACCCCGGCGTCAACGTCGGCCGGGGCGGCGACGACACCTTGTTCGCCACCGCACCCGGTGCGGTGGAGTTCGGCGTCAAGCGCGGCCGGAAGACCGTGAACATCGTGCGCGTGGCGCGTCCGGAGTAGGTCTCTTTTCGCGGGTGTGCAGCCACTGCGAAATCGAGGCCGATTTCTCGCAGTCAACGCACATTCGGAAAATGAAAGGACGCTCCGATGCCCCGCTTCGTCGATCGGGTGGTCATACACACCCGTGCGGGCAACGGCGGTAATGGCTGTGCGTCCGTGCACCGCGAGAAGTTCAAACCGCTCGGCGGTCCGGACGGCGGTAATGGCGGCCGCGGCGGCAGCGTTGTTCTGGTGGTCGACGCTCAAGTCCACACGCTGCTCGACTTCCACTTCCACCCCAACGTGGTGGCCGCATCGGGCAAACAGGGCCAGGGCGGCAATCGGGACGGCGCCGCGGGTGGCGATCTGGAGGTACGGGTTCCCGACGGTACCGTCATCCTCGACGAACGCGGTCGGTTGCTGGCCGATCTCGTCGGGAACGGCACCCGTTTCGTCGCGGCCGAGGGTGGCCGGGGCGGTCTCGGCAACGCCGCACTGGCATCCCGCGCCCGTAAGGCCCCTGGGTTCGCGCTGCTCGGCGAGAAGGGCCAGGCCCGCGACCTCACCCTGGAACTCAAGACCGTCGCTGATGTCGGTCTGATCGGATATCCGTCGGCCGGCAAATCATCGCTGGTTTCGACCATCTCAGCGGCCAAGCCGAAGATCGCGGACTACCCGTTCACCACCCTGGTGCCCAATCTCGGCGTTGTGTCGGCGGGAGAGCACACTTTCACCGTCGCCGACGTTCCGGGCCTCATCCCAGGAGCTTCAGAGGGCCGTGGGCTGGGCCTGGACTTCCTGCGTCACATCGAACGCTGCGCGGTGCTGGTGCACGTGGTCGACTGCGCGACCTTAGAACCCGATCGTGATCCGCTGTCCGATATCGAGACCCTGGAAGCCGAACTGGCCGCCTATCGGCCCACCCTGCAGGCCGATTCCGCGTTGGTTGACCTGGCGGAACGGCCGCGCGCGGTGGTGCTCAACAAGATTGATGTCCCAGAGGCCCGTGAACTGGCAGAGTTCGTGCGTCCGGAGATCGAAAAGCTCGGCTGGCCTGTTTTCGAGGTTTCCACCGTCGCGCGGGAAGGTTTGCGCGAACTCACTTTCGCGCTGTGGGACCTGGTGGCCGAATATCGGGCCGCCCAGCCTTCGCTCGTGGCGCGTCGTCCGGTCATCCGGCCCGTTCCGGTGGACTCGACCGGGTTCACCGTGGAATCCGACCCCGACCACCCGGGCGGGTTTGTCGTGCGGGGCAACCGACCCGAACGCTGGGTGGCCCAGACCGACTTCGTCAACGATGAGGCGGTCGGCTACCTGGGTGACCGGCTGGCCCGGCTCGGTGTCGAGGAGGAGTTACTCAAACGCGGGGCCACCCCCGGCTGCGCGGTGACGATCGGCGGTATGACCTTCGATTGGGAGCCGCAGACGCCGGCCGGTGTCGACGTTGTCCCGACCGGTCGGGGAACCGATGCCCGGCTGGAACGTAACGAGCGTATCGGTGCCGCTGAGCGCAAACAGGCCCGCCGAGATCGCCGCGGGCATCCGGACGACACCCGAGACGACGGGTGAGCGCGCACCGGGACGCCATACGCTCCGCCGGCCGCGTTGTCGTCAAGGTCGGAACCACCGCGCTGACCAACGCCTCGGGGCTGTTCGACAGTGCTCGGCTGGCCGAACTGGCCGACGCCATCGAGACCAGGATGGCAGCGGGCACCGATGTGGTGATCGTCTCCTCGGGGGCGATCGCCGCCGGTATCGAGCCGTTGGGTCTGAGCCGGCGCCCCACCGACCTTGCCACCAAACAGGCCGCCGCCAGCGTCGGGCAGGTCGCACTGGTGAACTCGTGGAGTGCGGCGTTCGCGCGCCACCACCGCACGGTGGGTCAGGTGCTGCTGACCGCCCACGACATCTCCCAGCGGGTCCAGCACACCAATGCCCAGCGAACCCTGGACCGGTTGCGGGCTCTGCACGCGGTTGCGATCGTCAACGAGAACGACACGGTGGCGACCAATGAGATCAGGTTCGGGGACAACGATCGGCTCTCGGCGCTGGTCGCGCACCTGGTCGGCGCCGACGCGCTGGTCCTGCTCTCCGATATCGACGGTCTGTACGACGCCGATCCCCGCAGGGGGGACGCCCGATTCATTCCCGAGGTGGCCGCACCCGGAGACCTCGACGGGGTGGTCGCCGGACAGGGTAGCCGGCTCGGCACCGGTGGTATGGCCTCCAAGCTGTCCTCGGCGCTGCTGGCCGCCGATGCCGGAGTCCCGGTGCTGCTGGCCGCGGCAACCGAAGTGACCGCCGCACTCACCGACGCGTCGGTGGGTACCGTCTTCGCCCCCCGTCCGGCACGGATGTCGGCCCGGCGGTTCTGGGTGCGCTACGCGGCTGAATCGACCGGGTCGCTGATCCTGGACGCCGGGGCGGTGCGTGCGGTGATCGACCAGCGCCGCTCACTGCTGCCGGCCGGGATCACCGAGGTGCGCGGTCGGTTCGTCGGCGGTGACGTCATCGAACTGCACGGGCCCTGCGGTGAGATGGTGGGCCGGGGTGTGGTGGCCTACGACGCAACGGAACTGGCCACGATGACCGGCCGGTCGACCTCGGACCTGCCGGCGGACCTGCGCCGGCCTGCGGTTCATGCCGATGATCTGGTCCCGGCCTGACTGACCCACCCGAGGACCGGTCGTGCCAGGGCGGCGATCGCCGATCGGATGGCCGCCGCCCGCTCAACGGCGGTTACCAGGACATCGTCATCGGCTGCTCGTACCGCAATACCGTGGGATTCGGCGGTGGCCTCGACACAGTCGCGCACCGCGGGGTCGGCCAGCACCAGCGCCGCCGGGATGCCCGGTGCGATCTGCTGGGCACGGATCAGGCCCCGGTAGTGCACGTCGGCGGGGATGTACACGGTCGAAACACCGCGGTCGAGGCGCAGTCCGGTGGCCAGCACCACGGCCGTCAGCATCGTGCGGGTGATTCCGCTGAGAACCACAGCGCGGCCGGGAAACCGCCACAGCGGCATCCGGTCGAGCTGCTGGGTGACCGCATCGGTGAACAGATAGCCGACCAGCCGGCGGGTCCGGATGTCGGTAACCCGCGTCCACTCAACTTCATTGCCGTCGAACTCAATACCGGCCGGGCTGACGGCTACCGACCCCAGGCGGTTGAGGTGGCGGGCCAGTCGTCGCATCGGGGCCGGCAGTTTAGGCAGACCGGCGGCGATTTCGCCGACTCCCACCGCCCACCGGGCCGTCACCGGGCCGGGGTCGGGTCGCAGTGGTTTGAGCACAGCCTCCCCGATGCCGACAGCCAGGGCGGTGATGACATCGACCGGAGAAGCCATGCCCGCGACCTTACGCCCGGCTCCCGGTCAGCTCGTCGGCGAGTAGCGCCAGGATCGGTGAGCAGCCGGCGTCCACTTTCACCGTCGCCAACTCATCTCCCCGGGTGGGTCCGCGGTTGACGATGGCAACCGGGATACCGCGCGCGGCCGCGTGCCGGACGAACCGGTAGCCGGAGAACACGGTCAACGACGACCCGGCCACCAGCAGCGCCTCGGATCGTTCCACCAACGAATACGCCTGGTCGACAACCTCTTTGGCTACTGACTCACCGAAGTAGACGATATCGGGCTTGAGTATGCCCGCACATTCGGGGCAGTCCACAAACCGGAATGACCCGGTGTCGGCGACGATCGCGTCGGCATCCGGGGCCACCGCCAACCCGCCTACCCGCGCGGCACGTGCGGTGAAACCGGGGTTGGCGGCCTCGAGGAGTTCAGCGAGCGCGGCCCGGGTCATGGTGTGCCCGCAATCCAGGCACACCACCCGGGCGTAGGTGCCGTGCAGGTTGATGACCGTCCGGCTGCCCGCCTTCGTGTGGAGTAGGTCGACATTCTGGGTGATCACCCCGGTGACCGTTCCGGTTCGTTCCAGGGCCGCGAGCGCGCGGTGCCCGGCATTGGGCTCGGTACCTGCCATATGCCGCCAGCCGAGGTGGTTGCGCGCCCAGTAGCGCTGCCGGAACTCGGCGCTGGAGGTGAACTGGCGGATGGTCATCGGATTGGCCGGCGGCGAGTCCGGACCCCGGTAGTCCGGGATTCCGGAATCCGTCGAGATCCCGGCCCCGGTGAGCACCGCGACCCGCCGGCCGGCCAGTGTGGCGATGAGTTCGGGTGCGTCCACACCATCGAGGGTAGATCGCCCGGACACCCGTTTGCTGGGACGGGATGCCGGCGGTGACAATGGTTCGTGGACTTTTTCTCCGCCTACGCCCGCGGGTTCGTGCGGGTGGCCGCCTGCACCCACCGCACCGTACTTGCCGAACCGGCCGCGAACGCCGAGTCGGTGCTGCGGATCGCGAGGTCCTGCCACGAGGACGGGGTTGCGGTTGCGGTCTTCCCCGAGTTGACGCTGTCCGGCTACTCAATCGAGGACATCCTGCTGCAGGACAGCCTGCTGGCGGCGGTGGAAACGGCGCTGACCGAGGTGGTGGCTGCCTCCACGGATCTGCTCCCGGTCCTGGTGGTGGGTGCTCCGCTGCGCCACCTGCACCGGATCTACAACACGGCGGTGGTCATTCACCGTGGCGAGATCCTGGGCGTGGCGGTCAAGTCGTATCTGCCCACTTACCGGGAGTTCTACGAGAGCCGTCAGATGGCCGCCGGCGACGATATGGGCGGGACCATTCGCCTGTTGGGGGAGCAGCGTCCGTTCGGCCCGGATCTGCTGTTCGCCGCCGATGACGTTCCCGGGCTGGTGTTGCATGTGGAGATCTGTGAGGACATGTTCGTGCCGGTGCCGCCGAGCGCGCAGGCAGCGCTGGCCGGGGCGACGCTGCTGGCCAACCTGTCGGGCAGCCCGATCACCATCGGCCGGGCCGAGGATCGCCATCTGTTGGCCCGCTCGGCGTCGGCACGGTGTCTGGCCGCCTACGTCTACTCCGCGGGCGGCGAGGGCGAGTCGAGCACCGATTTGGCCTGGGACGGCCAAACGATGATTTACGAGAACGGCCGGCTGCTGGCCGAATCAGAACGGTTCCCGACCGGTGCACGATGCGCGGTTGCCGATGTCGACTTGGATCTCTTACGGGCCGAAAGGCTGCGGATGGGCACCTTCGATGACAACCGCCGCCACCACCAGGGGATGCTGAATGGTTTCCGCCGTATCGGGTTCCGGCTCGTGCCACCGGGCGGCGATATCGGCCTGCGCCGCGAGGTGGAGCGGTTCCCGTTCGTGCCCAATGATCCCGCCCGGCTCGAACTCGACTGCTATGAGGGGTACAACATTCAGGTGTGCGGCCTGGAGCAAAGGCTGCGCGCCCTGCATTATCCAAAGGTCGTGATCGGGGTGTCCGGTGGCCTGGACTCCACCCATGCGCTGATCGTGGCCGCCCGTGCCATGGACCGCGAGGGCCGTCCACGCAGCGATATCCTCGCGTTCAGCCTGCCCGGATTCGGTACGGGCGAGCGCACCAGGAATAACGCCATCGCGTTATCGAAAGCCCTCGGCGTCAGCTTCGAAGAGATCGACATCCGCTCCACCGCCGAGTTGATGCTCGCCGAGATCGGCCACCCCTACGCCCGCGGTGAGCGGGGCGCCGGGGTGTATGACACCACCTTCGAGAATGTGCAGGCCGGCCTGCGCACCGACTACCTGTTCCGGATCGCTAACCAGCGCGGCGGGATCGTATTGGGTACCGGTGATCTGTCCGAGTTGGCCCTGGGCTGGTCGACCTACGGGGTCGGCGACCAGATGAGCCACTACAACGTCAACGCCGGTGTGCCGAAGACCCTTATCCAGCATCTGATCCGGTGGGTCATGAACTCCGGGGAATTCGACGCTGCAGCAGGCGAGATTCTCCAGTCGGTGCTCGACACCGAAATCACCCCCGAGTTGGTGCCCACCGGGGCGGACCGTCCGGTTCAGAGCAGCGAAGCCGTGGTCGGACCCTACGGACTGCAGGACTTCTCATTGTTCTACGCGTTGAGGTACGGATTCCGGCCGGCCAAGATCGCCTTTCTGGCCTGGTGGGCATGGAACGATGCCGACCGGGGCGGCTGGCCGCCGGGGTTCCCGGACGATAAGCGGACGGCTTACTCGCTGAACGAGATTCGCGGTTGGCTGGCGGTGTTCGCCCGACGGTTCTACTCGTTCAGTCAGTTCAAACGGTCGGCACTTCCCAACGGGCCGAAGGTCTCTCACGGGGGATCGCTGTCGCCGCGGGGTGACTGGCGGGCCCCGTCGGATATGTCCGCACGAGTGTGGTTGGACGAGATCGAACGGCACATCCCGGAGGCCTGAACTCAGACGGGCGGCGGGGAGACGCCCAGAACGCGTTGGATGTCGGGCTTCATCGCCTGCAGTTGCGCACCCCAGTACCCCCAGCTGTGGGTGCCGGCGGGAGGGAAGTTGAAAACGGCGTTGCGGCCTCCCGCGGCCAGATACTTCTTCTGGAACTCCTTGTTCGTGTCGAGCGTGACGTTCTCCAGGTAGCCGGCGGTGAACTGCACACCCATATTGGGGTCTTCGGTGTTGTCCAGGTCAGAGGGTGCGCCGGTGCCGCAGTAGATCCATACCGCCGTACCGTTGGCCACCAACCGGCCGACGTTGACCATCGGATCGTTCCGCTTCCAGGCGGGGTCACCCCTCGGGCCCCACATGTCGGTGGCGCTGTAGCCGCCGGCATCCCGCATAGCGACATTGATCAGGATCGGCCACAGTCCCAGCGACGGATTCAAGAATCCGGACAGCGATGCGGCGAAAAGGAACAGGGCCGGATGCCAGATCGCCAGGTTCAGGGCCGAACCGCCCGACATGGACAGCCCGACAATGGCATTGCCGGTCGGTTCGACGCCGCGGTTCGCCGCCAGCCAGGAGGGTAATTCGCGGGTCAGGAACGTCTCCCAGTTGTAGGTGACGGTGCCGGCGCGTCCCTTCGCGGGCCGGTACCAGTTGCTGTAGAAGCTCGACTGACCGCCGACCGGCATCACCACCGAGAGGCCCGATTCGTGGTACCACTCGAAGGCGGCGGTGTTGATATCCCAGCCGTTGGTTTCGTCCTCGGCGCGCAACCCGTCGAGCAGGTACACCGCGTTAGGACCGCCGCCTTGGAACTCGACCCGGATATCGCGGCCCATCGACGGCGACGGCACCTGCACGATCTCGATGGGCAGCCCCTCGCGGGAGAACGCCGTCGCGGCAGGTGTGGTCAGCAGAGTGGGCAGCGTCAGCGCCGCGCTGAAGGCCGCGATGAACCGTCGTACCCGCAAGACCGTCATCGGCGCAAATTAGCAACCTGGTGGTGCCGACGCGGTCGGCCACGCGGGGCCGTGACCGCTTCGTTAGCGGGTGATCAGCAGCAGTGCTCGCCACGCCACGCCGCCAAACCCTCGCGGATCGCGAAGCCGGCGATCACCAGAGCCGCGACCGGATCGGCCCAGCTCCATCCGAACAGCGCGTTGAGGCCGAGGCCGACCAGCAGCACCGCGGACAGGTAGCTGCACAACAGGGTCTGTTTGGCTTCGGCGACCGCGGACCGTGAGCCGAATTCCCGACCGGCGCGAATCTGCAGCCAGGCCAGCGTCGGCATCACTGCCAGGCTCACCGCGGCCAGTCCGATACCTACCGGGGAGGGCTCGGCCTCACCGGCCCCGGACAACGCCAGCATCGACTCCACCGTGATGTAGGCGGCGAGGACGAAGAAGGAGACAGCGACAAATCGCAGTGCGGCCCGCTCCCGGCGCTCCGGATCGGCGGCGGCGAATTGCCAGGCGACAGCGGCGGCGGCGGCGACTTCGACCACCGAATCCAGGCCGAAGCCCACCAATGCGGTCGACGAAGCATGGAAACCCGCCGTCAGCGCGACGATCGCCTCGATCACGTTGTAACCGATGATCGCCCACACCAGCAGCCTGATCCTTCGGCGCAGGACCGCCCGGCGCGCCGCGGTTGTCATGAGCTGACCATCGGAATGACCTTAACCTCGTCCGTGACCTCACCCGTAGCCCGTAACCGTAGCCCCAACCTTCCGGTTGGTGGATAACCGATACCCTGAGCAAATGAGCGTGCACGTCACCGCTGCCAGTGTCGAACCCGACATGCGCCGGGCCGTGCATGATGCCGCCCGGCGGGCCCGGGTCGCCATGCGCACCCTCGGCTCGCTGACCACCGCGGTCAAGAACACGGCGCTGCATGCAGCCGCTGATGCGGTCCTGGCCCACACCCACCAGATCCTGGCCGCCAACGCACTCGATCTGGACACGGCCCGGGCCGCCGGCACACCGGAGGCGATGCTTGACCGCCTCGCTCTGAACCCGCATCGGGTGGATGGGATCGCCGCCGGGCTGCGCCAGGTGGCCGGATTGCCCGACCCGGTCGGGGAGGTGCTGCGCGGCAGCACCCTGCCCAACGGTCTGCGAGTGCGCCAGCAACGGGTACCGCTCGGTGTGGTCGGCATCGTCTACGAGGGCCGGCCGAATGTCACCGTCGATGCATTCGGGCTGACCCTCAAATCCGGTAACGCGGTACTGCTGCGCGGCAGCTCCTCGGCGGCGCATTCCAACGCCGAGCTGGTGACGGCATTACGCGGGGCCCTGTGCGGGGAGAATCTGCCCGAGGACTCGGTCCAGTTGCTGCCCAGCGCCGACCGCTCCAGCGTCACCCATCTGATCCAGGCCCGGGGGCTGGTCGACGTGGTCATCCCGCGCGGTGGCGCGGGTCTGATCGAGGCCGTGGTGCGCGACGCGCGTGTGCCGACCATCGAGACCGGTGTCGGAAACTGCCATGTGTACGTGCATTCCACAGCCGACCTCGACATGGCCGAGCGGATCGTGTTGAACGCCAAGACGCGCCGGCCCAGCGTCTGCAACGCCGCCGAGACACTGCTCATCGATTCGGCGCTGGCGGACACCGCTGGGGTCCGGCTCATCGGCGCCTTGCAGAGGGCCGGGGTGACGGTGCACGAGAATCCGACCGAGGATGAGCTTCGCGCCGAGTTCTTGTCGATGGATATCGCGCTGGTCTTCGTCGACGGACTCGACGCCGCGGTCGAGCACATCAACACCTACGGAACCGGGCATACCGAGGCCATCGTGACCACCGATCTGTTGGCGGCGCAACGGTTCGCCGAACGGGTGGACGCCGCTGCGGTCATGGTCAACGCCTCCACCGCGTTCACCGATGGTGAACAGTTCGGCTTCGGTGCCGAAATCGGTATCTCAACCCAGAAGCTGCATGCCCGAGGCCCGATGGGCCTGCCGGAGCTGACCTCGACCAAGTGGATCGTCGTCGGCGACGGTCACACCCGGCCCGCCTGAGCACCCGACTGGAGACCGTAGTGACTGACTTTCCGGCGCCGGTGGCACCGTCGTTCTCCGATATCGACGATGTTGCGCGCCGGCTCGCCGATACCGGCTACCTGGCCGACACTGCCACCTCGACAGCGGTTTTCCTGGCCGACCGGCTGGGTAAACCGCTTCTCGTCGAGGGCCCGGCCGGAGTCGGTAAGACCGAACTCGCCCGTGCGGTCGCGCAGGCAACCGCGTCGGAGTTGGTGCGGTTGCAGTGTTACGAAGGTGTCGACGAGGCCCGGGCGCTCTACGAGTGGAACCACGCCAAGCAGATCCTCCGAATCCAGGCCGGGTCCGTCGGCGGCGACTGGGACCGCACCAGGGATGATGTGTTCAGTGAGGATTTTCTGCTCTCCCGGCCGCTGCTGACCGCCATCCGGCGCACTGAACCGACCGTACTTCTCATCGACGAGACCGATAAGGCCGATATCGAGATCGAGGGACTTCTTCTCGAGGTCCTCAGCGATTTCGCGGTCACCGTCCCGGAACTGGGCACCATCACCGCCACCCGCAAACCGTTCGTGGTGCTGACCTCGAATGCCACCCGCGAGCTGTCCGAAGCGCTCAAACGCCGATGTCTTTTCCTGCACATCGACTTTCCCGACCCCGATCTGGAGCGAAGGATTCTGCTGTCCCGGGTGCCGGAGTTACCCGAGCGGCTCGCTACCGAGTTGGTCCGCATCATCGGCGTGCTGCGGTCCATGGCGCTCAAGAAGGTGCCGTCAGTGGCCGAGACCATTGACTGGGGGCGCACGCTGCTGGCACTCGGCATGGATACCATCGACGACGCCACCATCGCCGCGACGCTCGGCGTGGTGCTCAAGCATCAGTCCGACAAGCAGCGCGCCGCCGGTGAGCTACGGCTCAACTAGGTACGACGATGGCCGCACGAAGGACCCGCCCGCCGCAGCCACTGGCCCCCAACGGCCTGCCCGGCCACCTGGTCGGCTTCGTCGAAGCCCTTCGAGCGCAGGGCATCTCGGTGGGGCCATCGGAGACCGTCGACGCCGGCGAGGTGCTGAGCGTGCTTGACCTCGGGGACCGGGAGACGGTGCGGGAGGGCCTCGCCTGTGCTGTGCTGCGCCGCACCGACCACCGGCAGGCCTATGACGCGCTGTTCGACCTGTGGTGGCCCTCCGCAATCGGCGGGCGCACGGTGCTGGTGGCCGATGATGCCGATGACCCCGACCCGCCGGACCCGCAGGACATCGAGGCGATGCGGGCAATGCTGCTGGAGCTGCTCACCGATAGTCCCGATGTCGGCGATCTCGATGATCGGCTGGTCGCGATGATCGCGGCGATCGTCGAAGCGCACGGTCGCTACACCTCGAGCCGGGGGCCGTCCTACTCGTCCTACCAGGCGTTGAAGGCCATGGGTCTGGACCAGCTCGAAGGCCGGCTGCTGGCCGGGTTACTCGCCCCGTACGGCGACGACCCGTCTCCGACACAGGCGCAGATCGCCAAAGCCCTTGCCGCACAGAAGATCGCGCAGTTGCGCCGGATGGTGGAGGGGGAGACCAAGCGTCGCACCGCCGAGCAACTCGGCCGCGAGCACGTCCAGACGTACGGTATCCCGCAACTCGCCGAGAACGTCGAGTTCCTGCGTGCTTCCGGTGATCAGTTGCGGCAGATGCGCCGCGTGGTGGCTCCGCTGGCCCGGACCCTGGCCACCCGGCTGGCGGCGCGGCGCCGCCGCTCCCGGGCCGGCGCGATCGACCTCCGGAAAACACTGCGAAAGTCGATGTCCACCGGCGGGGTGCCGATCGACGTCGTGCTGCGCAAGCCGAGACCGGCCCGGCCGGAGTTGGTGGTGCTCTGCGATGTGTCCGGTTCGGTCGCCGGGTTCAGCCACTTCACCCTGCTGCTGGTGCATGCTCTGCGCCAGCAGTTCTCCCGGGTGCGGGTGTTCGCCTTCATCGACACCACCGACGAGGTGACTCATCTGTTCGGGCCCGATGCCGACCTCGCGGTGGCCATCCAGCGCATCACCCGGGAGGCCGGGGTCTACACCCGCGACGGGCATTCCGACTACGGCAACGCCTTCATCTCGTTCACCGAGAACTTCCCGAGCGTGCTGTCCCCGCGCAGCTCGCTGCTGATCCTCGGCGACGCGCGCACCAATTACCGCAATCCGGCCGCCGATGTGCTCACCCACCTGGTGACCGCCAGCCGCCACGCGCACTGGCTCAACCCCGAACCGCGGCACCTCTGGGGCAGCGGCGACTCGGCGGTGCCGCGATATGCCGACATCATCACCATGCACGAATGCCGGTCGGCCAAACAGCTGGCGGCGGTCATCGACCAGCTGCTACCGGTGTGAGACGTAAGCTGACTCACCGTGACATCTCGGCTGGCTTCCCGGCGCAGGGTCGGCGTGATGGGCGGGACGTTCGATCCCATCCACAACGGCCATCTGGTCGCAGCCAGTGAAGTCGCAGACCTGCTCGGCATCGAGGAGGTGGTGTTCGTGCCGACCGGCCTGCCGTGGCAGAAGGACCGGCAGGTCACCGAGGCCGAGGACCGGTATCTGATGACGGTCATCGCGACCGCCTCCAATCCCCGATTCTCGGTCAGCCGGGTCGACGTCGACCGTGACGGTCCCACCTACACCACCGACACCCTGCGGGACCTGGGCGCGCTGTACCCGGACTGCGAGCTGTACTTCATCACCGGCGCCGACGCGCTGGCCTCGATCTTGACCTGGCAGGGCTGGGAGGAACTCTTCAAGTTGGCGACCTTCATCGGCGTAAGCCGACCGGGCCACGAACTCACCGACAGCCACATCGTGGCGGCCTTCGACCAGCTGCCCGAGGGGGCGCTGCGGCTGGTCGAGATACCCGCACTGGCGATCTCCTCAACCGACTGCCGGGTCCGCGCGGCCGCCGGCCGACCGATTTGGTACCTGGTGCCCGACGGTGTGGTGCAATACGTCGCCAAACGCGGCCTTTACCGCGACGCCGTCGCCGCCGCGGCCGAGCCGGAGGTGGGACGGTGACCGCCTCGCCCGAAGCGGTCTTGATGGCGACGGTGGCCGCGCGCGCCGCCGCCACGAAGCTGGCCGAGGACATCGTCGTCATCGACGTGTCCGGCCAACTCGTGATCACCGACTGTTTCGTGATCGCCTCGGCCGGTAACGAACGACAGGTCCGCGCCATCGTCGATGAGGTCGAGGACAAAATGCGGCTCGCCGGGTACAAACCGGCCCGCCGCGAGGGCACCCGCGAGGGCAGGTGGGTGCTGCTGGATTATGTCGACATCGTCGTGCACATTCAGCATCAGGATGAACGCAATTTCTACGCGTTGGACCGGCTCTGGCGGGACTGCCCGCTGGTCCCGGTGGAGCTTGGCGGTCTCGACATCCCGAACGGGGAGGACGGCCGATGAGGGTGCGGCGGCTGGTCATGCTGCGTCACGGCCAGACGGAGTTCAACGCCGGCAGTCGGATGCAGGGCCAACTCGACACCGAACTGACCGACCTGGGCCGCGCCCAGGCGGTCGCCGCCGCGGAGGTGCTGGCCAAGCGTCAGCCGATTCTCATCGTGTCCTCGGATCTGCGTCGCGCCGCCGACACCGCAGCCGCACTCGGCGACCGAAGTGGCCTGTCGGTGCGGATGGACACCAGGTTGCGGGAAACCCATTTGGGGGATTGGCAGGGTCTGACCCATCATCAGGTGGACGCCGCCGCACCGGGTGCCCGCCTGGCCTGGCGTGATGATGCGACCCTGGCGCCGCACCGGGGGGAAAGTCGTATCGACGTGGCCGATCGCAGTTTGCCGCTGGTGGCCGATTTGGTTGCCGCGGAGATGGGTTGGGGATACGGCGACCCGGACCGACCGGTGGTGCTGGTTGCTCACGGCGGCCTGATCGCCGCCCTGACCGCTGCGCTGCTCGACTTGCCAGTTGACAGCTGGCCGGTGCTCGGGGGAATGGGAAACGCAAGTTGGGCCCAGCTCTCCGGCCACGGAGTCGCCGATGCCGCGTTCGCGGACCTGCGGTGGCGGCTGGACGTGTGGAATGCTTCCGCCCAGGTCGCCAACGATGTCCTCTGATTCGATCCCCGAACGCCGCGCGCTGCTGGTCTTCGCCGACTCGCTGTCCTACTACGGACCGCAGGGCGGACTTCCCGCCGACGATCCGAGAATCTGGCCCAATATCGTTGCTCACCAGTTGGATTGGGATCTGGAACTGATCGGACGCATCGGGTGGACCTGTCGTGACGTCTGGTGGGCGGCGACCCAGGATCCGCGGTCCTGGGCGGCGCTGCCGCGGGCCGGTGCGGTGGTCTTCGCGACCAGTGGGATGGACTCGTTACCCTCCCCGCTGCCCACCGCGCTGAGAGAACTGATCCGCTACGTTCGGCCGCCACGGCTGCGCCGCTGGGCTCGCGACAGCTACGACTGGCTGCAGCCGCGGCTTTCCCCGGTGTCGCGCTCGGCCCTGCCGCCTAAACTCACGGTGGAATATCTCGAGATGACCAGGGGTGCAATCGACTTCAACCGGCCTGGGATACCCATCGTGGCGGCACTTCCGTCCGTTCACATCGCCGACACCTACGGTCGGGCCCACCACGGCCGGGCGGGCACCGTCTCGGCGGTGACCCGGTGGGCGGCACAGCACGACATCCCGCTCGTGGACCTCAAAGCCGCTGTGGCCGAACACATCCTCGGTGGGCGGGGTAATCCCGACGGCATCCACTGGAACTTCGAGGCGCATGAGGCCGTCGCGGAGTTGATGCTCAAGGCACTTGCCGAGGCCGGCGTGCCCCCCGGCGACACCTGGGGCTGACGCGGTGGCTGTTGTCGTGGTCACCGACTCCTCGGCGCGGCTGCCGGCGGATCTGCTGGCCGAGTGGGGAATCCGGGTGGTGCCGCTACACGTCCTCATCGACGGCCGTGACCTGCGCGACGGCCTGGACGAGATGCCGGCCGATTTGTATCAGCGCTCTCAGGTCAGTACCGCCGGGGCCAGTCCAACCGAATTGGCCGCGACCTACCGCACGGCGCTGTCCGACAGCGGTGACGACGGCGTTGTGGCGGTTCACCTCTCAGCGGCGCTGTCGAGCACCCTCGGAGCCGCTGAGCGTGCCGCCCGGGGATTCAGCGGTGCCGTTCGGGTGGTCGACTCGGGTGCGGCGGGTATGGGGGTCGGCTTCGTGGCGCTGGCGGCGGCCAGGGCCGCCCGCGACGGTGCCGCCCTGGTCTCCGTCGCCGCCCGGGCAGCGGAGGCGGTATCGCGGGTGCATGCCTTCATTGTGGTGCAACGGTTGGAGAACCTCCGCCGCAGCGGCCGGATCGGAACTGCGGCGACCTGGCTGGGCACCGCGCTGGCGTTCAAGCCGCTGCTGCGGATGGACAATGGACACCTGGTGCTCTCACAGCGGGTCCGGACCACGTCCAAGGCCATCGCGGCGATGATCGAAGAGGTCCTGACGGTGGTGGGGGAACGCCGGGCGGCTCTGGCGGTGCAGCATGTCGACAATCCCGCCGGGGCAGAGGATGTGGCCGCGACCTTGGCCAGCGCACTGCCCGCCTGCGGTTCGCCCGTCGTGAGCGAACTGGGCCCTGTGCTCGGCGTGCACCTTGGGCCGGGGGCGCTGGGTGTGGTGGTGGCTCTGGACAGCTAGCGTCAGCCGCGCAATTTGTTCAGCCACTCGCGGGCACCGCCGACACAGTCCCCCGGGAGTGCGAAGTGGTCGGCTTCGGGGTACTGGCGGACCTCGACACTGCCGCCGAAAGACTTGACGGCATCGACGTAGGCGGTCTGCCACGGAACCGGCACCACGGTCCCGCCGTCGAACGTGTCCATGCACACCAACACGGGGGCGGCCGGTTTACGGTTGGCCGCCGAGCCCGCCTCGATGAGGGACTTCCATTCGTTGAAGTTCTGCAGCGGGGAATTGAGGATCGGGCCCTTGAGCCTGAACAGACGGGCCACGGTCGCGTTGAGGTGATGGGTGGGCTGGTTTTCCCAGGCCTGTTCGAGGATCTCGATGCCCAGCGGGGTGAACACCTCCTGCAGTTGCAGTTTCGTGGGGTTGGCAGACTGGATTCCAGCCAGCATCATCACGATATAAGACGGTGGTGCCAGCTTGTTGTCGGTCAGTGCCGGCATCGGGCCCAAGTTGCTATTGATAGCGATCCTGGAGACCCCCGGAGACATCGGGACCGTGCCGATCAGCTTCAGGTCGCGGTAGTCGGAGGGATCGAGCTCGGCGACCGCGGCCGCGGCCCCGCCGCCCTGCGACCAGCCCGCGCAGCCCAGCGTCGTACCCGTCTCAAGGTCCATGTTGCGGGCCGCGTGGGCACTGTTCACCGCGTCGCGCGCGTTGGTGCGGTTGAGTAGGTACTGGTGCATGCCGGGTGTCCCCAGGCCCTGGTAGTCGGTGGCGCACACCACCCAGCCGTCGTCGATGAATCCCTGCAGGCCGGGTACCCCGTAGTCGATCTGCTGGGTGGATTGCGGGGTGAAGTAGGTGATGAGTTCGCGGGCCGGGTCGGGCTGGGCCGAGGGGGAGGCCGCGTTGCCGAGTCCGGTTGTTCCGTGGCACCAGATCAGCAGCGGGCGGTCCTGGCCGCTGGCCTCCGGGGCGATGATCAGCCCGCTGGACTCGGTCGGTGCGTCGTTGGCATCCCGGGATACGTACCGCACCTTCCAGGCCCGAGCCCCGGTGATCGGGGTGTCGATGGGTTCTTGACTGAGAAGAGTCCCTGGCTCGCCGGCGACCGGCGGCGGCACGGCAGGTTCGGAGGTGGGTGTCGGGGTGCCCACGGCGGTCTTCTCCTCCGCCTCGTTAGAGCACGCGGCGAGTAGTGGAGCCGCGAGGGCGACCCCACCGAGTCCTGCTATGAATCCTCGTCTATTCAGCTGCATTTCGGAAAATCTATATGAATTATGATGCTGGCGTACATGTTTCGGTCAATATGTCGGAAGTCGCCCGGTGATCGGAGGCAGAACCTTCAGCGTCACGATGCCCGGGTCGGCGGCCACCACCGCCGGTACCGCGTTGGTGACCGGCATCGCCGTGTAGATCATCCCCAGTCCGATGAAACCTGGTTCGGCCCAGTCTTTCGGGGGTAGACAGTGCAGCACCGCTCGCATGTTCTGCATCCCGAAGACCTGGATCGCGTGGCCGTGCTCGAGCGGCTTGGGTGGGTTGACGTGCGAGCCCATGATCCAGTTGAACCCGACGCTGACCACGTTGCGCTCGCCCACCCATCCGCCGCTTTCGTCTCGTGCCGGAACTGAAGTTCGCCGCCCGCCCGCTGCGCATAGGGTGTGGTGATGACCCCAGTGCTCATCACCGACTGCTCGAGCGGCATCGGCGCGGCCACCGCCCGACGGAGCTGAAGAGTCATGGCTGAACGCGTCAGTTTCGTGAGCGCGACCGGTCCCATTTTGGCCGGCCTGATCGACCTTCCTGCGGGGGAGGTTCGTGGGTGGGGGGTGTTCGCCCACGGATTCACCCTCGGCAAAGACTGCCCGGCCGCGAGCCGGATCTGTAAGCAACTCGCCAGCGACGGCATCGGTATGTTGCGCTTCGACAACCTCGGACTCGGTGATTCTGAAGGCGACTGGGGCGACGGCTCTTTCTCCCACAAGGTCGCCGACACCGTGCGGGCGGTCGAGTTCATGAATGCCTCCGGCCGGGAGGTGCGACTGATGGTTGGGCATTCGTTCGGCGGCTCCGCCGTGATCGCGGCGGCGCACAACTGCCCGAACGTGGAGGCGGTGGCCAGCATCGGCGCTCCGTTCGAACCCGCTCACGTCGAGCACAACTACGACGCCCTGGTCCACCGGATTGAGGAGGACGGCGAGGCGACGTTCCTCGCCGGCGGGAAAGCGCTGACCCTCAAGCGGCACTTCATCGAGGACGTTCGGGCCGCCGATCTGCGCGAACGGATCCGGACCCTGCACCGGGCGCTGCTCGTCATGCATTCACCGACCGACAACACCGTCGGCATCGAGAATGCGAGTGACATCTTCCGCACCGCGCGCCATCCGCGAAGCTTCGTGTCCCTCGAAGGAGCCGACCACCTTCTCACCGGAAAGAACCAGGCCGCGCGGGCCGCTCGCATCATCAGCGCGTGGGCCGATCCGTACCTCTGATTCGGCGCCGGTAGAGCGCGCCTAGGCGCCGGGTACCTGTTCTACGCTCATGGTCTGGGGCACTCTCGGCGCCAGCGCAACCACATCTGCCGAGGCCTCTGCCGGCGCCCATATCGTCGGAGATTCGTCAGCTTTCCAGGTGGGTGTCGAGGAACAACGCCATCTCGGCGAAAATGTCCTGGGACTCTTCGGCGAAGGGTTCGATGAAGTAGGTGAAGTGTGAGGCGCCCTCGACGAGGTGCAGTTCGGCGTGCACGCCGGCGTTGCGGAGTTTGCGGTGCATGAGTACGACCTGGCTCAGCAGCAGGTCGCGGGTGCCTGAGACCAGCATGGTGGGCGGGAATCCGGTTACGTCTCCGCGCAGCGGGGACAGTAGCGGGTTGGCGATGTCCTGGTCGCCGGCGTAGAGCGCGGCTCCGCGAGTGGCGATGGCGTCGTAGGTGATCAGGACGTTGTCGACCCATTCGTGGACCTTCAACGAGTCGCCCACCGGGGCCAGGTCGCACCAGGGGGTCTGCACGGTGACCGCGGCCGGTGGTGTCAGGCCTTCCTGTTTGGCGCGCAGCACCGTCGACAGCGCCAGGCCGCCGCCCGCCGATCCGCCGCTGATGGCGATGTTGGCCGCAGGCACCATTTCCAGGGCGGCTTTCCACACCGCGATGGCGTCGTCGGAGGCGGCGGGGAAGGGATGGTCGGGGGGCATCCGGAAGTCGACCTCGATGACTTTGATGCCGCAGGTGGCCGCGATGACGGCCGGTTCGAGCAGTGAGGCCCGGCCGGGGTTGAACACGTAGGCCCCGCCGTGGGTGTTGACCATCAGCCGGTTGGTGTTGCGCGCCGGAATCTGGGCCGGGGTGACGATGAAGACTGGGACCCCGCCGAGGGTGGTCGACTCGACCTGCACGCCGAGTTTCTCGATGGCGTCCTCGATGGCCGGGGCGGAGTGGCCGGCCAGGCCGGCGACGGCGTCCCTCCAGCCCTGGGTGTCGGGCGGGTTGAGCAGCCATTCGCTGTTGCGGTAGGGCATCGCGATCGCGGTCTGCAGTTCGGCGCTGACCGAGGTCGGCACCGGGATGGTGCGGCCGGGAACCACCCGGGGACCGGAATTTCCGTTGATCTGGCTCATCAGATTCTGCAATTGCTGACCGTCGGGGACCGCGATGACATTGGCCGGGTCCGGTGAGGTTTCAATCACGGAAATAAGCTACGCCGGGAAGCCACCCGGCCGCGAGAAGTCGCGCCGATTACCTTTTTTCGGTGTCGATAACGATCGCCTCGTGTGATCGGTCGAGGTCTTGCACCTCAAGAGGGTGTACGGGCCCGGCTACCTCGACGCGCTGCGCGAGGATTGGCCGCAGTGATCACGGCGCAGACCGCTGCCGCCCAGGCTGTGGCGACGTTCGACGACCGGTTGGCGCAGGCCGCCAGCTCCAGCGTCGATGTCCTCGGTCCACTTGCCGCAGAAGCAGCGATCGGAAGTGAATCACTTGATCTCTGCAGTGATACACCCATGTCGGGTGAAACCGTGGGCTAAACCCGTTGAGCGCTATATTTGGCCACACGAACGGGCACCGACGGG